>VFSW01011773.1_pt1 | contig 12257 bp, 15 predicted proteins | sample 5358111 | NCBI WGS metagenome assembly VFSW01 (sample SAMN11554181, study PRJNA540505) | mine drainage metagenome | isolation source: sediment from site ElyBrook_90M | place: USA: Ely Copper Mine, Vershire, VT | collected 2017
GGGGCGAAGCGGGGATGGGAGACCTACCTCGCGCTATCAGATAAGGGTGGCGGCAATTTTTCTTACGGGAGCATGGTTGTGCGGGGTTGGCGGGTTGTATGTGCCACCCGGATGGGTGTGGGTGTGGTTGTGTCCGGGTGGAGAGGGTCGGTTCTGTGCATAGGTGACGAACAGTCAGTCGCAGCGATGAACATGAAGGCCTGCACTTCGGCCAAACCGGCCGCTGACAATCTTTTAGGATGATGTGGGTTTGAGAGTCCGGTATTGAAAAAGTCGAGCTCACACTTCTAACCCGAAGCCGTCATAGACCTATGAGAATTCGTTGCCGCAGACCGGACGTTGGCCAATTCACACAAACGGCCATAAGGGGACATTCGCACCCTCGGTCTAATTTCGATTGCAGTGCAATCACACGCGGTACACAAACTTTCGGACACACTCCACATTGGTGTTGACGTTTCGCAGTGGCAATTTTCTGGAAGCACCAAACAGTTTGATCAACAAGCAAAATTACGCATTTGCCAAAACTTAATCCATTCGGTTAAACTGGCTCTCAATTACAGGCAGCAAGTTTCTTCGCATCATGGCGCGAAACTTTATCACTGCCCCGGTTGCACCTAACACGATCAAATTTTGCAGCACATTTTTTGCCGTCATTCGCAGAGCGAATTTGCTTCTGATTTTTATACGGGTCATCGCTATGCGTCATCAACATAACGCGCCGGGTAATGCCGCGCCGCGCCCGGAAGGAACGGTGGAATTGAGCGTGGATCAAGATAATGTCATCGTGCGGGTGAACAGCGCGTGGGATCGTTTTGCCCGCGACAACGATGGCGCGCATCTGGCAAATGATGCGGTGCTGGGTTTGAATTTGCTCGCTTCCATCAGCGGTAAAACCAGCCAGAACTTCACCCTCGCTTTGTTAGAATTAGCACGCCGTCGCGAGCGCGAAATCTGTTTTGATTATCGCTGTGACTCGCCACGTTTGCGTCGCTTTATGCGCGCGCGTTTATCGTCCGACAGCAGCGGCGCGGTGCATTTTTCACATCAACATTTATACAGCGAGAACTTTTCCCAGCCGGTGAGTTTCCAGACTGCCGCACAGCGCGGTCGCGACACCACCATTCGTTGCAGCATGTGCAATCACGTGCGTCACGACGGCTTGTGGAAACTCCCCGAATACGTCAGCCAGCAAGTGTTCGACGGACGCGAAGTTCCCGTCATATATGGCGTGTGTCCTAGCTGTTTGGACATCTTGGACGACGCGCGATGAATGCCTCGCCCGGTATGGAAATTTTGATTTTTGACAGCAGTGCTTACACGCGTTCTTTGCTGGTGGAACAGCTCGCGCGCCTCAGCGATTGTTTGCTGCACGCTCACGAATCTTGGCAGACATTTGACACTTCGCGCATCAATGCGCGTACCGCGATTGTCATGCTCAATCATCACGTCAGTGACGCGCCACCGTTCGATTTTTTGCAGCGTATCAAACGTGCTTTACCCGACAGCTTGGTGGTGGTCATCAGCAGTCCGGGCAATCCGCATAAAGCTCTGCAAGCCTTGCAGAATGAGCAGCCGTGCATAGATATGATTTTCGACAAGCCGATTGATTTGGATAAAGTCAGCCAGTTTTTGAGCGAGCGCATTGCCGCGATTAAAAAGCAGCGCAACCTGAATCACCAGCATCTTAATTTGTTGCGTTTTTTGCCCACTGGTGCGCTGCGGCGCATTTTTTCCCGACCCGTACCGGGCAGTGCCGAGCTGTTCGAAATGACCGTGATGTTCACCGACATACGCGATTCGACCCAGCTCATTTTGCGCGAAAGTGCGCGCAATTATTTTGCCAAACTGAACGCGATACTTGCCAGCCAAGCGCAACTCATACGCAGTTTTGACGGCATGGTGGTGAAGACCACGGGCGACGGATTGCTGGCAGTTTTTGAAGGTGCGGCACGCTGTCATTTGTCGCTCAAATGTGGACTCGCCATTCAGCAATCCGCGCAGTCGAAAAACACCCCGGTTGGCATCGGCATCAGCGACGGACTGGTGCTGACCGGCATCCTAGGCACGGCAGAGCATTTTCATTTCGACGTGATTGGATCGCATGTGCATCTGGCCGCACGGCTGTGTGCCAAAGCCGGGCAGGGCGAAATTGTAGCGACCCGTGACGTGGTAGAAAAAGCCCGCATTATTTTTCAGTCTCAACCGAATGATGAAGAAATCATCGTGCGCGGATTTGATACGCCGATTGCTTGCCTGAATATTCAATCTTAAAGCGGAGAACTATTTTGCAAACCCAATTCAGCGACGCACAACTTAGCCACATTATCGACCAGTCACTCATCTACCAATGCGCCTGTCCCGCGCAAGTCGCCAAGCATTTAATCGGGCTGCGTGATCTGCATGATTACCAGCAAAATTGCCTCAATCAGACCGATACCGACAAGGCGGTACACCAGCGTATTGCCGCCGATGCACAGCGCGCCCACGCCGCGCTGGAAGAATGTTTGTACGAGGTGTTATTTTTGGAGGAATGGGATATGCACACGCTGACCATGCCCGCCAGTTTGCAAAAAACCCCGCGCAGTTTTTAAGCATTTACAGGAGAAAAATAATGTTGGTACGACTCATTTATGCAAGCTATTCCACCACGGATTTGAATCGCGACGACATCGCGCAAATTCTGCGAACTTCGCAGAAAAACAACAGCGTGAAAAAAATAAGCGGCGTGCTGTTTTATTCTGATCGCTATTTTTTGCAATGTCTGGAAGGCGAGCGTCATGCCGTCAACGAGACTTATTTGCGCATCGCTGCCGATCCGCGCCATGCCAAATGCGTGTTGATTGATTACAACGCCGTGCCGTCGCGGCTATTCCCAAAATGGGCGATGGAACACGCCAGCTTTTTCGGCGGACTGGACAACGAACTGATCATCAAATACACCGAGATGGGCGTGTTTCAACCGTTTCATTTCACCCCGCAACAAGCCAACAGTTTTCTCGCCGAAGTCGCCGTCATCGCCGCCACCCTAGACGACACGGTAAGACGCAGCCAACAACTGATTTTAAGAAAAAATTAAATTGTCATTTCACCAGAAGGCATAATCATGCGCAGCAAATTTATTTTACTAGCACTTTTTTTATACACCAGCGCGAACGTGCAAGCCGTCGAACCAAGCGCGGCAAGTTGCCCGGAAGTATTGAATGTGCGCTTGCACAATTTGAGCGACGAGCCGGCCAATTTATGCGACTACGCCGGACAGGTGGTGCTGGTGGTAAACACTGCCAGTTATTGCGGTTTTACCCCGCAGTACAAGGCACTGGAAGCCTTGTATCGCAACTACCATGCACGTGGTTTGACGGTACTGGGTTTTCCCTCGAATGATTTTGGCAACCAAGAACCTGGCTCAAATAAAGAAATCGCCAAGTTTTGCAAGCTGACTTATGGCGTGGAATTTCCCATGCTGGAAAAAGCCAGTATCACCGGCAAACAGCCCAGCGCGCCGTATCCGGCTTTGTTCAAAGCGACCGGAGAAAAACCGCAATGGAATTTCCACAAATACTTAATCAGCCGCGACGGTAAAAATATCCAGTCTTTTGCCAGCGACATCAAACCCGATTCGCCGGAATTTATAGGCGCGCTGGAAAAACTGTTGGAACAAAAATAATGCCGCTCAAGCAACCCTCTATCGCAGTGGTCGGCTCAGGCATCGCGGGCTTGGCAACGGCTTGGTTACTCAATCCGCATTTCGATGTGACCCTGTACGAAGCCGATGCCAGACTGGGCGGGCACAGCCATACCGTGGATGTGGAAATCGACGCTAGACCCGTCGCGGTGGATACCGGATTTTTAGTTTGCAATGATCGGACGTATCACAATTTATTGTCCTTATTTCGCCTGCTCCAAGTAGAGCTGGTAGCCAGTGAAATGTCCTTTAGCGTGCAAATTGAGGGTGAAAATTTGGAGTGGGCTGGCACATCTATCGCCACTTTATTTGGCGATCCAAAAAACTTATTCCGACCTAAATTTTGGCGCATGGTGCGCGACATAGTGCGTTTTAATCGTCACGCTCACGCCTTATTGTCTAGCCAAGATAGCCAGCCAACTTTGGGCGAATACTTGCGCAGCGAAAAATACAGCGAAGAGTTTGCGCACTGGTATTTGTTGCCTATGGCGGCGGCAATTTGGTCGTGTCCTACTGCCACCGTGCTGGATTTTCCCGCGCTGACATTGATCCGTTTTTTTCAACAGCACGGGCTGTTGCAAGTGACGAATCGTCCGCAATGGATGACTGTCAAAAATGGCTCGCGCAACTATGTGGATAAACTGCGGGCAGGTATTCCGCGAATTAAAAGCAACGATGCGGTGCATGAAATCAAGCGCGATTCCAGTGGTGTGATGGTGTTCAGCCGCTCCGGTGCAGTACGCTTTGATAACGTGGTATTGGCATGTCATAGCGACCAAGCATTGGCCATGTTGGGCGATGCCAGTTCCGCCGAAATCGCTGTGTTGGGCGCAATTAAATACCAGGCAAATCGTGCGGTGTTGCACACCGATCCCAGCGTCTTACCCAAGCGTAAGTCATTGTGGTCGGCATGGAATTTTCATACTCAAAATACCGAGCAAACCAGACAAGCCGTTGCAGTGAGTTACTTGCTCAACAAACTGCAACCTTTGCCCGTCACGACTCCGTTGATGGTCACGCTGAATCCCACTGAAGAAATCGCCGCTCAATATGTGCTGGCGGACATCACCTATGCACATCCGCTATTAGACGCGGCAGCGATTGCCGCACAGGCAAAATTGCACGTGCTTCAAGGCGTGCGGCGCACTTGGTTTTGTGGTGCTTGGACAGGTTACGGCTTCCATGAGGATGGTTTGAAATCCGCGCTCAAGGTTGCCTCAGCCTTTGGCATCTCACCACCTTGGCACACATCGAAAAAATGAACGCGCCGCGCATTTATGTGGGACGAGTGATGCACCATCGACTGCTGCCCAAACCGCACCGCTTTAGCTATGCGCATTATTTTTTGCGTATCGCGTTAAGTAATTTGGCTGCGTTGCGTGTGCCATTTTTTTCGCTAGAGCGGTTTAATTTATTCAGTTTTTATCGCCGCGACCACGGTGCGCGGGATGATTCGGATTTGTCCATTTGGGCGCGTGGCTTGTTGCTTGAAAACTGCATCTCTGCCGCTGATGGCGAAATTTATTTGCACACCATGCCGCGCATATTGGGCTATGTATTTAACCCGGTCAGTTTCTGGTTTTGTCACGACCAAGCAGGCGAAGTGCGCGCAATTTTGTGCGAAGTGAACAATACATTTGGCGAGCGGCATATTTATTTGTTGGCGCACGACGATCAATCGCCCATCGAAGAGCATCAAGAGTTACGCTGCCGGAAAATTTTTCATGTCTCGCCATTCATGGCAACGCAAGGAAGTTATTGCTTTAACTTTAGGTGGCGCGAGCAAGCCGTTTTTTGCATCCAGCACTACTCACCAGATGACACGCTGTTGCTTGTGACCGTCTTGTCTGGAAAGCCCCAGAGCTATAGCAGTCGCGCGCTCATCCAATTATTTTTACGTCATTTCTGGCTCACGGCTGCGGTGATGTTGCGCATTCATATACAAGCCTTTTTGTTGTGGTGCAATGGCCTGCAATTTTTCTCCAAACCCGCGCCCCCCAATCAGGAGACTTCCAAATGAACACCGATAATTCGACCTTGGCCTTTGCGCAAAGGCTGCCGCGTTCCGTGCAAGTGTTTATCGCGCTGCTGCAAAAAATTCGTCACGGCGCGCTACATTTGACTTTGCCAAATGGGTCGCAGTTGCATTTCGGCGAGGCACGCACGGGTGTGCAAGCCCATTTGCATGTGCATGATAGCCGGGTCTGCGAAGCCTTGCTGGCAAGGGGCGATATCGGTTTCGGTGAAACTTATATGGAAGGCGGATGGAATTCGCCCGACATCGCTGCGCTGATTCATTTGGCGGTGGCGAACCGCGCCGAGTTGTCCTCTTTGTTGGGCGGCAATACCGTGTATCTGGCTTGGTATCGCCTAAAGCATTACTTGCGCCGTAACAGCCGCACGGGTAGTCGCAAAAATATTTTGGCGCATTACGATTTGGGCAATGGATTTTACGCGCATTGGCTGGATGCAAGCATGACCTATTCCTCGGCTTGGTTCTCGGGCGATTACACGCAAACTTTGCAACAAGCCCAAGCCAATAAATACCGTCGCATCGCCAGTCAATTAGGGCTGCACGCGGATGCGCAGGTGTTGGAAATTGGATGTGGTTGGGGTGGCTTCGCCGAGCTGGCTATTGCTGAATACGATGCAAAACTGGATGGCGTAACGCTCTCGCCCAGCCAATTAAAATTTGCCCAAACGCGTTTGGCAAAACTTGGTCTGCATGAGCGCGCAAACTTGTCGCTCACCGACTATCGCGATGTGCGCGGTCATTACGATTTCATCGTTTCGATTGAAATGTTTGAAGCGGTGGGTGAAACGTATTGGGCGACCTATTTTGCCACGCTCAAACGTTTGCTTAAGCCGACAGGAAAAGCGATGGTACAAACCATTACCATCTCCGACGCGCAGTTTTCCGATTATCGTAAAAGCACTGATTTTATTCAGCAATATATTTTTCCGGGCGGCATGTTGCCGTCTTTAGCCAAGTTTACCGAGTTGGCTAATGCGGCAGGATTGCGCATGATCGAGGCGCATCCCTTTGGTCGCGACTATGCCCACACTTTGCGGCATTGGAGCGCCGAATTCGCGGCTAAATGGCATGACATCTCGCCTTTGGGTTTCGATGAGAAATTCCGTCGGCTGTGGCATTTTTATTTGGCGTATTGCGAAGGCGGCTTCGATGCGGGCGCGACGAATGTCTATCAAATCCAATTGGAGCACGCCTAAACAGTCATGGCACTCAACCAAAAAATTACCGACTGGCAAAACAAAGTTGTGTGGATTAGCGGCGCAAGCAGCGGGATCGGTGTAAGCTTGGCCGAGGTACTTTTGCAACGTGGCGCGAAGGTAATTCTGAGTGCGCGACACGTAGAAAATTTAGCGGAATTTTGTCTCCGTTATGCGAATGCACAAGCCTGGACTTGTGACATTTGCGACGCGCCATCACTTGCCTTGACGCTGCAAAGAATTATCAAGCAACACCAGCGCATCGACTTATTTATAGCCAATGCTGGCGTATACCAAGCCATGCGCGCTTTCGAATTTGACCCGCCAGCGGCACGACAAATGCTGGACATCAATGTGAGGGGCACGATTGATTCGGTCGCGTGCGTCATCCCGCAACTCGTGCAACAGGGCACGGGTGGCATCGCGCTTGTCGCCAGCGTGGCTGGCTATGTGGGCTTGCCCAATGCCTTAATTTATGGCGCAAGCAAAGCCGCGCTGATCAACTTTAGCGAAACCTTGTATCTGGATTTGTCAGCGCGCGGCATCAATGTCACGCTCATCAATCCGGGTTTTGTTGAGACAAGGCTCACCTCAACCAATAAATTTTACATGCCCGCTCTGCTCACCAGCGAACAAGCGGCGCAAAAAATTATCGACGGTTTCGCGCGCGGCGATTTTGAGATTCATTTTCCCAAGCGATTCACTCTGTGGCTCAAACTGCTTAGGTTATTGCCGTATCGCGCTTATTTTTATTTGGTGAAGCGAGCGACGCAATGAAAACTCATAGCGAAAAATTGGTCGCCTATTTTGAGAATTTGTAGCCTGACGATGTTGCGCGCATGGCGGATTTTTATGCCGCTGATGCGTATTTCTGTGACCCGTTTAACGAAGTGCATCACTTGGCTGACATACAAGCAATTTTCACCGCTATGTTTGCCAAATTGCAGCAGCCGCGTTTCAAAATTCTCAATACTTACTTAAGTGATGAGGGCGCAGTGTTGGTGTGGGATTTTAGCTTTAGCGTTAAATTTTTTCGCCCACACGACTATGTGATTCACGGCAATTCGGTGTTGCAGTTTAATGCACAAGGCAAGGTCAATTATCACCGCGATTATTGGGATACCAGCTCTGAGTGGTACGCAAAACTGCCTGTCATCGGCGGAATTTTTCGCCGCTTACGTCGTGCTTTTTCGGCTTAATTTTAGGAGTCATTATGTTGCCAAAAATTCTCGCCCCCTGTGCGGTTTTACTGACGTTAGCGGGCTGCTCCAGCACCAATATCGAAGCCTATCGCGCGGAGCAACCCGCGCTTGATTTAGCCAAGTACTTCAATGGCACGATAGTCGGACACGGCATGTTTCAAGACCGCGCGGGCTGGGTGGTGAAGCGGTTTAAGGTGGTGATCGCCGCGCATTGGAAAAACAATGTCGGCACGCTGGACGAGGATTTTACTTACGCGGACGGCAGCAAACAACGCCGCGTGTGGACCATTAGCAAGCTCGACGACACGCATTACGAAGGTCGCGCGGCGGATGTGGTCGGCGTGGCAACGGGCGTAGCGGCGGGCAATGCCCTACGTTGGAGTTATGTGTTGGCGTTGCCTGTGGGCGAAAGGATTTATAACGTGAATTTTGACGACTGGTTTTATTTGCAAGACGAACAAGTGTTACTGAACCGCTCATTTATGAGCAAATGGGGGGTTCGTCTGGGCGAACTCACGCTGTCATTCAATAATAGTGGCGCACCAAGTTCCGCGCCTGGCAAGCTAGAACCTGGACAGATGCCATGAGTACGCGCCGTTTTTATTTTGCATTGCTGTTTTTCGTGCTGATTGTGGCGGTGGTCGCCGCGTCGGGCGCGACTTTTTTGCCCGGCGCGTGGTACGCGCAATTAAACAAACCAAGCTGGACTCCGCCGAACTGGTTTTTTCCGCTGATCTGGTCGGTGCTTTATGCGTTCATCGCGATTGCCGGATGGCTGATTTTTTCAGGCGCGAACCGGCTACTCAAAATTCTCTGGCTCGTGCAACTGCTGCTCAACGGTTTGTGGTCATGGTTATTTTTCGGGCTGCATCGCACCGGCTTGGGACTGTTGGACATAGTCGCGCTGCTATCTTGTATCGCCGCGCTGATTTGGGTCGCGCGCCAACAGCGCGACATGAATTTGGTCCGGCTGATGATGCCCTATTGGCTCTGGGTCGCTTGCGCTGCGGCATTGAACGCCCACATTTATATTTTTAATCCCGGCTGATTTATTAGCCATTTTCGCCATTCCTTTAACCACCACCCAGGAGAAAACAATGTTAGTCCGCTTAGTCTATGTGAGTTATTCCAACAGCGTGATGTCGGAACAAGAAGTCGGCGATATTTTGGAAAAATCAAAATTCAACAACAGCAAAAAAAACATCAGCGGCGTGCTGATGTATTCCGACCGCTATTTTTTCCAGTGCCTGGAAGGCGAACGCAAAGATGTCAACAAAATCTATTTGCGCATTGCTGCCGACACCCGCCACTCTAGATGTATGCAGATCGAATACAGCCAGGTCGATAGCCGGTTATTTGCCAACTGGTCTATGGAGTTTGTCGCTTATAACGGCGTGGCCGATCAGCTATTTGCAAAATACAGCGAAAGCGGGCAGTTCATGCCCTATGAATTTTCGGCAGGACAGGCCGTTGGTCTGTTAACGGAATTATCCCAAGCCGCTGCGGAAGCTAACCTGGCATCTAAAAAATCGCTGTTTTCTTGGTTCAAAAAATAGCGATTATGAAAATCCTTATTTGCGGTGCGTCTGGATTTGTTGGCAGACATCTCACCAACACTTTGCGCGCGGCGGGTTTGCGCGTTTTGCGCGGGGTGCGCCATCCCGCCGAAACGGGCGATATTCAAATAGGCTTTCATGCCGATACCCGCGCGGATATTTGGTTGCCCAGATTGGCGGGAATTGATGTCGTCATCAATGCGGTCGGAGTGTTGCGCGACTGTCGCACTCAGCCCATGCAGAAAATTCATGCTGAAACTCCGCGCGCGATTTTTTCCGCCGCCGCGCAAACCGGTGTGCAACGAGTGGTGCAGATTTCCGCGTTGGGCGTGGACAGCGGCATTCCGGTGGCTTACTTCAACACCAAGCTGCTGGCGGAACAGGCACTGCGCAACTTGCCGTCGTCGGTGCGCACTTTGTGTTTTCGCTCCTCGGTGATTTATGGCGAGGATGGCGACAGTGCGCGCCTGTTTCGGCGGCTGGCAAGATTGCCTATCCATGCGCAGCTTATGGGCGGACGGCAAAGTCTGCAACCCGTGCATATCGACGATATTTGCGCCGCGATTACGCGCTGGTTGACGGATGCGAATGCCGTTAGTCAACGGGTGAACGCGGTGGGAAATGAGGCGACGAATATGCGCGGCATGTTGGACAGCTATCGTCAGCAGATGGGGCTGAATCCGGCATGGCATGTTGACGTGCCGGAATTTTTGCTTAAACCGGCCGCCTTTTTGGGTGACTATATTCCGGCCAGTCCGCTGTGCCGCGACACGCTGGCGATGCTGGGCGGCGACAACACCGCCGATGTTGCGGCCTTTGCGGAATTACTCGGACGCGCGCCCCAAAGTTACCGCGAATTTTTGCGCGGGCAGCGGTGATGAGCGAGCTTATGCCTAGCAGTCAATTTACCCGTTTAACTTATGCGCGCTCGTTGTGCTGGTTCAGGCGCGACTTGCGTCTAATCGATCATGCGGCTTTGTATCACGCCTTGCGGCACAGCGATCAGGTGCATTGTGTGTTCGTGTTTGATACCGATATTTTGGACGCGCTCACCGACAAGCAGGATCGCCGTGTCGAGTTCATCTGGCACAGCGTTCGGGAATTGCAGCAACGCTTGCGGCAGCACGGTGCCAACTTGCATGTCTTACACGGTAAGGCGCGGATGCTGATTCCCGCACTGGCGCGCGAACTCGAAATCCAGGCGGTGTTTTGCAACCGCGATTACGAGCCGGATGCGGTGTCGCGCGATGCCTCGGTGGCAAACGCATTGGCGAAAACGGCTATCGCGTTTCATCAATACAAAGACCAGGTCATATTCGAGCAAGCGGAAATTCTCACCGCTGCGGGCACGCCGTTTAGCGTGTTTACGCCCTACAAAAATGCCTGGCTGAAAAAGCTCGATGATGCGGCGACGCGCGCTTATCCGGTGGAAGATTATTGGGGGAATTTGGCGCGAGCCGCGAATACATCCATGCCGGACCTGGCGGCATTGGGTTTTGCCACGAGCCATCTTTTATCGCCGGTGTTGCCGACCGGCGAATCCGGTGCTGATCAATTATTCGGGGATTTTTGCCTGCGCATTTCGCGTTACAAAGAGGCGCGGGATTTTCCGGCGGTCAAAGGTGTGTCGTATTTGTCCGCGCACTTGCGTTTCGGCACGATTTCTATACGCCGCTTGGTGGAGTTTGCGCGGCACACGCAAGGCTTGGGCGCGCAAACCTGGTTGAGCGAATTGATCTGGCGCGAGTTTTATCAAATGCTGTTGCACCATCATCCGCATGTCGCGCATGGACAGACATTCAAAGCGCAATTCAACGCGCTTGAGTTTGACCATGACGCGCAAAAATTATCGGCGTGGTGCGAGGCGCGTACCGGCTTTCCGCTGATCGACGCGGCGATGCGCCAGCTCAATCAAAGCGGTTATATGCACAACCGTTTGCGTATGGTGACCGCCTCATTTTTAGTGAAGGATTTGCATATTGATTGGCGGTGGGGCGAGCGGTATTTCGCGCGGCATTTGCTGGATTTTGATTTCGCCGCGAACAACGGCGGCTGGCAATGGGCGGCCTCCACCGGCTGTGCCGCGCAACCCTGGTTTCGCATTTTTAATCCGGTGACCCAATCGGAAAAATTCGACGCGCAGGGAAAATTCATACGCCGCTATGTGCCGGAATTAAAGCATTGCCCGGATAAATGGTTGCACGCACCTTGGCTGATGCCGGATGCCACACAACGCGAATGCGGCATCGTCATTGGTGTCGATTATCCCGCACCGATAGTCGATCACGCGCTCGCCCGAATCAAAACGCTCGCGCTGTTCAAGCAGTCACCGACTAGCTCACAATCTGACAGAACGAAAATGCTTCCAGATGAATCGAAATAAATGCGATTATTTTGGCATATTGAACGGCTGTAATGTAGAACCGCGAACGACTTCTATGGGTTAGAAGTGTGAGCTCGACTTTTTCAATACCGGACTCTCAAACCCACATCATCCTAAAAGATTGTCAGCGGCCGGTTTGGCCGATTAACTGACCTTCGTGCCCTTAACGCCAAGTTTTGGGCTGCCAATAAATCTGTTGC
>VFSW01011774.1_pt1 | contig 12256 bp, 12 predicted proteins | sample 5358111 | NCBI WGS metagenome assembly VFSW01 (sample SAMN11554181, study PRJNA540505) | mine drainage metagenome | isolation source: sediment from site ElyBrook_90M | place: USA: Ely Copper Mine, Vershire, VT | collected 2017
CGCCTTCGTCTGGTGGGCTCGTATATGTTTATAATACACAGACAGGGCCGGACGGCCGCCCTGTCGCGTTGCTGGTGCCTTTGTCGGGGCCGCTGGCCGCCATCGGCCAGTCGATCGAACAATCGGTCAAGCTTGCTTTCACGGCACCGGGTGCGCCGGCGCTCGATGTGCGCGACACCGGCGGCACGCCGCAGGGTGCCGCCGCCGCCGCACAGGCTGCAATCGCGGCCGGCGATGGATTGATTCTCGGGCCGCTGACCAAAAACGATACCCAGGCCGTTGCACCGATCGCCCATGCCGCCAACGTCAATGTGCTGGCGTTCACCAATGACGAAACGGTCGCGGCCCCCGGCGTCTGGCCGCTCGGTGTTTCACCGGGGCAGCAGGTTCGCCGGGTTGTATCCTACGCCGCCGATCACGGACGTACCCGCACGGCCGCGATCCTGCCGGAAAACGCTTATGGTCGGCTGATGGGCAGCGCCTTGCAGGCGCAGGCGCAACAGCTTGGGGAACCATCGCCGCAGATCAGCTATTTCGGGTCATCGTTTTCCAGCCTGACCCAGACGGTGCGCAGCGTTTCCGACTTCGACAGCCGCGGCGCGGGAATCGAGGCGCGTATCCGCGCCGCGCGCGCCCTGGACAACGAAGCCGGGCGCATCGCCGCCGCCAAGCTGGAGCGCCAGCCGATTCCGCCGCCGCCGTTCGATGAGCTGATGGTCGGCGCGACGGGTGAACAGTTGGCGGAAAGCGGCACGCTGCTGCCCTATTACGAGGCTGCCCCGCCGCAGATCCAATTGCTCGGCCCGGCACTCTGGGCGCGCGATGCAACGGCGATGGCCAGCCATGATTCGCTCCGCGGCGCGCTGTACGCGGCGCCCGACCCTTCGCTGGGCGTCGGATTCCAACAGAAATTCCAGTCGGTTTATGGCAATCCGCCGCCGTCGAGCGTTGATAATGTCGCATTCGATGCCGGCGCCATCGCGGTTCTGGCCGCGCGCGAAGGCGGCTTCACGGCCGAGACTCTGACCAACCCGACCGGCTTTTCAGGGACCGACGGCGTCTTCCGCCTCGATGCGGACGGTCATGTCCAGCGCGGGCTCGCGGTGTTCAAGGTGGAGCCGGGCGGTCCGCAAATCGTCTCACCAGCACCATCCGACCTGCCGCCGCCGCCCGCCGCCGTCGCGCCACCAACCAGCTGATCCCCCGGCAATATCAGTGAACCGCCCGATCGCGACGATTGCCGCCTGGCTCGGCTTTCCGCCGTTTATCGCTTTGATCATCGTGATCGCGACCGGGACGCTGCGACCCTGGGAGGGGTTGCTCTGCCTGTTCGGCTGCATGGTCTGGTCGATCGGTGCCGGCGCGATTTTGGCGCGCGACCTGCGCCGATTCGGTGCCAGCCTGGCCGGCGAATCGGGGGGCGATTTCCACCTCGTCACGCCCGGACTTGCCCAGCTCGCCGAGCGGGCACGCCAGACGATCGATGCCGAACGCCGCTCGCGCCAAACGATCGCAACTGACGCCAGCACCAGCCAGTCGCTGCTCGAACGCCTGCCGGATGCGCTGTTCCAGTTCGAGGGGCCGCCCGGCATGCGCCGCGTGGTGTGGCGCAATCCCGCAGCGGCCAATGCCTATGGCACCGAGGAATCGGCGCTGCTGCGCCACCCTGCCCTGCGCACCGCATTACAGGCCGCCGAGGGAACCAACGAGCCGATTCGCACCACGGTCAGCCTCGCGGCACCGATTCCGCGCGATCTCGATGCAACCGTGATCCGCACCGATTCGAGCGATCGATCGGCACCGCTGTATTTGCTTTTGACCGACCGTACCCGTGAGCGCGGCCTGGAGCGGATGCGGGCCGATTTCGTAGCTAACGCGAGCCACGAGTTGCGCACGCCGCTGACCAGCCTGATCGGATTTATCGAAACATTGCAGGGACCCGCGCTGGGCGATGCCGAGGCGCTGCCGCGCTTTCTCACGATCATGGGCGAGCAGGCGGCACGGATGCAACGGATCATCGCGGATCTGCTCAGCCTGTCGCGCATCGAGATGACCGAACATCAGCCCCCGGCCGAGATGGTCGATATCGTGCCGCTGCTGCGCCAGGTCGCGGCGTTCATGGAGCCGATCCTGCGGGATGGCCGCACCAGCATAAAACTCGATCTGATGGATGAAATGCCCAGCATTCGCGGCGATGCCGGGCAGTTGACCCAGGTGTTCGGCAACCTGATCGACAATGCCGTGAAATACAGCGCCCTCAAGCACGGCAAGGGTGGCGGCGCGGTGACCTTGACCACGGTTGTGACGCCGACGCCGCAATACGCGGCACCCGGCATTCTGATCAGCGTCGCCGATGACGGTCCAGGCATCGCGCGCGAGCACCTGCCGCGCCTGACCGAGCGTTTCTACCGGGCGGACAAAGGGCGCTCGCGCGCGATCGGCGGAACCGGGCTTGGCCTTGCGATCGTCAAGCATGTGGTGTCACGTCACCGCGGCCGCCTGACCATCGAAAGTGTCGAGGGCGAAGGGACCACCTGCCATGTCTGGCTGCCGCTGATCGGAGAGACCAACCGCGCCGCGCCGGACCGGCCACGTCCTAAAGGGCGCGAGGGCTGATTCCCCTGCAATCTGGCGTGCATTCACCCGCCGCTCTGGGGTATGCAGTGGCGCGCAACACGAGGACACGCGACAGAGAATGACCGCACCGTTACGTTTCGCCGCCGGCAGCCTGATGATCGGCATCCTGGCCCTGGCCGTCAAAGCCGCTGCCTGGCAGGTCAGCGGATCGGCGGCGCTGTATTCCGATGCGCTGGAATCCCTGGTGAACGTGTTCGCCGCGCTGATGGTGATTTTTGCGCTGCAAACCGCCGCCAAACCGGCCGATTTCGAGCATCCTTATGGCCACGCCAAGGCCGAACTGCTCAGCGCCGTCGCCGAGGGTGGGCTGATCGTGTTTGCCGCGGTGCTGATCCTCGAGACCGCGGCCAAGACCATCATGGCACCGCATCTGCCGGCGAGCCCGTGGCTTGGGCTCGCGCTTAATGCCAGCGGCGGGGTGATCAACGCGCTGTGGGCGCTGGTACTCAGCCGTTCTGGCGCGACAAAACGCTTCCCGGCCCTCGCTGCGGATCAGGCGCATCTGGTGGCCGATGCGATCACCACGGTCGGCATTATCGCCGGCCTGACGCTCGCCGTGCTGGCGCGCCTGCCGATTCTCGATCCGCTGATCGCGATTGCGATTGCCATCCAGATCGCGGTGATCGGCGGGCGCACCATCATGCGCTCGCTCAGCCTGCTGCTCGACCGCGCGCCGCCGCCGGATATCGTGGCGCGCATCCGCAGCCTGGTCGGCACCCATGCGGTCGGCGCGATCGAGGCGCACGACATGCGAATGCGCCAGGCCGGTCGCTCCAGCTTTCTTGAATTTCATCTTGTCGTGCCGGGAGCCATGTCCGTCGCGGAATCCCACACCATATGCGATCGGATCGAAGCGGCACTGAAGGATGAGATGCCCGGCGTCATCATCACCATTCATGTCGAACCCGATCACAAGGCAAAACATCAGGGCATCCTGGTCGTTTGACCAGGGGCCGCAGAAGGAACTGAACGACCATGCTTCGACTCGATCGTATCGTGACCCGTGGCGGCGATGGCGGCGAAACCTCGCTTGCCGATGGTTCACGCCTGCCGAAACACCATCCACGCATCCAGGTGCTCGGCGCGCTGGACGAAACCAACACCGCCATCGGATCATTACGTGTGGTCTGCGCCGATCGTCCCGCCATCGATCATCTGCTGGCGCAAATCCAGAACGATCTGTTCGATCTCGGCGCCGATCTTGCGACGCCCGGCCCCACGCGCCGCGGTCCGCCGCTCAGCGAGGATTATCTGATCAAGCTGGAGGATGCCGCGAAAACCCTCAATGAGACGATCGAGCCGCTGCGCAGCTTCGTGCTACCCGGCGGCACCGAAGCGGCCGCCCGCGCGCATCTGGCCCGCACGATTGCCCGGCGCGCGGAACGCGACCTCGTCGCACTCGCCGCCGCCGAGGCGATCTCGCCGGTTCTGATCCCGTACATGAACCGCGTATCGGACGTTATGTTCATCCTCGCCCGCCTGCTCAATGACGGCGGCAAGGGTGATATTCTGTGGGTGCCGGGCGGCCGATAAGCCGCCGCTGCTTCGAACGGTCAGAGCAGGTGAAAACCGGCGACCTTGCCAGCGTCGAGATTGAGGCTGGTCAGCACCTGATCGCCGTTGTGCAGGGTCACTTCGAAAATATAGTTGATGAACTGGCCGACTTTCTGGGTCGTGATGAATTTGACGCTGTAGGGTTGCGCCAGCGGGATCTTGGAGTCGATGATCTGCGCCTGGGCTTCGAATTTCTTGGAATCCACGCTGGCTTTGAATCCATCGGACGCCGGTGCCACGAAGGCGCTGTAGTCGGGATGGGCGATGGCGCCGAGCATTTGTTTCATGTCGGTCGTCGCCAGTGCGGTTTCCGAGGTTGCGGCTCGTGCGGCCGGCAGGCCGACCACCGTGAGGGCCGCCATCGTCAAACCCGCACACATCAATTTTTTCATCGCATTTCCTTTTTCATCGTCGATCGGCCCGGCCCGCGTCGTCGAATTGCGCGGATCGTGCTGTAAAATTGCACGGATCGTGCCGGCCTGCCATCATGACGGCTTCACGGAGAACGATCAATGACCGAGCAGTTTCGCGGCCGCCGTGCCCTGGTTACCGGCGCTTCCAGCGGGATCGGCGCCGATATCGCCCGTCAACTCGCCCAGCGCGGTGCCGATCTGGTGCTGGTCGCCCGCCGCGCCGACCGCCTGGACACACTTGCGGCAGAATGCCGGCTGTTCGGCGTCGATGTGAAGACCGCGCCGGCTGATCTGGCCGATCCGCAAGCGAGCAGCGCGCTTGCCGCACGGTTTCCTGAAACCGATATCCTGATCAACAACGCCGGGCTCGGCGCGTTCGGCCGTTTCACCGAAACCGAGTACGACAAGATCGAGCGGATGATCGCGGTCAACATCACATCGCTGACCCATCTGACCCGCTTGTTCGCACCTGCCATGGTGGCGCGTGGCTGGGGGCGGATCATGCTGGTCGCCTCGACCGCCGGGTTCCAGCCGGTGCCGCTCTATGCCGTCTATGCCGCGACCAAAGCGTATGTCCTGTCGTTCGGCGGCGCGCTCAATGTGGAACTCGCCCCCAGCGGCGTGACGACCACGGTGCTCTGCCCCGGCACCACCAGGACGGAGTTTTTCGAGGTCGCCGCCCAGACCAAATCGCCCCTGATCGAGCGGAACGCCATGAGCAGCGCAGATGTCGCCCGCATCGGGCTCGATGCTCTGGCCAAAGGCCGCGCGACGGTGATCAGCGGTGCTGTGAACAACGCCATGGCATTCGGCACGCGCTTCGCCCCCCGCAGCCTGACCGCCCAACTCGCCTACCGGATCATGAAGCCTTGAGTGGTGCGCAGCCGATCCATGCCGAACTGATCGCCGTTATCGTTGCCGTCTCCGACGGCGCACCAAGGGTTCTGACGCTGAGCGATGGCACCGCCCTGCCCGCCGGCCCGCTGGAATCCGGCCACCGCTCGCTCCAGGCGGGGTTGCGCAACTGGGTCGAACGCCAGACCGGCCATACGCTGGGCCATATCGAGCAACTCTACACGTTCGCCGACCCCGATCGCAGCCGGGCCGGGCGGAGTATTTCCATCTCGTATCTGGGCCTGACCCGCGAAACCCGCACGAAACTCGGCGGGCAGGTATCCTGGCAGGATTGGTATCGGTATTTCCCGTGGGAGGATCGCCGCGCGCCGGCCATTTTGGTTGAGTCCACCATCAAGCCCGGCCTGACACGCCGGGTAGACGATGCGGCCGACCGGCAGTACCGCGCCGCGCGCTGCTTCGCGCTCGACGGCGCACCGTGGAACGAAGATCTGGCCCTATCGCGCTATGAATTGCTCTATGAGGCCGGGCTGGTGCGCGAAGCGGCGCGGGACGGCCGGCCGGTGCATGGCGATTTCGCACCAGGGATCGCGATGACCGCCGATCATCGCCGGATTCTGGCGACCGCGATCAGCCGGTTGCGCGCTACGATCAAATATCGGCCGGTGGTGTTCGAACTGCTGCCCGATCAGTTCACCCTGCTCGATCTGCAACGCTGCATCGAGGCTTTGGCAGGGCATACGCTGCATAAGGGCAATTTCCGCCGCCTGATCGAAGGCCAGACTCTCCTGGAAGAGACCGGAACATTGGCAACCGGCCCGGGCCGCCCCGCCAAACTATATCGGTTCAGCGCTGCGATCCGCGCCGAGCGCGCCCAGGCCGGAACCAGGCTGCCGCTCGCGCGGCCTTGACCTGAATATACTCAGCTTTAATATTATTGGGGTATAGCACGATCCAGATCGTGCAATTTCGGCCATAAATATACTCAATTCGAGTATAAGGATCATCCAGTGACCATCATGATGGACGCCCTCGCCGACCCCGTTTATGCCAAGCTGGCGCAGCATATGCCGCCTGGCGAATGGGTGTTGATGCATGAAGACATCTCCGCGATCCGCGCGCTCAAGCGCGAGCGCGACGCGATCATTCTTGCTCATAACTACCAGACCCCCGAGATTTACCACGGCGTCGCCGATATCGTGGGTGACAGCCTGGCGCTCGCGCGTGAAGCGATGATGACCAGCGCCGCGGTGATCGTCGTGGCCGGCGTGCATTTCATGGCCGAGACCGCAAAAATCCTGAACCCCACCAAAACCGTGCTCATTCCGGACAGCCGCGCCGGTTGTTCTCTGGCCGAGAGCATCACAGCAGCAGATGTCCGCAAGCTGCGCGAGCAGCATCCTGGGATACCGCTGATCGCCTATGTGAATACCTCGGCCGCGGTCAAAGCCGAGGTCGATTACTGCTGTACCTCGGCCAACGCGCGGAAGGTCGTGGAGCACGCTGCGGCGCGGGCGGGCACCGATACCGTGATCATGCTGCCGGACCGCTTTCTGGCAGCGAACACGGCGCGCGAAACCAAGGTGAAGATCATCGCATGGGATGGCGCCTGCGAAGTGCATGAGCGCTTCACGGCGCACGATATCGCCCAGGTCCGCGCCCAGTTTCCGGACGTGACGGTACTGGCCCATCCGGAATGTCCCGAAGAGGTCGTCAACGCTTCGGATTTCGCCGGCTCGACCGCCGCGCTGGCCGATTACGTCGCGCGGTATCGGCCCGCGCGGGTCGCATTGATTACCGAATGCTCGATGGCCGACAATATCGCCGCCGCCAATCCGGCCACGCAATTCGTCAAACCCTGTAACCTCTGCCCCCATATGAAGCGGATCACGCTCGGCAATATCCGCCATGCGCTTGAAACCATGAGCGAGCAGGTGGTGATCGACCCGGCAATGGCAGCCCGCGCGCGGGTCTCGGTCGAGCGGATGCTGGACATCCCATGAAACACATCATTGGCGCAGGCATTGCCGGGCTGGCCGCCGCGCTTGCGATGGCGCCTGAACCGGTCACGCTGATCACATCCGGCACGCTCGATCACGGCGCCGCCAGCCTGTGGTCGCAGGGCGGCATCGCCGCCGCGATCGGGGCTGACGACTCCCCTGCCCTGCACAGTGCCGATACGATCGCGGCCGGCGATGGTCTGTGCGATCCGGTCGCCGTAAGCCGCATCATCGCGCAGGGTCCCGCCGTGATCGAGGCGCTGCGTCGGCTTGGGGTTGCGTTCGATGAGGGGCTCGGATTGGAGGCCGCACACACGCGACGCCGCATCGTGCATGTGCGCGACCGTACCGGGCTGGCGATCACGCAGGCGTTGGCCACTGCGGTGCGTGCGGCATCGCATGTTAGGGTTATCGAGCGCACCATCGTGCGCGATCTGCATGCTCCGAACGGCGTGGTTGCCGGGCTGTGGATCGACCGCGACGATACGCCGAGCTATTTGCCGAGCGATGCCGTTCTGATCGCCACCGGTGGCATCGGCGCGCTCTATCGCCACAGTAGCAACCCGGCCGGCGCTACCGGCAGCGGACTTGCAGTAGCAGCGCGCGCCGGTGCCGTGTTGCGCGATCTGGAATTCATCCAATTTCACCCGACCGGTCTGAATACCGGATTGACCCCGATGCCGCTGATCTCCGAGGCCGTGCGGGGTGAAGGCGCACGGCTGATCGATGAAACCGGTGCCCGCTTCACCGACGAACTCGCACCGCGCGATGCGGTTTCGCGCGCGGTGTTCCGCCATCTCGGCCTGAATCATAGCGTGTTGCTTGATGCTACCGGAATTTCGGATTTCTTTGCGCGCTTCCCGACGATCGATGCAGCCTGCAAAGCCTCCGGCATCGATCCCGCGGTGCAGCCGATTCCGGTTTGCCCGGTTGCGCATTATCATATGGGCGGCATCGCGGTGGATGCGGCCGGGCGGACCAGCATCGGCCGGTTGTTCGCCGCCGGTGAGGCCGCCTGCACCGGGCTGCATGGTGCCAACCGCCTGGCGAGCAATTCGCTGCTGGAAGCCTTCGTGACCGGTCAGGATGCCGGGCGTGCCATGACAATGGTGACGGCCGCGCCCGATCATATCTGGCCCCGCGCCCCTGAACCACGTTCGAATGATCCTGAGCTGATCAGTGATCTGGTCAGCCGTCATCTCGGCGTTCTGCGTGATCATGCGGGGCTGGCCATCATGATTGCACGGCTCCTGCCGCTCGCCGGCGGCAGCGATGCCGCGCTGATCGCCCTGATGACCGCGGTTTGCGCGATCGATCGTACCGAGAGCCGCGGCGCGCATTGCCGGACCGATCATGCCGCGCCATCCGCCCAGGCACTTCACTCCAGCATCACCATGCGGCAGGCTCTTTCGCGGGCTGCCACGCTGATCGATACCAGCATCCATGTCGGACGCGCCGCATGAGCCCGTTGCCGCGACTGCTGATCGAACCACTGGTCCGCGCTGCCCTGATCGAAGATCTGGGCCGTGCCGGGGATATCACCGCCGATGCGGTGATTCCCGCGGATGCGGTCACAAGCGTCGCGTTCGTGGCACGCGAACCCGGCACCATCGCGGGGCTCGATTGCGCGGCGATCGCCTTTGCCTTGCTCGACACTGCCCTGGTGCTCGATATTTTGGTGCCGGATGGCAGTCAGGTACAACCCGGCGAGACGATTGCGACGCTCGAAGGCAAGGCGCGGGCCATCCTGGCCGGTGAGCGGGTGGCGCTGAATTTTCTGGGTCAATTGTCGGGCGTCGCCACCGCGACCCATAGTATTGCCCGATCGATCGCGCATACGCATGCGAAAATCACCTGCACGCGCAAGACCATCCCGACGATGCGGGCGCTGCAGAAATACGCGGTACGCTGCGGCGGCGGCGCCAATCATCGGTTCGGGCTCGATGATGCGATTCTGATCAAGGATAATCACATCGCGATTGCCGGCGGCGTCGGCATTGCCCTCGGCCGCGCGCGGGGCGCCGCCGGGCATCTGGTCAAGATCGAATGTGAGGTCGATACGCTCGAGCAACTGCGCGAGGCGCTCGATGCCGGGGCCGACGCCGTGTTGCTCGACAATATGAGCCTCGATGATCTGCGCATCGCCGTCGGGCTCGCCAAAGCCCGTGCGATCACCGAGGCTTCGGGCCGCATCACGCCCGACACTGCGCCGGCCATCGCCGAAACCGGTGTCGATCTGATTTCCGCGGGCTGGCTGACCCATAGTGCGCGGGTGCTGGATATCGGCCTCGATTTCATGACATAAGCGGGCATGACCCGATCGCCCTTTACCACCGCCGTCCTTCTCACCGCTGCCGGCGCCGTACCGTTTCTGGCCTGTCTTGCAGTGATCATTACCCAGCCGACCAACGCACACGCGGCGACGAAGGTGATGATCGATTATGGCGCCTGCATCCTCAGTTTTCTGGGCGCGGTGCATTGGGGGTTCGCGCTCGAGCCGGGCGGGGTGGTGATCGACCCGCGGCTCAATCACCAGCGCCTGAGCTTCGGCATCGCGCCTGCCCTGATCGCCTGGGCCGCGCTGCTGATCCTGACACTGGCGGCCGCCCCGCGCGCGGCGATCGCGATGCTGATCGCCGGATTTTTTGCCACCATCATCGGCGAGACGATCGGGCGCGGCCGCGACCTTGTGGCTTCGAATTATCTGGCGATGCGCTGGACCGTTTCGATCGTGGTGCTGGCGGTGCTGATCATTACGTTCTTCATCGAAGTGATCGGCATGCGGCATGGCTGATCGGCCGGTTGGGGCGGGACGCCGGCTTGGCTAAACCGGCGGCTCTCCTTTGATCGCCGTGATATCCTGCGATGCGATCAGGCTTTCGGCTTCGGTGATCGCGGCATCCAGCGCTGTCTCATCGGTGCCCTTCGCGACGATTGCCACGCCGCCGCCGGTTTCGCGGTAGAACGGGTAGCTGCCGAGATCGAGCATGGGGTAGCGGTTCTGGATGGCGCTGAGCCCGGCGGCGATGCTGCCTTCCTTGACGCCGATGCCGTGGACCGCGCGCATCGCGATCGGGGTGCCCTGGCCGAGGCTGGGTTCGATGCTCGCGAACATCGATTGCATGATGCGCGGCACGCCGGCCATGACATGAACATTGCCGATCGAGAAGCCGGGTGCGATGGTCATTGCGGTCGGGATGGGAACGGCGCCGCGCGGCAGAGTGGCCATGCGCTGACGGGCCTCGTTGAAGTTCTCGGCGCCGAGGTGCTTCTCCATCGCATCCCAGGTCGGCTGGTGTTTTTCCCAGGGCACGCCGAAGGCGGCGGCAATGCATTCGGAGGTGATATCGTCATGCGTCGGGCCGATGCCGCCGGTGGTGAACAGATTGTCGTAGGCGGCGCGCAGTTCGTTGACGGCGCGGATGATGCGTTCGGGGATATCCGGCACGACGCGCACTTCCTCGAGCTTGTGGCCGATCGCGGCGAGGCGGGTGGCGATGAATTTTACGTTGATGTCCTGGGTCCGGCCGGAGAGGATTTCGTTGCCGATGATCAGGATGGCGGCGGTTTTATTGGCGGTCATGATGTCCTCAGAGAAAATCGCGCAGGAGCGGGATCAGCGGCCGGTCGGCCGGCGGCATCGGGTATTCTTCGAGTTGGGTCGGATCGACCCAGGCGAGGGCCTGGCCCTCGCGCGATTGCGGTGTGCCCTGCCAGCGGCGGCAGAGATAGAGCGGCATCATCAGATGGAACGTTTCGTAGCCGTGCGAGGCGAAGGCGAACGGGGCGACATCCGCCGTGCGGACGGTGATGCCGAGTTCTTCGTCGAGTTCGCGGACCAGGGCGGCTTCGGGCGTTTCGCCCGGCGCGAGTTTGCCGCCGGGGAATTCCCAGAGGCCGGCGAGTTTTTTGCCGGCGGGGCGGCGGGCGAGCAGGATTTTGCCGCTCTTGTCGATCAGCGCGCAGGCGGCAACCAACAGGAGGGGCTTCGTATCGTTGGCCGGCGCGGCGGGCCTGGGTGCGGCGTCGCGGAAGGCGATATCTTCGCGGGTGATCGCGAAATGGCGCACCGCCTGGCGGATGCCGGGGCGGCTGATGAATTTTTCATGACCGGTGCCGGTTTCGGTGAAGCCGGCGCGGCGGAGCACGGCGAGCGAGGCGGCGTTGTCATCGGCCACGGTCGCGATCACGCGGTGCATGCCAAGCTCGGCGAAGCCCCAGCGGAGCAGATGCAGCACCGCCTGCCGGCCATGCCCCCTGCCCCAGGCGCGCCGGGCGACCCAGTAGCCGAGGGCGGCGTTCTCGCCCGATTTGTCGAGCCGCAGGCCGGCGCAGCCGATCATGGCCTGGGTGCCATCGGTGCCTGGCTCATCGGTGACGGCGAACTGGTAGGCGCGGCCGGCGGCGCGGTCGGCGATGGCGGCGTCGATCCAGTCGCGCGCGAGGGGCGCCGGGTAGGGAAACGGTGCTTCGGGCAGGAGGCGGCAGATTTCCCAATCGTTGATCAGGAGGTGAAACCGCGCGGCGTCGCCCGCCTCGATCGGGCGTAGCGTGGTGGTCACCGGCTTGGCAGAGATGGTGGTTGAGGACACGGGACTCCTGACGCTCGGTTCACGATGGAACTGGGATAGCCGGTCCGCCGCCGCGCCGGAAGGTGCTGGCGGGACACAGTGTGGTGGCGGTTGATTTGCGGCGATGGTCGGCGCAAATCTTGGTGATGGACATGCCGATCGATCCCATCGACCAATGGTTGCAGACCGAGGGTGTTGCTGCGCGTGCGGCGGGGCGGGTGCTGGC
>VFSW01011775.1_pt1 | contig 12256 bp, 12 predicted proteins | sample 5358111 | NCBI WGS metagenome assembly VFSW01 (sample SAMN11554181, study PRJNA540505) | mine drainage metagenome | isolation source: sediment from site ElyBrook_90M | place: USA: Ely Copper Mine, Vershire, VT | collected 2017
CCTTTGATGTCTGCGCTGCAAGCGGCAACGGGGGTCGTCAATAACTTACCGATGCGGCAAGCCCTGGAGGAAGCCGCAACAAAGGTTCGTGAAGGCGTGAGCCTGAGTCGTGCACTGGCCGCATCCGGCTATTTTCCGCCCTTGCTGGTGCACCTGATCGCCAGCGGCGAGGCGAGCGGCAAGCTGGATGTCATGCTGGAACGCGCCGCCGAGCAGCAGGAACAGGAGGTCGGCAATTACACCGCGATTCTGACATCTTTGCTTGAACCTGTGTTGATTCTGACCATGGGGGCAGTGGTGCTGATGATCGTGTTAGCTATCCTGATGCCTATCATCGACATGAACCAGATGGTGAAGTGAGCTCATCAAGGTGATGATTATTCTGAATCAGCTGAACAATAACAGTATGAAGGATTTGCATAATGCGGACTTCGAAGCTCGGCAGAAGCTGTTTATAGATACGTGCAGTTTTACTTTTTCTCCGCGAATACGCATGGTTGCAGTGCATCTACTTCGAATTTCGCTTGACAGGATCAATAACTGAAATTCGGTTAAAATCCCGGCAAAAATATTGGCAGTGATCTGCCTGTTTTTTCTCATCTTATAAGGAAATTGCCATGTCACCGATTAAACTTTTCCCGGGGAGTATGTGTGTGCTTGCGTTTTGCTCTGCTTTTTGCGGATTGCTTGCCGGATGCGGCGGAGGGGGAGGAAGCGTAAACGGGGTGACTTCGGCTGCGTATCCGACGGTTGTCAGCGGTATTGGCAGCAAGGGCCCGCTTAACGGTTCCACTGTTTGCGCTTATGCCATTGTTGGTGGCGTCAAAGGCGCAGGCCTGGGGTGCGCAGCTAATACGTTTAATGGAAATTACTACATTAACCTGGGGATTTACACGGGGCCAGTGCTTTTTGAAGCCACCGGAGGATCATATATCAATGAAGCGACCAGTTTGTCCGTTGCGTTGACTTCAACGCTGCATGGTTTGCTGGCCAATGCGCCGGCCAACATGACGGGCGGTGCGATTCCCGTTGCTGTCACCGCATTGACTGAACTGGCTTATCAGGGCGCAAACGCCAGTCCTGGCGCGCTCACTGTTGCTAATATCCATGCTGCAGTTGCCAACGTACAGAATAATTTTGGCGTTGCTGACATTGTCAGTACGATGCCCGTGGACGCGCTTAATGTTGCGGCTGCGGCCACCATGACTCAGCGGAGTTATGCGCTGGCCCTGGCAACGGTTTCGCAGTATCAGCAGGGTCTGCCTGCAGGAACGAGTCTGGCTGCCAGCTTGCAGACTATGCAGACTTGTCTTGCCTCACCTGCCACTGCCTGTGGCACAGGGGCTGCGAGCGTAGGCGCCGCACTGGATAAGGCGATGAACACCTTTCAGGCAGGCCATGCTGCGCTGGCGGGTTTGACCATGCCGGTCGCCAATTTTGGTTCCATGTCAGCTGCGGCATCGCCTGTGCTGTCAGTGAATCCTGCCTCGTTAACCTTTGTGCCGCAAACGCTGGGGGTCAGCAGCCCTGTTCAGACGGTGACGCTGAAAAATACGGGAACGGCTACGCTCAATAACCTTGCCGCAGCCATCAGCCTGCCCAGTGATTTTTCTCTGGTAACGCCCTCGAACTGCGGTGCAAGCCTGGCCGTTGCTGCAAGTTGCACTTTTGGGGTGGTTTATACGCCGACGGCGAATGTGGTGAGCAGCGGCGTGCTGAATATCGCCAGCAATGCGGCGAACGGAACAAACTTGCAGGTGGCGCTGAACGAAAGTGTCACTACGCTGACAATAGGCCACAATGCAGGTCCAAATTCAACGCAGACTTTCAATCCGGCGGCTGTTGCGCTTGTGACCGCAACTCCTGTTGTCACGCATTCAAATACGTGGTCTGGCATCGGCGCTGCAACTGGTTCATCGCTGAATATCTCCCATACGCCTTTGTCACCTGCAGGCGCTGGAACGGAAGATTTGCTGGTGATGACATTTACTGATGCAACTAAGGTTCCAGCCTTGACCTACGTGGGGAGTTGCATCGTGTCAGGCACCTCGACCGGTGTGCCTGCCAGGCTACCCTGTGCCGGAGAGGGAATAACATTGAACAGAACAACAGGCACGCTGACTTTGCTCAATGCCACTTTCTGGCCAACCCTGCCATCAGTGGACGTTTCAGGGACGTTAAGTTTTACACCTTATTAAAGGTTAATTTGAAAGACGCCGGGCGCGGTTTCAGGTCCAAGGTGATGCAATAATTCTGAGAGCATGGCTTGTGATTCTGGAGCTGCGCGTGCGTTGCCATTGAAATGAAATTTCTGTGTGGGCGACCAGCTTCCTTGGCCATTGAGCAGCAACGGTCCGCTTTGTGTGCTCAGCGTTGCACGCAGCTTGTCCTTTGTAGCTTTAATGTCGATCAGGTAGTCGCCCAATGGATGAATGGACGACATGACTGAACTGGCCTGATTCCAGCGAGTCGTGGCGTTTCCCTGCAGATGTCCGTCAGAATATGAGAGTTGCGGACTTTCGATATGCAGATCGCCACTTAACTGTGCGGGTTTGAGGAATGGCGAAAGCTCGCCAATAATCTCTGCCGGCATGAACAACTGGACATGGGTTATCGTAACTGACTTCCTGTCGATGGCAAGTTCCATCGGTGTGGTTGTATCGTCCCAGATCAGCTCGGCCTTGAGTGTGCCCAGCAGCAAGGCGAATGGCCTGATTTGCCAGCGCAGATTTTGCAATGCGATGCCCGATTGTTTACCCGTGCTCAATGTCGGCGTGGCACTGCCATGCCAGATGGTACCCTGGCAATTGGCCAACGATAGTTGTTGATGGCTCAGGCTGCGGACCGGGGAGTCGAGCAGGGAGGCGGGTGCCGTGATGATCAGCAGGCCAACATAAAATGCCGCTGCTACAAGATAGACTGTCGTCTTAACGTGCATGGTAATAATACCTTCTTATGACGTAGTCATGCCCGTTTTCCTCTCTCCAGGCTCTCTCCTGCATGCGCGGGAGAATGATGCTGTTTTGCTGCGCAGGTTTTATTTTGCTCACGGTGTGTTGCCGTTGGTGAGGGTGGCGCGAACAGCAACCATGCCCGGATCCGACAGTCTCGTGATGGAGATCGAATCAACGCGGATGTGTTGTGAAGTTTGCAGTTCTCGTAGCCAGATCAGCAGTTTTTCGAAAGAAACGGCAGCCATGGTGATGCGCACCCCGTTGGGCTCCTGTGTCACGATGGAAGTCAGTGATGCAGCTAGCTGGTGTATTGAGGCAGAGGCTTCGATGGCGCTCTTGACGGATAGAGCATCCATGACGGTCAGCTGAGGGCGATGGCGCAGGTCTTCAATTTGGCTGGATGTTTTATGCATTTGTTCGGTTTGTATGCGCAATTGCGGCAATTTTTTGCGCAATTTACCAACCGCGTCATGCGAAGGTTGCCACAGCAGGAAATAGGTCAAAAGTGGCAGCACGAAAGAGGCGCCAATAATGATGATGCGGCGTTCATGCAGCGGTCGGTTATCCCAGTGTTGCAGGCGCCATGTTTTCAGACGTGCTTTCATCGCAGGCCTTCCTGTGAAAGTGTCAGTTTTGCTTCTGTGCCATCGCCCAGATCGTGCATATCACTGGTAAAAACCTTTAAACCGCAGTTGCGCAGCTTTTTTTCGAGCGCAGCGAAGTCGGCGGATTTTGCAAGTTTGATGTCGACTGAAAGTTTTCCGGATTCGTAGTTCATGTTCTTCACGGTGGCGCCAAGGGCAGGCGCTGCGCTATCGAGCAAAGGCAGGAAATCGGTGCTGTCAGGTACGCCGGCTGCATGACGTAACGCGGCGAGATTGCGCTGCATCTGCAAGGGCGCGTCAACCAGCGTGCTGTCATCGCAGAAGGTGCCGTGAAAAATATTTTCAATCTGCTGAGTCAGCGTGCGCTTCTCATGAGCTAGCTGAACCCATTCAATATGTGTCCCGATTATTTCTATTGTAAGCGCTGCGAGAAGTATGAACAGGGCGGGGCGAAGTCTGGATAATCCGTCAAACAGGCGTATCGGGGGAGACAAATTGCCCTGCAGCAAATTGAGGTTTGACTCGTTGATCGGCGCACACCGCCAATCCCAGTGTTCTCCCGCAATCAAAGGCACAGACAAATCCCACGAAGGCAGGACAGTTGCAGGTTCGGCAAAACGCAGTTCAATCTGCCGTGGCAAATTGATACCTGCGGCTGTCAGACTAAGCAGCAATGCCAGCGGCGGGGTCTGGCTGTTGCCGTTATCGAGTGCCAGTCCGGTGGCCTGTGACGTACGTAAAAAGCCATTCTGCCCATTCCATACCATTGTCCATGAATCGGCGGGTAAAACGGGCATCAGGGTTTCCACAATCAGACGGCGCAGCGGCAAGCCAGTGTCTGTTGCAGCTGTCATGATTTGCCTGAGCCAGGATTTTGCAGTGACAGATACGGCGATCGTGTCGGGGGCCGTGCCTGTTGCGGGCACGGCATGGATATCGTCAGGATCCGTCAGTGAGTATTCCTCTGCAATAAAGGGCAGGGCGTTCTGCCAGCGTCGTTTGTTGCCGGGAGGTTTTACTGTCGTGAAGATCAGCACCCGGTCGGCCGCCAGAATGCCGATGCAATCAGCGTTTCTGGGTATCATGGCCAGCGGCGACAGCCCTTGCTGCAATATGGCGCCCGATTCGTTGGAGAGTGCCCAGGGGCATGGCGTGGAACTGTCCTGCCAAAGTGCTGAAAAATAAATACGTAAAGTGTTCAATTTGAGGCCGCCAAAAATAAAACACCCAACAGGACAGGTTGATGCAGTAAATAAATGGCAAGGCTGTGACGGCCAGCCAGTGCAAATTGCCGTGTACCTGGTGGGTCAAATTTCAGCCAGACAGGATTTTTAACGATGAGCCGACCCAGAAAAATGCCCGCCAGCACCACGCCGAACCACGGGAAAAACGGCACATAATCTTCAGTATAGGGTTTGTAAGTCATGAAGCCTATCCATTGCAGCAAGGGAGTATTGAAGAGCGGGTTGGAATAAACAATTCCAGACAGCAATACCGGCAGAGAGGCTGCCAAATTGACATAGTGAAATTTAACAAACACGCGCCCTAACAGGCTGGCTAACAGAATGAAATGCAGTATGCCAAAAAAAATGAAGCTTTGGGGAAACATCATGTAGCTACCCAGAGATACCGCAATACAGGCGACCAGCAGGCGGATTTGTCTGCGCCAGAAAGAAGCCGAGTCTGCACGCTGTGCGTTAAGCACCAGGCTGACCCCGACCAGCAGCAGGAATAAGGAAACGATACAGGCACGCGCGGTCAGCCAGAACGCAGCATGGTTGAAATCCTGATGTATCCAGCCGTGATAATTCAGATCAAAACTGAGGTGATAGGCGATCATCAGAAGAATCGCAAAACCGCGTAGCGCATCAATTAACACATAACGTGGCGGAGCTGCATTGCGAATGGCAGGTACTTTTTTGGTGCGATTTTTCATTGAAGGTTCTGCCATATGACGGTGGGCCATCCGTTGGTACGCTGCAACAGCGCCTGAGTGGTGACCTGCGAATTGGCGACACGGGCACGCCCCGTCACCAAGAAAAATTCACTCGTGACCGAAAAATCCAAATCATTTATCTGCATACCACCTTGTGGCATGCGTTGTTTGAAATCGATCACATCCTTGAATGGTTTGTCCAGACGTTGTTGCACCAGTGCGCGTGCGGCCGACAAACTCAGGTCGGGTATCATAGCCGAAAGTACTTCGGCAGGGGCGAAGTTTACATTGATCGGCAGCGAGAGTGGTAATACGCTGACAAAGGGGCGCAGTTGCTCAATGCTGTTCTCGTCAAATCCTTTTATTCTGGATAATTCCCCCAGCTCTACAATCGGCTGGTTGGCGGCGAGATAAGGCTGAGGTAAGGACAGATAGTAGGCGTCTTCTGCGCCGCCGGGATATTGCGCTTCACTGTCGCTGTCCATCCAGTCCGCCAGTGAATATGCCAGGTCAACGGGCAGGCCGAGCAAGCTTAGCAGGCGCTGGAACTGTATGATGTCGGGCATGCTGCTGACTCCGTTGCGCACCAGATTGTTCAGATTGAACAATCCCTGACGGTCTTCGATTACACCAGTCACGTCACCGTTGTCCACGGGCATGGCTGGCAGTCGCAGTGTCCATATTTCACCCTGGTAATCAATGTTGTTGGCGCGCGCATCATCGGCCAGTACGGCACGTGCCCAGTCAATACCTGCAATGCCAAGGCGACGTGCCTGTGCGAGGTCAAGCTGGCTTTCAACCTGACGTTGCCATAATTGCTGCTGTTGTGCCAGATAGGTTGCCATTACCGTGGCCAGCGCTACGATGAGCAGAACCATGATGATCGCAACGCCACGTTGATGATGGTTGTCAAGTCTCATTGCAGCGCGAAAACACGGGTAAGTTTATCGCCATTGGACAGGATTAACGTTACTTCAATAGCCTGCGGCAAGCCAGTCGTGCTGTCAGTGAGGGGCCATTGTGTCCACCAGTTCTGGTGGATATCGAGGTAACGCAAGCTGAATTCGCGTACCCCTTCCAGGAGCGTATAGCGTAGCGGCCTCGTGTATGGCGCCTGATCGAGTGCTGTCCAGCGCAGCAGGACGATATTGCCCTGCTCCAGACGATAAGCAATGCGTTGTGGTGGCAGCAGTGCGAGTCCCTGATCCGTGATGCCGGCGCGGGTAAAGGTCAGCTCTGCATCGTCTTCTCCTACAACGACAGGGTGACCCATCAACTCCGGGCGGATCAGGCCGCCTGAGTCGCGCACGCTGCGGTGTATGGCCTGTGCGATATCCCGATCCAGCCGCGCAAAGAAATACGTCAGATGCTGCCATTTACGCGTCTCAGTTGCGACGCGTTCCCGGGTTTGTATTACAGAGTCAAGGCCACGGTAACCTGCAATTGACAGCAGTGCCAGAATGACCAGCGAAACCAGTAACTCGATCAGGGTAAAACCGGATTGAGACCGTCTTTCCCGCACAACTAAGGGGCTAGACACCAAGTTGTTGCGTGAAGGATTGCGGGTTGCGGATTGATGATTGATAATTTTCATTGGCGCGGGAATTGAACCAGATAGCCGCTCAGGTGGCGCAGCGCGTTTTGCGGGTCTTCCCGGGCAGCAACGCTGACTTCGATGCGGCGAAATGCAGGGTTGGGGGTGGAACTGATTTTTTCATCCCAGATGAACATGAGTCCTGCCTGCGATTCTTCACCGTGTTGCGTGCCGACAGGCAGCCAATCGCCGCGCCCGGCATGCAGTGCGAGGCGGTTTTGGGCGACCCAGTCCGCCAGCAGGCGCTGTCGCAAGGCATCGACGTGGTTAGTGCTGGCACCCGTTGCACGCAACACCGCTGCCAGCGCGATCGCAAGTATGGCCAGTGCGATCAGCGATTCGAGCAGCGTAAATCCCTTTTGAACATGGGATGCCGTCATGGGGATGCAGCCTGACTATCCATGCTCGCCGTCACTTCGCCGGTGCTTTTGCCGATGATGCTGGCACTGCCATATTGATTGCCGAGCACAATACGGAACGGCAGCGGATAACCGTGGGAGCTGAAGGATAATTTATCGCCGGGTTTGATCACAATGTTTTCGATGCTGGTCTGGCTGATGCGTATGTCATCAGGCAGTTCGCGCGGACGAAACAGCTTATCGTCCTCGATGCGCACCCAGTCGTTATAGTCATTTTTATTCCAGAAACGGTAACGGGAAGCCTCGCCCGCCCAGGCAATCAATTTGCCGCTGGCCTGTGCCTGCAGCTCTGCGTTTTCAAGCAACAGCGCCAGTCGATCCGCTTCATGGTGCAGTGTAGCGCGATTGTCCGGCATCAGTTGCGTCATGGTCATCCCGAGGGTGATGCCGATGACGACCAGAACAACAAGGAGTTCAACGAGAGTGAAGCCCAATGCGGGATGCCAGATGCGGGAATCAGGATTCAGGATCGAGTCCTCATGTCGATGGTAGTTACAATTCCCACGAGCCGATGTCCGCATCATTACCTTCGCCGCCCGCTTCACGGTTCGCACCGAAACTCATTACATCGAACTCACCGTGCAAGCCGGGTTGGAGGTATTGGTATGGCGTACCCCAGGGGTCCTTGGGCAGTTTTTCCAGGTAACCATTGCCTTTCCAGTTTTCGGGAACAGGCGCGGTAGTCGGCTTTTTGACCAGTGCCTGCAAGCCCTGCTCGGTGGTAGGGTAGCGCATGTTGTCCAGTTTGTAGAGCTTCAACGCCTGCGTGATGGCGCCGATATCCTGCCTGGCGGCTGCGACGCGCGCTTCGTCCGGTCGGCTCATGACCTTGGGTACGATGAGAGCTGCAAGTATCGCGATGATGACGATGACGACCATCACCTCAATCAGGGTAAAGCCGCGTGAATTGCGAAATGTATTATTAAGGTATCTCATGGTTTTTTTTGGTGTTGAGCAATGAAAACTATTGTAACAAAGTTGAGTGTATATATGTATTTGTGTTGAAAGGCAGTTCATCGCAACTTCTGTTTTTTTGGTTATGCCGCTTGCTGGTTGAGATAAATGTTCAGAAAGGAAGTTTAAGCTCCGCATTAAAGCCATAAGCCTGGGCATTTCCAAAGGTGGTGCTTGAGCTGCGTGCGCTCAGTCGTGCATATTTATGTTCTATGCCTAATCCTATCGTTCTGAATCGCGTGTCGTAATCAAGCGAGGTTTTCCAATTGTCGTTGATGCGGTAGGACGTGCCAAATTGCGGCAACCAGTAACCCATTATCCAGCCTGTTCCGGCAAATAAATCGAAATTTCCTGCCGGGTAAGTGAATTGGGTGTTCGCCTTGGTGGGGAGCTTTTGCACGATGGTGCGACGATTGATGTCATTTATCCCGCTCAAGATCGGATTGTAGTAAATATAACCCGCAGCATCGCGTGCGAGGGTGGCGCTGTTTGCCGTTTCGGCGGTATTCGGTATGTTGCGCCAGGTCATCTGGGCGAGCAGATCATTGACGGTGAAATCAAGATGTGCACCTTCTGCCCAGATGATTTTTGCGCCCAGATCAAGCGCGTAGCCGTTGCCGTCGGGAGTGGACGGGCTGATGAAGGGGTAGGTAGCGCGACTATTGCTGTCGTTCAGCGTCGCGTTGTAGGTGTAACCTGTCGTCGTCGAGGTTGCTGAGCCATCCGCATTGGCGATGCGCACACGTGTGCCTTGCAGCAGCGAGATGCCAGCGCCTAAAGAAAGATCAACATTATCATTCATTGCAAGCTTAAAGCCTTTATCGAGGCGCAGACCTTTCGCCACAAAACCTTCGGCGCTCAGATTGGCATTAAATGTTTGCCCCGCAGCCACTGGCAGGTGTTGTTTGTTGTAATAAACCATATCGACCATGTCGCGGCTTGCCGCGATTATCTGTTCGTTGCGATAGATGCCGGCCAGACGCCAGCGGTCATAGGTAATGCCGGCTTCAACGCGTGCGCTGCGTATGGCGAGATTGGCGCCGGTGCGCGGAGAGTAAGTGCCGTTCCAGTTGCCGCTGAATTGTTTTGCGGCGATGAAATCCGTTGCCATCAGGTAGTGTGCTGCGCTGTATATGCCCCATCCCAGCTGCCCTGCCATGTCCGCGGGATTGGAAAGGTCAAGCAGATCGGCATATGCCGATGTGCTGAAAATCACGCTGATGATGAAGCCAATACATTTTTTTTTCATGAACCAACCTCTGAATATAAAAAAAACCGGCATGAATCATGCCGGCCTTGTAAAGGCAGAATTTTTGCCTGTGTTTACATCAGCGAAATGAAGCTGCCGTCGGTAAAGTTGACCGTATTGGCCGATATGGTGCCAATCAGATTTGCAGCATTGGTCGGGTCGCCAGCAAATACCTGGCCGCCAGAACCCTTGGTGAAGATAACGGTCACGCCGCCCGATGAGGCTGTCAGCGTTGTGGGTGTAGAGCCATTCTGGATGGTGGTGCTGACAGTTACAGCATTGCCGCTCGGATCGGTGTAGGTGAAGCTAAGCCCCCTCTGAGCATACACGGTTTCATCGACATTCAGGCCAACGGTATAGGTCGTAGCTGGAGTGACGGTGCCGTTGATGACCGAGCCTGCGAACACGAAATTCAGTTTCTTGAAGTTCGTAGATGAAATTGGCAAAGTTGCATTATACCCTGTCAGGGTAGTTGTTTCCGACATTGTCCCGGTCATGAATTTTCCGACAGTGGCATTGGTCAGGTTAGTGATGCTGCCGGTGAACGTCAGACTGCCTGGCAACTGGCTCGTCTGGCTCGTGTCCTGTACAAAGCTCGGTATAGTGAGTTTCCCGTCAAACTGATAACTGGGCGATGCGGCTGTAATGATAATATTTGCTGAAACCGGTTGAGCCGACGTGGTTGCTGTGCCAGGTATAGCTACGATTTGCGAACCTGCCCCGAAAGTCAGTGCAAGCTGTGAAACGTTGCTGGCGTCATAGTTGTTGACGCCGCCTGTCAGGGCAAGAACCTTGTTGCTGCCGACTGTGGTTTCCGTACCGGTGAGTGAGATATTGGAATGGTCGGCTGTGGAATCGAGACCCGCAACATTGCCGTTGAACGCAATAAAGTTCGACGCTGAGCCACTTGAAGTTGTCACTGTTCCGGTAAATGAGTTGCTTGCTGTGGGAGTGGTTGTAGCAAAAGGGTTAGAGGGGTTATAGGTCGTTGTCTGAAGCTGGTCGCTCCAGTCGTAGGATGTGCCCGGGGTTGCTGCTGCAGTTGGGTTGAATGTCGTCTGGTGGATCAAAGTCACGAAATTGCCACTCACATCGACTGAGCTGTTCATCCCCCAACTGCAGCTAACCAGAGCGGGTGAAGAAACAGTACAGTATCCGCCTTTGCTCATTTGCATACTTATACCGGGGTTGCGCAGCAGGTCACGGGCAGTGCTGGCCATATATCCAAATTGATCGATGCCCGTTATGGTTCGTCCCATGCCATTGAAACCACCGGTTCTTATTGCGCTCACCTGGGTATCGATGAATCCGGTCTTGCCGGAATTGCTCAGCAATACAAGATTTGAACGCAGACTTGTGAACAGTTTGGTTGCAGTCGTGATGCCCGGCGTGGTGGCTGTGATCGGACCCGTGTAAACAGTGAGGATAGGCGCGGAAGTTGCAATTTTCTCCGCATCTGGGTTCGCGTTGTAAGTTGTGAATCCGGCATCAGTTATGTCATGATTCATGATGTCAGCAGGCGCCAGTAGACTTCCTGTAGCAGCGGTAACGCTGGCGCCAGTGCTGCTCACCGTGATGGTAGTCCTGGCGGAATCCTCAAGCTCCTTTAATGCCAGCAAGGTTGCTGAACCCGTGTCGGTTGCACCGGCTGCGTTTGTTATTAAAAGGCTGTTCGCATGGGCGGAAATCGCGGTCAGCAGTGCGGAGAGTTTCTTGACTTCAGGGTCGGTGCTGGAATTGGCGTCGGCCGGCTTTACAGGCTTGGCGTTATAAAGCAGATCGTCTCCGCCGAGTACGGATTTGACCACCGCGTTGATTGCAGCGCCCACGTTGGCAGCGGAAGGCGCACTTGAGCTATTGTTGACTGCGGTGGCAGCCATGTCGGTGAATGGCGTGATGTTAGTGGAAATCGTGGTCCCAGGATTTGCAATGTAAGCGCGCATCGTGAATGTTGACGGCAGCGTGACAGGCAGGCCTGTTGCTTCGTCGAGCATCGTTGCGCCGGCTTTCGGCGTCAGCACGACTTCAACGGGCAGGGCGCAGGTTGCGGTGGGTGTGATGCTGTAATTGCCGTTCGCATCGGTCGTGGCCGTTCCAATGACGACCTGAGGGCTGGCTTTTTGCCCGCCGCAATAGGCGGTCACTGTCGCGCCGCTGATGATCCCCTTGGACGCCACACCGGTAATGGGTGTTCCACCTCATGAAGTTGCCGCCGCTGTTCCGCTGCCACCGCCACATGCCGAAAGTGCCAATGCAGCTGATATTGGCAGTACAGCCAGAAAGGACTTATTGAATCTGTTAGAGATCATTGCGTTTCCCCTGTTTGTCTTGATTAACTTAAATTATGATGCCGTTCAATTTAAGAGGCACTGCACACAGTTCATGTGCAAATCAATAGTAACACCATGGGAGCTTGCGTCAGAACGTTTTTTCTATGATTAACAGACCGATAGTCTGCTTTAATATACCGGCTGTCGGTTTCTGAGAGGATGGCGAACAAAGCACTACCCCGAAAAAATGAAAATAACCCTGTTATTTTCTTGGC
>VFSW01011776.1_pt1 | contig 12255 bp, 11 predicted proteins | sample 5358111 | NCBI WGS metagenome assembly VFSW01 (sample SAMN11554181, study PRJNA540505) | mine drainage metagenome | isolation source: sediment from site ElyBrook_90M | place: USA: Ely Copper Mine, Vershire, VT | collected 2017
CCGAAGAGGTCATTCTGGAGGCCATCGAGTTTGCCCACGCCGAGATCAAGAAGATTGTCGCGGCCATTGAAGAGCTCGTCGCGAAGGCTGGCAAGCCGAAACGGGCCTTTGTTGCCCCTGAGTTCGACGAGACCTACTATGCGGAGCTGAAGGCGAAGATTGGCGACCGGCTGAAGGACGCTCTCGATACCAAGTCGCACGGCAAGACGGAGAGCTACGCGCTCATCAAGCAGATCAAGGACGAACTTGCCGCTGGACAGCCCGCCGACGACCCGACCGCCAAGAAGAAGCTGGCCACCTATTACGAGCATCTGCGTGAGAGGCTTTTCCGCGAGCAGGTAACCAAGGATCGCATCCGCCCGGATCGTCGCGCCTTCGACGAGATCCGTGCCATCTCGATTGAAACCGGGGTGCTGCCGCGCACGCATGGATCGGCTCTTTTCACCCGTGGTGAAACACAAGCCCTGGTCACGGCGACGCTGGGCACGGCCGACGATGGTCAGCGCCTGGAGAGCTATGAGGGTGAGCAGAAGAAGAACTTCATGCTGCACTACAACTTTCCGCCATTTAGCGTTGGCGAAACGGGACGTATGACAGGTGTGGGTCGTCGCGAGGTAGGTCACGGAGCGCTGGCTGAACGGGCCATCTCGGCCGTTCTGCCAGATGCTTCCGAGTCACCGTATTCAATTCGCATCGTCTCCGACATTCTTGAGTCGAACGGGTCTTCATCGATGGCTTCCGTATGCGGCGCAAGCCTTGCTCTCTACGATTCCGGCATCACGCTCAAGGGCGCAGTGGCGGGCGTGGCGATGGGCCTGGTGAAGGAAGGCGATGACTACGCGATTCTGACCGACATTGCCGGCGCAGAGGATCACTACGGCGACATGGACTTCAAGGTCGCCGGCACGCGCAAGGGCATCACCGCACTGCAGATGGACATCAAGATCGGCGGGCTGACGCGTGAGATTCTGCAACAGGCCATGGAGCAGGCGCGCAAGGGTCGACTCTTCCTGCTGGACAAGATGGACGCCGCGTTGGATGGACCGCGCAAGGAACGTTCTGCCTACGCGCCGCGCATCGAAACCATTCAGATCCCCACCGAAAAGATTCGCGACCTGATCGGCAAGGGCGGCGCTACCATTCGTGGCATTGTTGAACAGACCGGCGCCAAGATTGATGTGGACGATACGGGCAAGGTAAGCGTCGCCTCGTCGGACGCCGCCGGTCTCCAGAAAGCGCTGGAGATCATCGGCAATATTGCTGCCGTGCCGGAAGTCGGCAAGGTTTATCTCGGCAAGGTGGTGCGACTGGCCGAGTTCGGCGCATTTGTCGAGATATTCCCCGGTACTGACGGCCTACTCCACATCTCAGAAATCGCCGAGCATCGCGTGAAGGAAGTCAAGGACGAGCTGCGCGAAGGCGATCAGGTGATGGTCAAGGTCCTTGCCATTGAAGGTAACCGCATCAAGCTCAGCCGTAAGGCACTCATCAAGGAGCAGAAGGCCAAGCTGGCGCAGCCTGCCCCAGCGGGAACCACCGATCCAGGGGAGGGCGAGGCTGCTCCACCTCCGCGTCCAGTCCACGAGTTTGATGAGCGTCAGCCTCGTTCAAATCAGAGCACCATACTCATCGAAGGCGGCGAAGACTTTGATGAGGAGTCGGATGGGGAGGAGATCGACGACGATAACGAGCCAAACTTCAACCGAGCGGACTCAACACCCGTTGCGGCGGGCCAGCCATCCACCCGCCCGGCAGCGAATAACAACAACCGGCGCCGCAAGCGTCGCCGTGGTGGACGTGGGCCGGGCAGCGGAGGCCAGGAATAGACCCGGTTGACCGTTTTGATGCGTCTTTGACGGATCAACGGACATGAGAAAAAGGCGATGGCCCGGAGGATTTTCTCTGGGCCATCTTTTTGCGGCACCTATCTCTTCAGGCTCACGTTCAGGCCAGCGGTCACAGAATGACCATTGAGTTTGAATGAGGGGTGCAGTCCAACGAAGAGCCCTGGGGAAGGTTATCCCTTGGTATTGACCGCGTCGTCAAACAGCGTTGCCATCACGCTAGGTTCCGGCCTTCCCGTGAGAATGGGTTGTTGCGATCCATACTTATCGCTATACATCTTCCGATCCGCGGCAATACACAACGCTTCGAGACTTGTTGCATCGTCCGGATAGACTGCGATTCCGATGCTGGCGCCAACCTGTACAAACTGCCCTTCCGCCTCAATCGGCGCTGCGAGTAGTTGCATCAACGAATTTGCGACCTGGAGGGCGTTGGCGTGGGTCGTCGGCTATTCCAAGACGATTGAGAATTCGTCGCCTCCGGTGCGGGCAACTGTGTCGCACCGGCGCACGCGCTTATCGAACGCTGCTGCAACCTTCTTTAAGACCACATCGCCCACATGATGTCCAAAGCTGTCATTCACTGCCTTGAAGCCATTGAGATCAATCACCAGAAGGGACGCCGTGGATCCCAGGCGTTGGGCTCTGTCGATTGCGACTTTCAGGCGATCCAGATACAACCTTCGATTCGGAAGGCCCGTCAGTTCATCATGTAATGCCAGATACTTGTTGTGCTCGATCTGGTCCTCGAGCATGAGCAGGATCATGCCCACGGCCACAAGATACTTTGGAAGATTCCAGACCTCGCTTTCCACATGAACTGAGGGCGCGTACACAGAGAGCAGCGGTCCCACAACAAATACGAAGGCCCACGCGCCGAATCCAACGATGGATATCAATGCCCCGGCGGAGGCGCGACGGTAAACATACGCAAAATGGATGCAGCATCCGAAATAGACCGTAAACAGGACTCCGTTGAGCGCAAGGTCAGGCCCATCTGTGCCGCGATGCTGAATCATCAAGAGAAAGATCGCAAGGCCTGCGAAGAGACCCACAGTCCACCATCGCAACGGATGACTGAACTTCGGTAGCGCGCTCAGCGACAGTGCAATAGGAATGAATCCGACCAGAAGAGCGGCAGGAGTCAAGGACCAGTCCCAAAGCGGACTGATTGACAGCAGACTCACGTCCAGCGTTACGGAGAAAAGGAGACCGGCCAGCATCCATCGGTTGCTGGGTTGCTCATGATAGGGAATTGTGGAATACATGAAAAGGATTCCCGCATCGACCAGCGCCCCCAACCCTACAATGGCGGCCGCATCTCCGAGAATTCCAGGTTGGGGAAGGAAGATGAAGGCCGCAAAATGAAGCGCGATCATCGCCCAACCTGTCAGCCAAAGGTGGGAAACGCGCGTCCGGCCTTGCCGCGCAATCGATGCAAAGGCGCATGCGAGCAAGATCACTGCTCCAAGGTCCGGAATCTGGCTCCAATCCATTGGGCGCTCCCTGGGATCCTCATGTACGTTACCGATGGTTGATATTAGTCTCTATTCTATAGAACTATAATTCTTTTCCGGCCAGGAGCGGCCCCAAACAAAACTTGAGTAACAGCCCATGGCGCCGCTGCGTGAATTGATTTGGTGACCCACGGTTGAAATGCCTGTATCGGGTGGTCTCCGCCGGCGTCTGGCAGCAAGCCGGCGCTGACCGGCGTTGCATCCGTCATGAATCCATGGCGTCCTCACCCGCGCTTGGTGCAAACAAGTTTCCGATCCGTTGGATCTCCGCTCAGTGAGCAATTGTCCAGACAAACGCAGAAAATCCAATGCCAGGATGGCTCCATCTTGGTCTGCTAAGACAGCAGGTGTGGTGCGGGCGGAGGGAATTGAACCCTCACGGCCTTGCGGCCTGCGGATTTTCATACCACTTCGGCTTTCGCCGCCCCGCCAGCGGCGGGTTCGTGGTCTGGACTATACCTTCACCATTCCCCACACGAGGTTTAGGTGCTGCCCGTCTAGTCTCTACACCTTCCCGGAAGTGCTTCCGGGCTTGGCTCGGGATTGCCATTTCAGGTTTCCCCGACTTTGAGCAGTTCTACGCCGTCGGTTTCCCGATGGGCACTCAACTTTGCTTAAGTCCGCTGCGTCTGCCATTTCGCCACGCCCGCGGGGAAATTGGCCACAGCCTCATCATAATGCAAGCCGCAATGATCTACATTTCGCCAGCCAAACGGCTGCCCTCCTCGATGGGGCAACAGTAACCCTGCGGTTTGTCCCGGCTGGATATCGAGCAAAGCGTTGTTCCAACCAGTCCGATAAGGCTTCGTATGAGGTCCAAGTTTAGCGGGCATTTTTGTTTCTTAAGGCCAGAGATCGAGGCTAAAGTCCCGACTTTTCAGTGTCTTGCCTGTATACGGCGCAATGCACCCTGCGGGGCTCCAGTAAACATCCGTGTACACACTTAGACACTGCCTTTATGTATCGCATTGAATTACAAGGGGCTTGACTTGCGCTCGTTTGGCGCGACAATTGCACTTACAGCGAGTAATGAGTTTTCAGCAAGCTTCGGAGGGCATAGTCTTGCATTCGATTGCATGGTGGCCGACTGTGGCCGTCGTAGGCATTGCGACGATCACAGATCTTCGCAGCCGCAGAATCCCGAACTGGCTCGTATTGCCATTTCTCGTGGCAGGGGTCATGGTCGGTACTTGGATACATGGCTGGAGCGGTCTTGCAACGAGTCTCGAAGGGCTGGGCCTCGGGTTATTGCTTTTTGGAGTTCTTGCCGTGATGGGCGGCATGGGAATGGGGGACGTGAAACTTTGCGCCGCGATTGGAGCCTGGCTTGGCCCACATCAATTGATCCTGGCAATGGTGATTACCGGGATCGTTGGAGGCATCATGGCGGTGGGCTGGGCCGCAGTAGGCGGGTTTCTCGGTGAATTGTTCACAGGGAGTAGTGACTTGCTCTTCGGCTGGCGGAAGAGGGGAATGCAACGAAGTCCCGACTTGACACTCGCCAGCCCGCAGGCTCGCAAGATGCCTTATGCGCCCGCGATTGCGATTGGGACGTTGATGTCATTCCTAGCAAAATGAGTGCTTATGCAAGCCTGAGCAAAATAGCTCAGGCGAAGACAAGGGATCAATCGATTGCTTTATTAACCTCAGAATTGGGAGTCTCAGATCTGCTATGTCGGCGAATCTACAAGAAATGAATACCGTCGGTCTGGGAACACTATCGGTCGGCTTGATCGGCCCGAGTGATCAGCGAAGAAAGGGCATCGCACATGCCCTCGCAGGCTGTGATATCACAGCGGTCCATGAATATGTCACTTATCCGACGACTCCCAGCGAGATCCTCCGCCTCCAGGAGTACCATTTCGACGCGATCATCATCGAGCTTGATAGCGACAGGGATGCGGCGCTCAGCCTGGTCGAGCAGTTGGGGTCCAATGCAGAGACAACGGTAATGGTTTGCTCGTCGCAAACCGACCCGAACGTGCTGATGCAATGCATGCGTTCAGGTGCGCGGGAATTCCTACCCCAGCCAATCGCGATTGGCACCCTGGCGGAGGCATTAGGCCGAGTAGCAGCCCGGCGACCCGCATCCCGATCTGGAAGGGAGGGGGACGGCAAAGTGTTTGTGTTCCTCGGCGGGAAGGGCGGTTCCGGGGTCACGACCGTAGCCTGCAACTTTGCTGTCGCACTTGTGCACGATTGCGGCCACACGGCCCTGCTGATCGATCTGGATCTTCCGCTTGGAGATGTGGCGCTTACGCTCGGCATTTCTCCCCAATTCTCTGCGGTGGATGCGCTGCAGAACTACGGCAGGCTGGATACAAATTTTCTCTCCAAGCTTTTAACGAATCACAGCTCCGGCCTGGCAGTCCTTCCGGCGCCGGGTAAGTTTCCGCAGGTTGAGATCAACCGGGAAGCCTTGGAGAGGCTCATCGCTATTGCGCGTTCTAGCTTTGACTATGTCGTGATCGACGCAGGTTCTCGTTTTGATTTGAGCGACAACACGCTTGTCGAGCAGGCCGATATGGTCTATCTGGTGATGCAGGCGGGAATACCAGAACTCCGCAACTCGCATCGGGTGATTTCGGAGTACTTCAAATCTGGCGGCTCAAACCTGGAGTTGGTGTTGAACCGCTTTATTCCGCGAGCGGGTGGAGTTGACGAAGAGCATATTTCAAAGGCGCTAAGTCGGCCGGTGCAATGGAAGATTCCGAGCGACTACGTCGCGGTGCGCCGCATGCAGAATGAAGCGACTCCCCTGACTCTGGAAGATTCAATGATTTCAAAATCAATTAGGGAAATGGCGAGAGCGGCCTGTGGTATGGAGACTGAACCAGCCAAGAAGAAGAAGAAGGGCTTCAGCCTTTTCGGCTAGCCTATCTTTGCAAGTATGAATACAGACTGGAATGGTGACGCGTGGAAAATCTCAATTTAGAGAACTTTAAATCGGAAGTACACCGAACTCTGATCTCCAAACTGGATCTGGAAAAGCTGTCGCGCGTTAATTCAAACCAAGCCAGGCAGGCAGTATCGAGCATCATCAGTGAGATTATCAGTGATCGGCGCGTTCCGCTTAGCTTCGACGAACAGGAGAAGATCCAGACGGACCTGCTCGATGAGGTTTTCGGGCTTGGCCCGCTGGAACCCTTGCTAAAGGATCAGAAGATTTCTGACATACTTGTCAACGACAAAGATCATGTGTTTGTGGAGCGGGGGGGAGTTTTGACCCGCGCCAATGCATCTTTTCGCGATGACCGCCACCTTCTCCAGATTATCGATCGCATCGTCTCCCGAGTCGGACGCAGAGTCGATGAGTCCTCTCCCATGGTCGATGCTCGTTTGCCTGATGGCTCGCGCGTCAACGCGATCATTCCCCCGTTGGCGCTCGACGGACCTTCTCTGTCGATTCGCCGCTTCGGGACAGGACCGCTCGCCGCCAATCAACTGGTGCAGTTGAAGAGCATTTCAGCGGAGATGATGGAGTTGCTCTCTGCTGCGGTGCGCGCGCGACTGAGCATTCTGATTTCCGGAGGCACGGGCGCCGGCAAGACCACATTCCTCAACATTCTGTCCCAGTATATTCCGCAGAACGAGCGGATTATCACGATCGAGGATGCCGCCGAACTGCAACTGGCCCAGGAAAACATAGTACGGCTCGAGACGCGACCTCCCAACGTTGAGGGCCAAGGAGCAATCCGTCAGCGACAGTTGCTGATCAACTGTCTTCGTATGCGTCCTGATCGCATCGTGATCGGCGAAGTCCGTGGCGAAGAAGCATTCGATATGTTACAGGCCATGAATACCGGCCATGAAGGATCCATGACCACGGTACACGCCAATACTGCTCGCGATGCACTTACCAGGCTTGAATCGATGGTTGCTATGAGCAACCTCAATCTGCCCGAGAAGACCGTCCGCCAGCAAATCGCCTCAGCGATCACCATCGTCGTGCAGTGCTCTCGTCTCAGCGATGGAACTCGCAAGGCCGTAAGCATCCACGAGATCACCGGCATGGAAGAGAACGTAATCAGCATGCAGGAGATATTCACTTTTCAAAAGAAGGGAATCGGCCCGAACGGCAAGGTGCTTGGGACTTTCCAGCCGAGCCGTATTCGTCCCAGATTCCTCGAGCAGTTGCGAACTTCCGGGATTTTCCTCCCACCGAGCTTGTTTGAACGGGCCACGGAAGTCAACTGAACTGACCGGAGTAGATTGCAATGACAGTCATCGTGATCATGATTTTCCTGGCAGTTTTTGCCGTCGCCGCATTGCTCATCATGGCGGCAGGGAACGGTGCGTCCCAGGAATCCAAACAGATGCTTGCCCGTCTTGACTCGGTCTTGGCTACCGGTAAAGCACGGTCCGACATGGACGATCTTCTTGTGGACGTCCGCAAGAGCGACCTCATCAGCGCAATTCCCTGGATGGACCGCTTCCTTCGGCAGGCTGAGTTGACGCCGCGGATTCGGCGTCTCCTCAGTCAGGCTGACCTGAAATGGACAGTTGGAGGGCTCATGTTGATGTCGTTTGCTGCCTTCGCCATTCCAGGCTACCTCGTTTACCTTCGCACCGGCGCCATGCTATTTGGCTTGGCCGTTGGTCTTGTCGTGGGCTTCATACCTTTCGGAATTGTGCTGCGCAAGCGGGCTTCGCGCCTCAAAAAGTTCGAGGAGGGTCTGCCTGAGGCATTGGAACTGATTGTCAGCGCACTGCGCGTCGGCCAAAGTCTCAATGCGGCCTTGGGCCTGGTGACTCGCGAATGTCCCGACCCGGTTGGGACTGAATTCCGTGTCACTTTTGAGGAGCAAAACTATGGGCTTGAGTTAAAAACTGCGTTGGATAACATGACCCAGCGTGTTCCGCTGCAGGATCTTCGAATCGTGGTCACCGCCATCATGATTCAGAAAGAAAGCGGCGGAAACCTGGCGGAGGTCCTTGATAAAGTGGTCGAGGTAATTCGCGAGCGCTTCCGTCTCAAAAGGCAAGTGATGACCCATACTGCTCAAGGCCGGCTGACAGGACTTGTGCTCACGCTGCTGCCTATCGTGCTCGGTTGCGCACTCTACTTTGTCAACCCCGACATGATGAGCGTTCTCTGGAAACGCGATATCGGCATCAAGTTGCTTTATGCTGCGGGCGGAATGATAGTGATAGGCGCTTTGGTCATTCGGAAGATTGTCAATATGGAAGTGTAGCGAGGACTTATGATATTCGCAATTCTTGCGTTCTGTGCCATCTTCCTGCTGATTGTGAGCGGTGGACTCCTGATTTTCTATCGAGAGACGATCCAGGCACGCATCGCTTCCGCCATCAACCCGGCAGTCAAGCAGCCTGTTACTTTGAAGACGCGCATCAAGGACACACGCGTCATGCTGGGAGACGTTGTTGAGCGATTTGAACGCATCGTGCCCAAAAGCGAAGCCGAGGTTTCGGTCGCTCAGCAGCGCCTAATTCGCGCAGGGTTGCGTGAGGAGTCGGCAGTCAAGTATCTCTATGGCGCCAAAGTTATAGTGCCGCTAGTCCTCTGTCTCGTAGCTCTAATCAGTGGGCTAGGAAAGCAGAGCCCGTTCATCATGTATCCCATTTGCCTTGGAATAGGCTTTCTGGTTCCGGACTTTTGGCTCGGGCGAATGATTACCAAGCGTCAGGCTCAGGTGCGCAAAGGGCTCCCAGACGTGCTGGATTTGCTCATTATCTGCGTAGAGGCAGGACTCAGCCTCGATCAGGCAACGGCCAGAACTGCTCAGGAACTGCGTAATGCGCAACCTGTTTTGAGTGATGAACTCAGCATGGTTGCCCTCGAGCAAAGAGCTGGCAGCCTACGTTCCGACGCGTGGAAGCACCTTGCAGACAGAACCGGGATTGACAGCGTGCGGAATCTGGTCTCCATGTTGATTCAATCCGAACAGTTTGGGACAAGCATTGCAAAGACGCTCCGGGTTCACTCTGACACGCTGAGAACCAAACGGGTCCAGGAGATTGAGGAAAAAGCAGCCAAATTGCCTATCAAGCTGATTTTTCCATTGGTGTTTTTTATTTTTCCGCCGCTGTTTCTGGTTACGCTTGGGCCAGCAATGATTATCATGGCGGATTCATTCAAGACGCTTTTCAGCCATTGATTCACAGAAAGGAGAGACAAGATGGACCAGGTGAATATTATCCGCGTTGTCGCCGGCGTACTTTTCGTGATTGTGCTTGCGATACTGATCCAGCGCCGGCGCACTCGAGTTAAGTAATCGAGACGCCTACGCGAGCTTGTGAAACGCCTTCGCCAATGCGGCAAGGGTAACCAGGATAACTAACCACAAAAGGAAAGAGAGAAGAGGGATGGACACTACAACAATTATTCGTGTCGTTTCAGGTGTCTTGTTTGTCATCGTGCTTGTGATCCTGATTCAGCGCCGCCGCACACGGGTGAAGTAATAGTCAATGGATGAGCGGGTGGGCGCTTGAGTTACTCGACACCGAACACTCTCTCGCTCCTCCCTTTGGCCTCAGGTTTCGTCGCATCTGGCGAGCGCACTTCCCTTGCATGACGGGAGTCGCGAAATTGCAACCTGAGTAGGACATGTCCATGAGGAGGCTGCAGCGGTCAGTCGGCTTAGATTGAGCGCACAGTAAGTTTATTGCTCAGAAATGGAACGAGCTAATTCAAGATAGGGCTGTGATCGAAGTGCGTAATGACTTTGAATTGCCTGCGAGCAGACGGTCTCCAGGAGGACCAGGTTTGATGGAAAGCCCGAAGTATTGCGTATACAACCAGACGCGAGAGAGCTTTCTGAGCCTCGGAGTCACCGTCGCGGATATCACTATTGAGAAGCTGCGAGCAATGATCGAAAGGCTGACGATCAAGGCAGACAGCGGCTTATGGATGATGCCGTACAGGGGGATTCCCTCCGCAAAAGGCCTCTCCCCTATCGACTTGCTGTATCTGGATAAGGACTACAGGGTCATTCAGGAAGTCGAGTCCTTTCCAACCTCATCTGTTGAGCCACTGAGGGATGAGGCTGCAAGTGCTCTGGTGCTTCCAGCGCATACCATCTATTCATCGCAAACTCAGCCAGGCGATCAACTCGTCATTTGCGTAGCCGACGAGATGGAGCGGCGTTTGGAGCGCATCGCAGATTCGTTCACAACAGTGCCAAGTGTGCAGACCGCTGCGTCAGTGGGCGATAGGCCGCCGGGGATTGCGCCGGAGGGTTCGCCGCCATTCAATGACCGGCTGTCTATACTGCAATTCGATAACCCCGGCTCCGATAGTGCGGCTAACAGTGCTTCCAGGCCAAGTCGGAGCGATGCCTTCAAAGCCTGGCTGCAGAACTTGATTTCACTCGACAGGAGAAGGGCCAGACGTTTGCCACTTCCGGGGCTGGTTGCGTATTACTGGACCGGCAGTACCCCGCGCGCCTATCAGGTAGCAGACGTTAGCCTGAGCGGCCTGTATCTCCTCACAGAAGAGCGTTGGTATCCTGGTACGCTCGTGCTTATGACTCTGCAGCGGACAGACACTGAGGGGCGTAATCTGGATGACGCCGTTGCGGTTCAGTCGCGAGTGATACGCTGGGGCACCGACGGCCTAGGGCTATCTTTCGTGCTGCCAAAAGCCATGGACTTGGGTGCCAACGAAAGCTGGACGGGAAATGCCGCTGACAAAAAGACATTGGAGCGGTTCTTAGACCGATTGAAAGAAGCAGAGCGGGACTCGAGAACTGTTTTTGATTAATATTGCAGTGTTAAGCGCCATGGACCGTGTAACTGGCCTACTGCTGCGCCGCAGTAGACGCAGTCGCCTGTCCACGAAAAGAGGGAATATTAAATCAATGTCTATCCCGACACGGCCACTGGCTTTTGCGCTCATGCCAAGGACGCAGTTGCAGACTACGGTCTGTCCACGCAGAACATCTACATGGAATCGATCGACTACTCCATCAGGAGACCGCTCCAAAGGTTTCCGTTTACTCCGGCCTTGACAGAACCTGAATGACACGCTGGCCGCGCCCTTGAGCGACATCTTTGACACAACGCCGAGCCCGTGGAGCTTTACCGCAACCCCGCCTGCGACCGGTACAGAATTTGCCGGGCACGCCACCAGCCTCTACCAAGTTCTACAGAATTTGAGTGCCGCCTTCTTCGAAATGACGCCCATCTTTGCGGGCACTGCAGATAGATGGCTCCCAAGATGAGTTAAACAACTCCGGCTGCCAACTGATTCTGTTCGACTTTTATCCGGACAGCCTTGGCAGCGTCTATCGGATCAGCGGCAGATAGGCCCGCGTCACAGACTGATATTCCTCAAACTCATTTTGAAACACATTCGCGAGTCCAAAGTCATCCGCAGTTGCTCGAAGTTCAATGCCGAGCAGGAGGAAAAAGAATCCTGGTACCATCATTGGCCACCAGGTTCTGGCGGTTGCTGTCGCGATGGCAAGGCAAAACAGAGAGGTGTAGACCGGATGCCGAATGCTGCGGTAAATACCGGTCCGGGGCAATATCGGACGGCTTTCCCCGTCCGAGATCCACCGATCTCTGCTTGCCGTGATGATGGCGGCGATGTCGATGACAATCGAGACGGGGCAAAGCAGGATCGCGGTCTTGAGCGCCAACACCGATTTCGTGAACCCGGATGGCGCAAACGGTACCACAATGAATGAGATGCCGATAAAAATCAAGACAAAACCCCAGGGAGCGACAGGTGTGCGCGATTCTGAGCGCAGCAGCCGAGTCCAAGGTCGCGAGCGCACAAACGCAACAGCCAACAAGGCCCAGCCTATCGCGAGCTCTCCCAGGGCGATCCACTGCAGAATCATATTGACACATTCATCCGGCGCTGCCGCGAATTGACTCGAGCAGTCGCCTTTCTTCATCGGTTAATTGGGCCCGCTCCAGTAGATCTG
>VFSW01011777.1_pt1 | contig 12254 bp, 9 predicted proteins | sample 5358111 | NCBI WGS metagenome assembly VFSW01 (sample SAMN11554181, study PRJNA540505) | mine drainage metagenome | isolation source: sediment from site ElyBrook_90M | place: USA: Ely Copper Mine, Vershire, VT | collected 2017
GCGTCCTGCAACTTCATTCCTCGAAAGTAAACAAGGTTACAGATCTCGCGCGCGACGCCGAGGCGAATGTAGTATTCGCCGGTTCCCGTTCCAGAAACCGCACAGGACTGGTTGGAGGCATAGGTGCCCGCGCCGATGATGGGCGAGTCACCGACGCGGCCCGGCATCTTGCCCTGCATGCCGCCCGTGGATGTACCGGCAGCGATGTTTCCCTGGCGATCGAGCGCGACGACGCCGACGGTACCGTATTGATGGCTGCCGGATGACTCGTCCAGTTGCGCAACCGGGATGAGCGGCCCGGAGGCCGGAACGCCGGCGGGACGTGGAGGCACGGGCTTGCCGTCCTTCTGCAACTGCTTCACCAGTGACTGCCAGCGGCTTTCAGTGAAGAAAAAGCTGGGTGGTTGCTGCTCCAGGCCCACGCGCGCGGCAAAGGCATCGGCTCCGGGACCGGCAATCATGACGTGGGGAGACTTTTCCATCACGGCGCGTGCGGCGCTGATGGGATGGCGGGTGCTGGAGACGCCGGCCACGGCTCCCGCCTTGAGATTGGAGCCGTCCATGATGGACGAGTCCATTTCGTTTTTGCCTTCGGCGGAGCCCACAGCGCCGCGTCCGGCATTGAAGTGGGGATCGTCTTCGAGGACTTTGATGGCTGTCTCAACCGCATCGAGGGATGAGCCGCCCTTGTCGAGAACCGCCGAGCCGGCTTCGATTGCCTGCTTCAAGGCCGCGCGATATTGCGAATCGCCCTCGGGGCCGAGGGAGGAACGCTCGATCACGCCCGCGCCTCCGTGGACGATGATCGCCCAGTGATGTGCCGGCGCCGGCTGTGTCTCTTGCGCTCCAAGTGTGGTCGCTGCGCTCATCATCATGGCTGCCCCAATCATCAAGCTGGTTGTCTTCAACACCGTCATCACCTCGTTTGTTCTCCTATCCTAAATGTCGGTCGCACGATCTTCGCATGCGATTGTCTGGTTGGGTCGATCCCATTAAATTCGAAAGCTATCGCGGCGATTCTTCACTGACTCCGTTTAAGATCGCAACCAATGGCACATTTCCTGCGCTTTCTTGCTGCACTCTCTATCCTGACTCTCTCGGCCGGCGTATTAACAGCGAAACCAAGGCCCATTCCAGTAAAGGTGGTAGTGGTTGCGATGTTTGACGTGGGCAAAGACACGGGGGAAGCACCGGGCGAACTTCAATACTGTGTGGAGCGCGATCATCTTGATCACGTTTACCCACTGGCCGCGGGCTATCACGCGGTGCGGATGAATGATCAGGGTGAGATGGCGGTCCTCACCGGCCAGGGAACGGCACATGCGGCGGCAACCATCATGGCGGTCGGGCTCGATCCACGCTTTGATCTGACTCACGCGTACTGGCTGATAGCGGGCATCGCGGGAGGAAGCCCGGAACGCACTTCGCTGGGATCGGCTGTGTGGGCGCGCTGGATTGTAGATGGCGACCTGGGATATGAAATCGATCCGCGCGAGATGCCGCAGGAGTGGACTACGGGTTACGTGCCGCTGCGAAAGACAAAACCGTTTGAGACGCCGGCGGCTCCGCTGGAAGGGCAGGTATATCAACTCAATGCCGGCCTGGCGGACTGGGCTTTTCACTTGACCCAGGCGACGGCTCTTGCCGACTCCGATCGACTCAAGGAGGTACGCAGCCATTTTGAAGGCGCGATGGCGCATGAAGCTCCCTCTGTGGCCGAGGGCGATGAGGTTTCAGGGTCGACCTATTGGCACGGCAAATTATCTGATGCGTGGGCGACGGAGTGGATGAGCTACTTCACCGGCGGGCAGGGAAAGTTTGCGACGACGGCGATGGAAGATACGGGGTCATTGCAGTCGCTGCAATTCCTGGCAAATGCGGGGCGCATCGACTGGAACCGGATCATGGTTCTGCGCACAGTGAGCAACTATGATCAGCAGCCGCGGGGAATGAGTGCGGCGGAGAGCCTGGCCAAGCAACGGATCGGTGCCTATAGCGCGTACCTGCCCTCGCTCGAGGCCGCGTACACGGTCGGCCATGCGGTCGTGAATGAACTTGTCGTGCATTGGGCGAAGTATGCGACGAGTGAGCCGAGCCAGACGAATACTTCCACAAAGCCATAGAGCTGTCTCCGGTTCGCAATCTGCAGGAAGCCGAGCGGGGGGCAGGGTCTTGGCGAAGATAACCCTGACAGTGCAGAATGCTTGGGTCCAGAAAATTGATGTGTGGCGATGGTTCTGCGCGAGGCAAAGCTGCTCACAGAGCGCAGGTCAAGGAGAGCGTGGATGCATTCTGCCTGGTTTGGCGAGTTCCTCGGAACGCTGGTGCTGGTGCTGCTTGGCAACGGCGTGTGTGCGGGGGTAAGCCTGCGCAAGTCCTACGCCGCTGACTCGGGATGGATCGTAATCACCACCGGATGGGCGCTGGCGGTGATGTGCGGAGTGATGGTGGCGCAGGGCTTCGGGAGTCACGACGCCATGCTCAACCCGGCCATTACGCTGGCATCTGCGGTGCTCAGCGGCAATTATTCAAACGTGCTCTGGCTGTGGTCCGCGCAGATGCTTGGCGGATTCTGCGGCGCTTCATTGATGGCGCTGCATTATGGGCCTCACTGGAAGCACACCCCGGATGCGGCCGCGAAACTCGGCGTGTTCTGCACGGCGCCGGCGGTACACAGTCCTGTATTCAATCTGCTGAGCGAGATCATCGGCACGGCGCTCCTGGTGATTGTGGCGGGAGCAATATTTTCTCCCGGCGTTGGCGAGCATGGACCGGCGGCCGGTATCGGACCCTGGCTGGTGGGCTGCCTGGTGTGGGGCATCGGCTTGTCGCTGGGCGGCACCACCGGATACGCGATTAATCCCGCGCGTGACCTTGGACCGCGGCTGGCGCATTTCCTGCTTCCAATTCCAGGCAAGGGCAGTTCGAACTGGAGCTACGCGTTTGTACCTGTCGTCGGGCCACTGATCGGCGCAGCACTGGCTGGAATTTTCCTGCGCATGGCGCATCCCTGGTAGACGATTGCGTGCGGGCAGCCGCGATAGACCTGCGCAATTACGCTTCAACTTACATTGATCATGATCTTCGAAAAGCGTGCCGGCTCGCGGCTCCATGCGTCAAGAATGCCCGGAACCTCTTCCATGGGAACGACGTGGGTGACTGCTTCATCGACTGGGAAGCGATCGGCCTCGAGCATGCGGATGACGTCGCGGAAGTCTCCAGGCAAGGCGTTGCGCGATCCGAGGATATCGAGCTCCTTCTGCACAAAGAGGCGCGTTTCGTAAGCAACTTCTTCTTTGGCATAGCCGATGTAGACCACTCTGCCGGTGAATGCGACCAGTTCGACTGCGGCGCGAAAAGTGTGTGGCAATCCGATGGCTTCGATGATTACGTCGGGGCCGCGCCCGTTGGTGAGTTCAGCAAGCTCTTTTTTCACATCGGCTTGGGCGGTGTTGACGATGTGAGTGGCGCCGGCCTTGCGCGCGATGGCTAGTTTGTCGTCATCGAGATCGAGGCCGATGACGGTTGCGCCGCGGAAGGCGCAGCCGGCCACAGCGCCAAGGCCGACGCCGCCGCATCCAAAGACGGCAACCGGTTCGCCGGCAGATGCGCGGCCGCGAGCCGCCGCATGAAAGCCGACGGTGAGCGGCTCAACGAGACATAGCTGCTTGAGTGAGAGATTGGCGCGGTAGAGACGGTCGACGCGCGCAGTGATGAATTCGGTGAGGGCTCCGTCGCGCTGCACGCCCAGTGTTTCATTGAACTGGCAGGCATTGGGGCGGCTGCGCAGACAGGACGCGCAGCGTCCGCAGTTGGTGTAAGGCGAGAGCGTGACATCCATTCCGGGCAGCCAATCGGGATATTTCGGATTCAGTTCCGCGATGGTCGCTGCGACCTCGTGGCCGGGAATACGCGGAAACGTCACCAGGGGGTTGCGGCCGCGAAATGAATTCAAATCGCTTCCGCACAATCCAATCTTGCGGACACGCAGCAGAACTTCATCGTCGCGATGGGTTTGCGGCTCGGCGACGGTGGCGAGACTGGCTCGACCTGGTGCTTCAAGAACGACGGCTTTCATTTCGCGACTCCTGATCAGTGTCCGCGCGGGACACAACGATGATAGTGGATTGGGTATCGCTTGCCGAGGATCGGGGCTTGTGTGCGCTCACGGGCGCGGTTGTATTCTTGGCATGTAGATTCTGAAGGGACTTTCCCATGGCAGACGCCACGTTGCAGATCGACCCCCGCGATAACGTTCTTGTTGCGCTCTCTCCGCTTTCCCCTGGAACCATCGTGCACTATGGGCATCCGCCCGCGGCCGCTTCGTGTCCCGTGACGCAAACGATTCCGGTGAAGCACAAGATGGCGCTGACGGATCTGAATCCGGGTGACCTGGTGCGCATGTACGGGATGGTGGTGGGGGAAGCAACGCAACTCATCCCCCAGGGCGGCCTGTTATCAACGCGCAACGTGCGGCACCGCACGGATCCGTATTCGGCTACGCGGCATCCAGCGACATTTACTTTGCCGGATGCATCGGCGTGGGCGGCGCACACATTCATGGGCTATCACCGCGCCGACGGGCAAGTGGGCACGCGCAACTACTGGCTGGTGCTTCCGCTTGTGTTCTGCGAGAACCGCAATGTGGAGAGAATGAAGGAAGCGCTCGATGAGGAACTCGGCTACGGCAGCGCGCACAACAGCTATCGGAAACACGTGAGGCAGCTGGTGCGCAGTCGCGCGGGCGGCGGGCCTGACTTCGCAAACTCGGCGGAAGCGGCGCGTTCCGAGCGGGTCTTCCCTAACCTGGACGGCATTCGCTTCCTTACCCACCAGGGTGGATGCGGCGGAACGCGCCAGGATGCACAGGCGCTGTGCGGACTGCTGGCCGGTTATATTCATCACCCCAACGTGGCGGGCGCGACGGTGCTGAGCCTGGGATGCCAGAATGCACAGGCGAGCATGTTGATGGATGAGTTGCGGGCGCGCGACCCGGAGATGAGTAAACCTGTGCTTGTCTTCGACCAGCAGAAGTCGGGACGCGAATCGGCGTTGATGGGCAATGCGCTCGATGCGACATTCGCCGCCCTTAGTGACGCAAACAAGGCGCAGCGCGCGGCCGCTCCGCTCTCAGCGTTGACGGTAGGACTGAAGTGCGGCGGATCAGATGGGTTCAGTGGAATCTCCGCGAATCCGACCCTGGGTTACCTTTCCGATCTGCTTGGCGAACTTGGCGGAAAGACCTTGCTCTCGGAATTTCCCGAACTGCATGGCGTTGAGCAGGAACTGATCGATCGCTGTGCAAGCGATGAACTGGCGCAACGTTTTTACGATCTGATGCAGGCGTATTCGGCGCGGGCCAAGGCGGTGCATTCAGGGTTCGAGATGAATCCATCGCCGGGCAACATTGAAGATGGCTTGATTACCGACGCCATCAAGTCCGCGGGTGCGGCCCGCAAGGGCGGCATCGCGCCCGTGCGCGATGTGCTCGATTTTCCACAGTATGCGACGAAGCCGGGATTGAGCTTGCTATGCACTCCGGGGAATGATGTTGAGTGCGTGACGGCGCAGGTGGGCTCGGGCGCGAACCTGGTATTGTTCACAACCGGCCTTGGCACGCCGACCGGCAATCCCGTCGCGCCGGTAGTGAAGATCTCTACGAACTCGACACTCGCGGGGCGCATGGGCGACATCATTGACTTCGATGCTGGCGGTATCGTAACGGGTGACTCGACAATTTCCGAGTGCGCGTCGCAGTTGCTTGAACTATGCGTCGACGTCGCCAGCGGCCAGCGCCTGACGAAGGCGGAACTTCTCGGACAGAATGACTTCATTCCGTGGAAGCGCGGGGTTTCGCTGTAGAAGTGAGCGTCCCTTCGCTGTTTCTTTCGGGCCAATCCGAAAATAGTGCCTCGAGCTCCGTCATGGATTGACGATCAGAAACCACAGCCGTGGTTACTCCAGGAGAGAAGCCACCACGGACAGGGCCGCGATAGCAGCGGTCTCGGCACGCAGGATGCGCGGGCCGAGCGATGCGGCGCGCCAGCCATTGGAATCGAAGAGGGCTGCTTCTTCGGGCGCCCATCCTCCCTCGGGCCCGATGGCGATCTCAAACTCGGGCAATTCATTATCGGCAGCACCTAACGATCCTTCAACCAGGTTTCGCAGTGTGGTGGAGCGTTCCTGCTCGGCGAGCACGATGCGCACTCCGCCTGCTTCGGTCCGAACGCGCTGCGATAAAGAAACAGGATCGGCGATGAGAGGCACGTCGGAGCGGCGCGATTGCTGCGCTGCTTCGTGGGCGATGCGGCGCCATCGTTCGACGCGCTTGCCGGCAGCCAGCCCCAGATGCTTCTCGGTGCGGCGCGCGATCACTGGATGGATTGCGGCGACTCCCAGTTCGGTAGCTTTTTCAATGGCCCACTCCATGTGATCGAACTTATAAATCGACAGAACCATGCTCAAGGGCAGAGCGGGGTCAGCTTCAAGCTCCGCGAGAAGATTGAAGCGAACCTCATCGGGCGTAACGGCGACCACTTCGGCGTGGAAGACGCGACCACCGGCCACAACGTCCACCTCGACTCCCGGCTGCGCGCGCAATACGCGAGCCATGTGCTCGGCCTGCGCTCCCGCGATGGTTGCGGTGGCTTCGTCCCAATGCTCGGCAATCCAGCGGCGGCGTGTCATCGTCTACGATCCTTCCTATAAAGTCTATCCGTCGCGGCAGCACATGCGGAAGGTTGATCGCCGCGGGAAACATGCGCCCAAAAACACCTCGGGGGCGCTTTGAGCGCCCCCGAGAGTGTTGCCTTTTGGTTGGATGGTCCGCTTACTTCTTCTTTGCGGTCTTCTTCGCGGCCTTCTTTGCGGGTGCTTTCTTGGCTGCCTTTTTCGTTGCCATTTGCCTATTCTCCCTTTTTCGATGGTTTGCATCGAACCTGCAAAACAATATTGCAGTTGAGGAATGTATAGATTCATGCTTCAACAGTGTCAAGAGAAAAACGAATGAGAGGTGGAAAAAGTGGCAACAATTTTTTCGTGCTCTTCATTCATTGCTTGCGAAGTTCACACAAGATGATGAGCCTTGAGCAATGCAAGCATCAATCCGGCGATGAGATCGTGCCAACTATGTGCGAAGATGCCGGGACGAAGACCGCGCCGGAACCATGCAAGCACACTGAACAAGACGCCGAAGACCGCAAGCAGAAACATGCTGCGCACTCCCTGGTATCCATGGGCCGCACCGAACAAGAGAGACGAGAACGCGATGCCCGCCACCACCGCTCCGCGCGACCATGCCGTGAACTGGCGCTGAAAGTAGCCGCGAAAAATTATCTCCTCTGCTACGCCGGCGATGATGCAAAGCAGAGTCCACGCCAGGATTTCGTATCCGTTTGCGGGAGCCAATCGCGTCAGCGTGTGAAGGGCCTGCTGTTGAACAGGGTCGGAGTTGATTTGCTTTCCGCTCTGAATCAAGGGGTGATGCGTAATTGCCGCTTCGGTCGCAGCATAGAAAATTCCCAGGATCCCGAGAATGATGAGCGACGATATCCAGAACACGATGGCGAGTCCAAGGGCGACGGCGACCGATCGAAGGTTTCCCGGAATGGAACCGAAGAGCGAGCGGAACGGAATATTTTTCAATCGAACTCCGAAATAGACCCAGGCAAGCATCGCAAGTTCGGTCACGGCCGTGAACGCATAGGTCTGAAGCCGATTGATTTCATGTTGCGGGCTTGAGAGCTCGATGGCGCTCTCGATTGAGAGCGCGACGATACCGGCGATGAGAATGACGGTGTGCCACGCCGGCGCTACTGGTTCAATTTTCGAAATCAAAGACGGTAAAGAGAATGGCAAGTCGGCATGATTATCTGGCACCGTGCGCAAGGACCTCTGTCGCGATGCTAGTGGAAGATGCTCAAACGACAAAATTCTGCGCCCCGCGCAATGGGACAGGGAAAAGGAACGAGCGGATTGTTTCTTAAGAGCTTGCCGCTGCCCTGTCTTGGGTTGGCGTTGAAGACCTGGGCGTTCTTACCGATGGGCAAGCAGGCAAACGTGCCTCGGTATTTTTGGGCGGGGGCTTTGCCGACTGTCGTACCTAGCATTCGATGATATTGAGCGCGAGACCGGCGAGGCTGGTTTCTTTATACCGCGACTGCATATCAAGCCCCGTCAGATACATCGTGCGAATGACTTGATCGAGAGAGACCTTATGGCTCTCCTGCTCATTGAGCGCGATGCGGGATGCGTGCACGGCCTTGACCGCGCCCATGGCGTTGCGCTCAATGCAGGGAATCTGGACCAGGCCGCCAATGGGATCGCATGTCATGCCGAGATTGTGCTCCATGGCGATTTCAGCCGCGTGTTCGATCTGGCCATTGGTTCCACCCAGCGCCGCGGTCAGGCCGCCGGCCGCCATCGAACACGCCACCCCGACTTCACCCTGGCAACCGACTTCCGCTCCGCTGATGGAAGCATTCTCCTTATATAGGATGCCGATGGCTGCCGAGGTGAGAAAGAAACGCAGCAGACCTTCGTGGTTGGCATCGGGAGTGTAGCGCTCGTAGTAGTGAGCGACTGCGGGAACAACTCCGGCGGCTCCGTTGGTCGGCGCAGTCACGACTCTTCCGCCGGCGGCGTTCTCTTCGTTCACCGCCATTGCAAAGACCGTCACCCAATCGAGCGGCGCTAGCGGATCGGTCGGCTTTCCACTGCTTTCTTTTTCAAGCAGCCTCTCCGCCAGGCGATGGGCGCGGCGGCGAACGTTCAAGCCCCCGGGCAGAATGCCTTCGGTGGCAATGCCCCGTTCTACACAGAGCTTCATCGTCTGCCAGATTGTTTCGATGCCGGCGCGAATACGGAGTTCGATGGATTCATCGCTCAGACCCGGATCGGACCCATGAAGGCGCGCGCACTCATTTGCAAACATGACTTCGTCGATGCGGAGCGAATGGGTGTGTGCAACATCGAGCAGTTCCGCAGCACTATGAAAGGGATAAGGAAGTTGGACCTCTACTTCTTCGCGTGCCGGTGCGCCCGCGCCGTCTTCGACGATGAATCCTCCGCCGATGGAGAAGAAGGTGCGTTCATCCAAAACAGCACCAGCCGAATCGAACGCGATGAGTCTCAGTCCATTGGGATGCTGGGTTTGGGAGCCGGGCGGAAACATTGTCGATCGATGGAAGAGAAGGTCGCTGGCCTCGACGAAAGGGATGGAGCGCGCACCGGCGAGTTGAATGTGGCGCGTCTCGCGAATGGAGGCAACGGTGGTGTCAATGGATGCCGGATCGATGGTGGCGGGCTCATTGCCGGCCAGTCCCAACAGCACTGCGCGATCCGTAGCATGACCCAGGCCTGTGAGCGCCAGCGATCCGAAAAGTTCTGCCTGTACCCGTTGGACGTGTTGTAAAACCCCGCGCGTGGCCAGGCCCCGGGCAAAGCGGCAGGCCGCGCGCATGGGACCCATGGTGTGAGAACTCGATGGACCGACACCGATTTTGTACAGATCGAAAAGACTGGTCACGGAGAGATTGTAGCCTGAAGGCCCGCTGCCGGGCGCCATTCACGCGAATTGTGCAGCGACCGCCGTCACAGCCCATTGTTTGCTGCGCGATGATACACTCCGGTCAATTCATCCATGTCGCACTTCAGAGCACTTAGCGCTGCCGTCTATGGCATCGACGCCAATCTGATCGATGTTGAAGTCGATTACAGCGGTGTTGTCACCGATCAGGACCACTTTCACACAGTGGGGCTGCCTGATGCCGCGGTGCGCGAAAGCCGCGACAGGGTCCGCACCGCCATAAAGAACTCCGGATATCTGATTCCTCCCACCCACATTCCGATCACCCTGGCGCCGGCGGATTTGAAAAAAGAAGGGTCGGGATTCGATCTGCCGATTGCCATCGGCATTCTGGGAGCGCATGGCGCTTTCAATATCAGCGACCTGAGCCAATATCTGCTGATTGGCGAACTTGGTTTGACAGGAAGCGTGCGGCCCGTGCCGGGCGTATTGCCGGTCGCAATACTCGCGCGCGAAAAGAAGATACTCAACCTGGTTTTGCCCGCTGCCAACGCCGCCGAGGCCGCCGTCGTTGAAGGAGTGAACGTCTATCCCGTTACTTCGCTCACTGACGTGATCGAGTTGTTGAACAGCACGGTTCTGGGTGTCGTTCAACGGGAACCGTACCGCGTCTCGACCGAGTCGCTGCTGGGCGAGCTACAGCATTTCTCTGTGGACTTCAAAGATGTGCGGGGACAGCAGACGGCCAAGCGCGCACTCGAAGTGGCTGCGGCCGGAAGCCACAATATATTGATGATCGGGCCGCCGGGCTCGGGCAAGACCATGCTCGCGAAGCGGTTGCCGTCCATTCTTGCGCCGCTCACGTTTGATGAAGCACTGGAGACCACCAAGATTCACTCCGTGGCCGGCGTGCTCGATGCGTCAGCGGGACTGGTGACGCAGCGTCCCTATCGTTCACCGCACCACACCATCTCAGACGCGGGCTTGATCGGAGGCGGGGTCGTGCCGCGGCCGGGAGAAGTTTCACTGGCGCATAACGGATTGCTGTTTCTGGATGAGCTGCCGGAGTTTCCGCGCAATGTGCTCGAAGTGATGCGGCAGCCGCTTGAAGATCACACTGTGACCATCGCGCGCGCCAGCATGTCGCTGAGCTTTCCGGCGCGGTTCATGCTCGCAGGCGCAATGAACCCGTGCCCCTGCGGCTACTTTAACGACAAGTCACGAGAGTGCATGTGTACGCCTCCGATGATTCAAAGATACGTGGCAAAGATTTCGGGGCCGCTTCTCGATCGCATCGATATTCATATTGAAGTGCCTGCCGTTCAATACAAGGAACTTCGAGGCGGGGTCGCTGCGGAAGGATCAAGCGAAATCCGCGACAGGGTGATGGCGGCACGCGAGCGGCAACAGGACCGCTTCAAGAAGGCAGGAGAGAAGATCTATTCGAATGCGCAGATGACGACGCGGCAAATTCGCGCCTATTGTGAACTGGGCCCGGATGCGGAACGGCTTTTGGAGCGTGCCATGCAGCAGCAGGGCCTGACGGCCCGCGCCCACGATCGCATCCTTAAAGTAGCGCGGACCATCGCTGACCTGAGCGGCGCCGAGAACCTGGCCGTGCCGCACCTGGCCGAGGCTATCCAGTACCGAACACTTGACCGTAGTTATTGGGCGTAGAAAGTAAATAGGGGCAGATGATGCAATCGAGTTCTCACGTGCGCTCGCATGGAGCTGCAGATGATGCAGGAGTTCCAGGGTGCGCGCAACATTATTTATACGCAGGTCACATTATCTTGGTTTGATTTGCAGCGAACTCATCCTTGCCTTCCCGTGCGTCTCTCGATAACCTGCACACACTACAGGTGTGCGCCGGGCACAGGGAGGATAAGTGGATCAGGCCGCATCCAAAACCGCTTGGGACGTTTGGTTCTTTGGAATTCCACTTCTCGTGCTATTGTTTTTCGGGTTCTTCAGGCTTGATGAGGTCTTCACCCATCGCAAGGCAGAGAACAAGCCGAAGCACGTACCGAGGAAGCCGCTGGCCGCCTCCGACACTTCAATGCTCAGAGATCCCGATGGACAGTTGTCGGAGGCGCGGCGGCCGGCGAAGAAATAGGTCCCGGCGGCGTTACCTTGGATTTTAAGAAGTTTCAAATCCTCGCCGATGAACGAATTGGACAACATGAGAACACTCTCATGAACCAATTCAGCATCGATCGAGGCGAGCATGCACGACTCCTTATATTCAACAGGGTGGGACACCTTATTCCTGATGTTGCCGTTTCTGGGAATGATGGCGTTGGGGATGTTCAGACTGGACGAGCGATTGGCCTCTTCCAAAAAAAGCAAGACCGTGCAGCGTCATTTCTGCGGTGAAGACGGGCACGGAACGCCGCAGCTCACCGACCCGGACGGTCGCCCGTGGCAGGGTCGTCGTTCAGGCAAGTGAAGCTAATTTCAAAAGTTGAAGCGGTGCAGATCCCGGGCGAAGTACTCGTTCAGAAGCTCACTTCGCTGAATGAGCTGGGCCAAATGCGGATGCCAACGAGGCGCAGCCATCTATATGGTTGCGGTTCGGCTGGTAGGTTTCGCCCTTTATTCGACGTTAACTTTCTGAGAAGTCTAACTATCGTGAAATATCTTGAGAAATCGATTAATCTCCACCGTGCCCAAAGAAAAAGCCGAAAAAGCTATTGACCGGGCGCACGACTGGGTTTACAGTCATGAG
>VFSW01011778.1_pt1 | contig 12254 bp, 11 predicted proteins | sample 5358111 | NCBI WGS metagenome assembly VFSW01 (sample SAMN11554181, study PRJNA540505) | mine drainage metagenome | isolation source: sediment from site ElyBrook_90M | place: USA: Ely Copper Mine, Vershire, VT | collected 2017
GACAGGACTGGGGCGGGTGCATGGGCGGCTCTTCATGCTGATCGTAAACGACGCCACGGTGAAGGCCGGCGCCTTCTTCCCGATGACGGCGAAGAAGGTGATCCGGGCGCAGAACATTGCCATCGAAAACAGTTTGCCGACGATTTACCTGGTGGACAGCGCCGGGGTGTTCCTGCCGCTGCAGGAGGACGTGTTTCCGGACCAGGACGACTTTGGACGGGTGTTCCGCAATAACGCGGTGATGTCGGCCAAAGGGATTCCGCAGATCACGGCGATCATGGGAATGTGCGTGGCCGGAGGCGCGTATCTGCCGGTGATGTGCGACCACATTCTGATGACCGAAGGGAGCGGGCTGTTTTTGGCAGGGCCCGCGCTGGTGCAGGCGGCGATTGGGCAGAAGATGAGCGCGGAAGAGCTGGGCGGAGCGAAAATGCACGCGGAGATCAGCGGCACGGTGGACTTCCGCGAGGCAGACGACGGTGCGTGCCTGGCGCGGGTGCGCGCGCTGGTGGAGAAAATGGGTGCTCGCGCGGAAGCGCCATTCGACCGCGCCGAGGCCGTGGCTCCGCTCTATCCGGCGGCAGAGCTGTACGGCATTTACGAGATCGATCCCTCGCGGCAATACGACATGCGCGAGATCATCGCGCGGATAGTGGATGGCTCGCGCTTTGATGAGTACAAGGCGGGGTACGGCGAGACGCTGCTGTGCGGATATGCGCGCATCGACGGACACGCAGTGGGCATTGTGGCCAACCAGAAGCTGAACTCGACGCAGATTGACCACAAAGGTGACAAGCGCACGGAGTTCGGCGGCGTGATCTACACGGAGAGCGCGGAAACGGCGCCGCGCTTCATCCTGCCCTGCAACCAGGGGCGGATGCCGCTGGTCTTCCTGCACGCCGTGAACGGGTTTATGGTGGGGCGCGACGCGGAGTGGAGCGGCATCATTCGCGCCGGGGCCAAGATGGTGAACGCGGTCTCGAACTCTGTGGTGCCAAAGATCACGGTGATCGTGGGCGGCTCGTTCGGCGCAGGACACTATGCGATGTGCGGCAAGGCGTACGATCCGCGCTTTGTCTTTGCCTGGCCGACGGCGCGCTACTCGGTGATGAGCGGCGAGAGCGCGGCCAACACGTTGGTGGAGATCAAGCTGAAGCAGTTGGAGCGCGAGGGCAAGGCGGTGGACGAGGCGGCGCGCAAGGAGCTTTACGATTCGATTCGAGCCAGCTACACCGCGCAGATGAAGCCGCAGTATGGAGCCGCGCGGCTGTGGATCGATACGATCATCGATCCGGCCGAGACCCGCGAGGCGCTGGCGTGGGCGCTGGCGGCGGCGCGCTGCAATCCGGTGGTGGAGAAATTCAGCGTGGGAATTTTGCAGACGTAGGGGACGCGGCCTCGATATATTCTGGAAGCTTATGAGCGAGAATGCAGTGAAGATCGTGGAGTGTCCGCGCGATGCGTGGCAAGGGCTGGCACGGCAGATTCCGGCCGAGACCAAGGCGGAATATTTACGTGCACTGGTAGGCGCGGGGTTCAAGCAGATCGATGCGGTTTCATTTGTTTCACCCAGGGCGGTGCCGCAGATGTCCGACAGCGAAGATGTGCTGAAGCGGTTGGACCCGCCCGACGATGTTGAGATTATCGGTATTGTGGTGAACGAGAAAGGCGCGGAACGGGCGCTCGCCACCGAAGCGGTGCGCACGCTGGGCTTTCCGTACTCGATCAGCGAGACGTTCCTCAAGAAGAATCAGAACCAGTCCGCCGAGGAGAACAGCGAGGCGCTGGAAGCGGTTTGGCGCAAGGCTGAAGACAGCGGGCTTGCGATGGTGGCATACGTCTCCATGGCCTTCGGCAATCCTTACGGCGATTCGTGGGACGTGGATGAAGTTTTGCAGGCGGTGCAGAACATCGCCGACCTTGGAATCCAGACGGTTTCGCTGGCGGACACCGTGGGGTTGGCTACACCGGAGATGGTGACGGAAATTGTGGGCGCGGTGGTCGAAGAGTTCGACTACATCGAGGTGGGCGCGCATCTGCACGGCCGCAAGGAGAATGCGGCGGCAAAGGTTCTGGCCGCATACGAGGCGGGCTGCCGGCGATTCGATTCGGCGCTGGGCGGACTGGGCGGATGTCCGTTTGCACAGGATGCGCTGGTGGGCAACGTGCCCACGGAAGTGGTGCTGCGAACACTCGCCGAGCACGGCGCGCAACTGCCCATCCGCAAGCCGCTGGAGAATGTGCTGCGGATGAATGAGGACATTGCACTGCGGTTTGCGCGGTAAGACCGATACTCCGCGGTAAAGTGGTGCAGCGCAATCCAGCTTGGGATACAATCGCGCCGAACCATGAAAAAAACTCAACACATCACTCTGGGCCTGCTGGCGGGCATGGCGCTGGCGTTCACGTCTGGCTGCAACCGCCGAGTGGAGCGGCGCGACTGCGCGGATGAACAGGGGCACATCGCAAATGACCAGAACTGCCAGATGGTGGAGCAGCAACGTAAGTCGGGCTACGCCGGGCCGCTGCCCTACTACCACTACCTTTACGGCGGAAGTTCCGGGGGCCACATCGGCGATATGGTGGTCAATGGAAATCCGATGCCGGGAATGAGCAGCGGCGGTAGCAGCAGTGCTAGCGGCGGTAGCGGCGGATTCTTTGGCGGAATCGCGCGCGGCGGGTTCGGCGGCACGGGAAGCGGCGGTCATGGCGGCTCGGGAGGCGAGTGATGCAGCGGCATAAGACGACACCACGGGCGGACTGGAAGCAAAAGGTCGAAAAGGTTGGATTGGTTTTTCATACCTTGGACGGCGACAGCGGGAATTACTGGGACGAATCTGCTTACTACGAGTTCACCGCAGCTGAGGTGGACCGATTGGAAGCCGCGACGGAAAAACTGCAGGAGATGTGCCTGGCAGCAGGACAGTTCATCATCGACCACAATCGCTGGAGTGATTTGAAGATTCCGGTGGAGGCGATTGCGGCGATCAAGAAGACCTGGAACGATGAGCCTCCGGCGCTATACGGACGCTTTGACCTGGCCTATGACGGAAAGCAGATCAAGCTGCTGGAGTACAACGCCGATACTCCGACGGCGCTGCTGGAGGCCGCAGTCGTGCAGTGGTACTGGTTGCAGGATTGCTTTCCGAAGGCCGACCAGTGGAATTCGATTCACGAGAAGCTGATTGCGAAGTGGAAGGATCTGAAAGATTACGTGAGCGAGCCGGTCTCCTTCGGCTACGTGGAGCCGGTGGAAGACGAGTTCACCACCGGATATCTGCGCGATACCGCCGAACAGGCAGGGATCAAGACGCAGGCGCTGAAGATGCTGGACATCGGCTACGACGTAAAGACATTTACATTTGTAGATCTGGAAAACAAGCCGATCAAAACAATCTTCAAGCTGTATCCATGGGAGTGGATGCTGAAGGAAAAGTTCGGGGCGCGGGCACTGGACTTCATGGACAAGGTGCAGTGGATTGAGCCGATCTGGAAGATGATGTTCAGCAACAAGGGGCTGCTGGCGATTCTGTGGGAGATGTATCCAAGGCATGAGCTGCTGCTGCCAGCGTACCTTGATGGGCCTCGCGAGATGCGGGACTACGTGCGCAAACCGTTGCTGGGGCGCGAGGGCGCGAACGTGCAGGTGTTTCGCAATGGCGAAAAGGAGCAGTCGTACGGACCCTATGGCGGGGAGGGATTTGTCTACCAGGCGCTGGCGCCGATTCCCTGCTGCGACGGAAACTATCCGGTGCTGGGCTCATGGATGATCGCCGACCAAGGCGCAGCGGGGATGGGAATTCGCGAGAGCGAGACGATGATTACGAATAATCGTAGCCGGTTTGTGCCGCATTTGTTCCGGTAGCGGCGCCCGGTTGCCGCGAGCTTTGGTTCGCGGCTTTTTCTTGCGGCGGGTTGCCGCGATGGCGGGTGCGAGGGTAAGCTTTGGCCGCCATGTACACGACTCTCAAGCTGACCTACGACGACAAGATTGCGACTCTGACGATGAGCCGCGCCGAGAAGCGCAACGCGATCAGTCATGCGATGATCGATGACTTTCTGGCGGCGCTGCAGGAGGTGGAGCACTCCTCCGCGCAGGTGCTGATTGTGGCCGCCGAGGGCAAGGCCTTCTGCGCCGGGATGGACCTGGAAGATTTGCAAGCGCTGGTGACGCAGACTGCCGAGGAGAACCATCGCCACAGCCAGCGCATCGCGACACTGTTCCGCTCGCTCTACGATTTCCCTAAAACAACGATTGCGGCGGTGAACGGCGCGGCCATAGCGGGCGGCGCTGGAGTGGCTTTGCTGTGCGACTTTACGCTGGCATCGACGGCCGCCAGCTTCGGTTATACCGAGGTGCGGATCGGATTTGTGCCGGCGGTGGTTTCGGCATTTCTGATCCGGCAGGTGGGAGAGAAACATGCCCGCGACCTGCTGCTGACCGGACGCATCATTTCTGCCGAAGAGGCATACCGCATGGGGTTGGTGAACGAGGTGATCGAGCCGGCGTACCTGCTGGCGGGAGCGCGGCGGCTGGCGGAAGAGTTGCTTGAGAATTCGCCGGCGTCACTGCGGGCCACCAAGGCACTGCTGCGGAGCTACGCAATCGATGCGCTGGAGCGCGAGATTCAGAGCGGGAGGGACGCCAATGCGGCGATCCGCATGAGCGCAGATTTCGAGGAGGGCGTGAGGAGCTTTCTGGAGCGGCGGAAGCCGCGTTGGAGCGAGTAGCCCGGAGCGGGTGAGGCTGCACCCATAATTGCCAACGGCTGGAGCGCTACGCGCGTGATGTACCCTAAACGTATGAGCACAATCTGCGAGACAACGCTACGAGTGCGCTACGCCGAAACCGACCAGATGGCGGTGGTGTATCACTCGAATTACATCATCTGGTTCGAGGTGGGACGGATTGAATTGCTGCGGCAACTGGGCTTCACCTACCGGGAGATGGAAGAGGATGGGCTGGTTCTTCCGGTGGTCGAGGTGAAGTGCCGGTACAAGCATCCGGCGCGCTATGACGACGAGATTACGATCCGCACGCGATTGGCGCAGATGAGAACTTCGCTGCTGCGCTTTCAGTACGAGTTGGTGCGCAAATCGGATGGGCGGCTACTAGCGGAGGGCGAAAGCGTACACGTCGTTGTGGGGCGCGATATGAAAATCACCCCGTTGACCGGAAAATACCGGGAGGCACTGTGTGCGGCGGCCGGAATCGCGCAGTCGGCGACTGAGGGGTAGCATCATCCGCTGACGCGAGACGCCCCAAAGAGGAGTTCATGACTGCACTGCACCTGAATGGAAATGATCTGGCGCTGGAAAGCTTCGAGCAGGTGGTGCTGCGTCGGCAGCCCGTACTGCTGGAGCCGGATGCGCGGGAGCGGGTTGCGCAGGCGCGCGAGGTGGTGGATGCGTTGGTTGCGGGAGATGTCGCGGGAGATCGCGTGGCCTACGCGATTACGACCGGCGTAGGGCATCTGGCCGATGTGCGCATCTCCGCCGATCAGGCGCGCGAGTTGCAGATCAACCTGGTGCGCTCGCACGCGGCAGGTGTAGGAGAGCCGCTGACCGAGCAGGAATCGCGGGCGATGATGCTGCTGCGGGCCAATTCGCTGGCCAAGGGCTTCAGCGGCGTGCGCGCCGTGGTGATCGACACACTCTGCAACATGCTGAACCGCGGCGTGCATCCGGTGATTCCGTCGCAGGGTTCGGTGGGCGCCTCGGGAGATCTGGCGCCGCTGGCGCATCTGGCGCTGGTGCTGACCGGAGAGGGCGAAGCCTGCTTTGAGGGACGCCGCATGAACGGCGGCGAAGCGATGAAAGCGGCACAGATTGCGCCGATCCGGCTGGAGGCCAAGGAAGCAATTTCGCTGATCAACGGAACACAGGCGATGCTGGCCGTGGGATCGCTGGCGCTGCTGGAGGCGCGGACGCTGGCGGCGACGGCCGATGTGTTGGGCGCAATTTCGCTGGACGCGCTGCAGGGCACGGACGTGGCCTTCGACGAGCGGATTCATCAGGCGCGCCCTCATGCCGGACAGATGCTGGTGGCAAAGCATCTGCGCACGATGCTGGAAGGCTCGGCGCTGCGCGAGCGCCATCGCGACTGCAAAAGGGTGCAGGACGCCTACTCGATGCGCTGCATTCCGCAGGTACACGGGGCGGTGCTCGACGTGCTGGACTATGTGCGGCAGGTATTTGAAATCGAGATGAACTCGGCGGTGGACAATCCGCTGGTGTTCGTCAAATCGCCTGCGACGGGCTCACCGCGGGCGATCCCGGAAGAAGGGGTGAAGGGCGAGGTCCTCTCGGGAGGAAACTTTCACGGACAGCCGCTTGCGTTCGCACTCGACTTTCTCGCCATCTCCATCGCGGCGCTGGCGGGCATCAGCGAGCGGCGCATCGAGCGGATGGTGAACCCGGCGCTGAGCGAGGGACTGCCGCCGTTCCTCACAACGGGCGCGGGGCTGAATTCGGGCTTCATGATGGCGCAGGTGACGGCGGCCGCGTTGGTGAGCGAAAACAAGGTGCTGGGACACCCGGCCTCGGTCGATTCGATCACGACCAGCGGAAATAAGGAAGATTACGTTTCAATGGGGATGACAGCGGCGCTGAAGTTGAAGCGCGTGATCCAGAATGTGCGTCACGTGCTCGCGATCGAGGCGTTGGCGGCCGCGCAGGCGGTGGACCTGCTGGCCCCTCTGAAGCCGGGAAAACGAGCCCAACAGGCGCTGCGGGAAGTTCGTGCCGTATCGCCGATGGTGAGCCAGGACCGTTCGCTGTCGCCGGATATTGCGAAGGTCGCAGAAGTAATCCGGGAGGGAAAGCTGGCAATCGTGCTGAGATGAACGCCCTCGTCCCGCGCGCATCGGCGGGTTGGGTTCTATGGGATGGAGGCATCCAATCGGTGGGCTCGCTTTTTTGGAGCCATCCACAGTATCCCTCAATTTGCTATTTGGATGAACCTTGTTGGTAAACATGGCGTTTGGGTTCTGAATACCGGCTCTTCTCTGGCCTTTCGCCGGTTTTTGCCGGATATCTTCCGGCTTCTATCGTGAATCGCAGAAGATTGCCCGATATTGTTGTTGACATTGCAGCAGCAAACCAGCAAATTACAAATGTCATCGCTTCTCTGCTCGATATTCGTCGAGTCGGGATTGCGGTGACGGGAGTTTGCCCCCGCTCTGGCGGCTCCGTACAATTCGCATGGCTACGACACTGGCACCTGTGGATTCGAGGGAAGTGGTTCGTTGCGACGATTGTCATCTGGTCCAATTCCGGACCGCCAATAATATCTGCCGTCGTTGCAAGACGCCCCTGGACGTGGTTCCGGAGGCTGCTCCAACGCGTACTGCCATCACAATGGCGCCGGTGCAGACGATGCCCTCGCATCAACTGCCGGTGGCGGCTGCGCTCAGGTCTCTGCGGATACGGGCCGGGCTGAGCCAGCGGCCACTTGCGCTGCGCGTGCGCGTGCCGCGGACTTATGTATCGAAGATTGAAAATGAAAAAGCATGTCCGACGCTGGGCTCGCTGGAGCGGCTGGCCGGAGCGCTGCGAGTACGCGTCTGCGACCTGTTGACGACCGGACATACGACCGAAGATGATATCCGTGAACTGTCTCAGGATGACTTCATCTCCGAGCTGATGCCCTACATGCGCCGGTTGAATGGAATGCAGTGGACGAGCGTGCTGAACCAGGTGCGCGAACTCAATGCAATGCCCCGGCGTAGCGCCTGAGCCGGGCAAAAAAAACTTTCTCTGGCCGACGCCGGGTTGCGGGCGCAGGGCGGCGAGATCAGGCCGCTGGATAACTCTATGGAGGCGGAGCGCTTCTTACTGTCTTAACCGCGCGAAAAGTCCCTGGGGGGATGAACCACAAACCGGGCCTAAAACGACGGGCAGCACAGGCCCGCCCGGATGCGAGTACGACCAGAGAGGACATCATGGAGAATGCGAATCTCGCTAGCTGTGCGAACCCGGAGTGTGGAAAGGAATTCAAGCGACTGGGCGAGGGCAAACTGTTCGTGCGTCCCGCCGGGAAGAGTGAAAACGAGACGACGCAGAAGGCGCTGTGGCTCTGCCCTGAGTGTGCGCAGCGCTTCGATTTGCGCTACGACTCTCGCTTGCAGGAATACCGTCTGGTCCGGCAACGGCGCGTGGCGTAGGCACTCACCACACACCGTTGCAAGAAGCCGAAGCGTGTGCTAGCTTCAAACTACTCGTTTTTGAGGAAACGCTTTGCACACCACCGTCCCTGCCGGGCTGACTCGTAAGCAAGCAGCATTATTCGCCACGCTCGATCCAGAACGGCTACCAAAACACATCGCAGTGATCATGGACGGCAACGGCCGGTGGGCCCAGCGCCGCCATCTGCCTCGCATTGCAGGACACAAGCGAGGGGTGGATGCGCTTCGCGACGTGATCACGCTGGGGTCGAACATCCACCTCTCGGCAATGACGCTGTACGCGTTTTCAGCGGAGAACTGGAAGCGCCCCAAGACCGAGACCAGCTTTCTGATGGCCTTGCTGCGGACCTACCTGAAGCATGAAGTCCCGCTGATGAACGATCACAACATCCGGCTTCGCTACATTGGGCGCATTCACGAGCTGCCCCCCGAGGTACAGGAGCGTATGGCCTGGGCGACCGAACAGACGGCGAAGAACACTGGCATGGTTATGACCCTGGCGCTGAACTACGGGGCGCGGGCGGAGCTGATCGACGCCTTCCAGGCGATTGTGAAGGCTGCGGCCAACAACGGCGGACTGACCAATTTGAAGATCGATGAAGAGCTGGTTTCGCGTCACATGTACGCCTCCGACCTGCCGGACCCGGACCTGGTGATCCGCACCAGCGGCGAGATGCGGCTCTCGAACTTTCTGCTATGGCAGCTGGCCTACACGGAGATTTATGTGACCCAGACGCTGTGGCCGGACTTCGACGGCAATCATCTCCTGATGGCCCTGGCGGACTTCCAGAAACGCGAGCGCCGCTATGGCAACGTGGGCGCGTCGATCTAGCGATCTGTAAAGAATTGTTTCCGGCTCCGTGAATTTTCTCTCCTGCTTTGCTTCCTGAGCACGCCAGAAGGTACCCTGCTCGTATCGATATGAAACGTGTGCTCACCGCCTTGATCCTGATTCCCCTGGTGCTGCTGGCCGTATTTCGCGCGCCGCTATGGCTTTTCCTGCTCATTACCACGGTGGTGGCGCTGGCGGCGGTCTTTGAATATCTGGGCATTGCGGCCGCCTATAACCTTGAACCCTTCCGGTTGCTGACCTATCTCTATACTGCCGCGCTCTTTGTGGTCTTTTACTATGCCCAGGAGTTTGGAGGCGGGGCAGTGCTGGCGGGGACTCTGATGTTATTCCTCTTTGCTCCATTTCTGCTGATGATCTCGGCAATGGCGCGGGAAGATCTGCGGAGCGCGCTGCCAGGGGCGGCCATGAGCTACCTGGCGCTTCCCTACATTGGACTGCCGCTGCTGTTGCTGGGGTTGATGCGCGAATCCGTGCGGGGCTGGGTTTTTGTGGTGTTTACGTTCCTGGCCGTATGGGTGGGAGACACCGCCGCGATGTACGTAGGCAAGAGCATGGGACGGCACAAGCTGGCGCCGCGAATCAGCCCTGGCAAGACGATTGAGGGCACGGTAGCTTCGCTGCTCTTCGCCGTCGGCGTCTGTTGCCTGTTTTCGCACTACCTGCCGGAGATTGCGGCGGCCATGAATCGGGCTCACCTGCTGGTCGATGTGCAGGAATCGCTGCTGATTGGCGCTCCGCCGTATGGACGCGCGCCGCTATGGATCGCGGCTCTGCTGGCGGCGATCATCAACCTCGCCGCCCAGGTAGGGGATTTGCTGGAGTCGGCGCTGAAGCGCGGCGCGGGGGTGAAGGACTCCGGCACCATGCTGCCGGGCCATGGGGGAATTCTGGATCGGATCGATGCACTGCTGCTGGCGTTACCCGTAGCGTTTCTTCTGTTCCTGGCGTTTGGACCGAAATTCGTACAAGGGTAGGCGGGCAGGTTAAACTGGGATGTGCCTGTGATGAAACGAATCGCAATTCTGGGCTCAACCGGCTCGATCGGTTGCAGTACCCTAAAAGTCGTTGAAAGTTATCCGGATCGCTTTGCGGTCGCAACCCTAGCTGCGGGCTCGAATCTGGAGCTGGCCTTTGAGCAAACGCTGCGCTGGCGTCCGAGGCTGCTCTCGGTGGCCCACGAGAAGGACGCCGATGGGTTGCGGAAGCGCCTGCGCGATGCCGGTGCGAGCGAGACCGAGGTGGTATGGGGTACGGCTGGAAGCGTGGCCGTGGCAACTCATCCCGAGGTTGATTTCGTCGTCAGCGCCATTGTCGGCGTCGCCGGCCTGGAAGCCACCTATGAGGCGGTGAAGGCTGGCAAAGAGATCGGGCTGGCCAACAAGGAATGCCTGGTTGCCGCCGGTGAGCTGATCACGGCCGAGGCGCGACGCCAGGGCAAGCCGCTGCTGCCGATTGACAGCGAACACAACGCGGTTCACCAATGCCTGCGCGGCGGACGGATGGACGAAGTCGAGCGGGTATGGCTGACTGCCTCGGGCGGCCCATTCCTGCACACACCGCGAGAGCAATTTGCCAGCATCACGGTTGCTCAGGCGCTGAATCATCCGACCTGGAAGATGGGGCGGCGCATCACCATCGATTCGGCGACGCTGATGAACAAAGGTTTTGAGGTAATCGAGGCGGTACGGCTGTTCAACACTCCCCCCTCACGAACCAAGGTTGTGGTGCATCCGCAGAGCACCGTACACAGCATGGTGGAGTTCGTGGACGGCAGCATCCTGGCGCAGGTGAGCGTGACCGACATGCGGCTCCCGATTTTGTACGCGCTGGCCTGGCCGGAGCGGATAGCAAGTGATTTGCGCTTTGACGTGCTCTCGCTGAAGCATCTGGATTTCAGCCCGCCGGATCTGGATAAGTTCCCCTGCCTGCGACTGGCCTATGCAGCGGTGGAGGCGGGCGGAGCAAAAACCGTGGCCCTGAATGCGGCCGATGAAGTGGCCGTAGCGGCGTTCCTGGATGGGAAAATCCCCTTCTTAGGTATTCCGGCGACGATTCAGGCGGTTTTGAATGAAACGCCAGCGCGCAAACCGGAATCTATATACGCGGTTCTTTGTTTGGATTCGGAAGCGCGCGAGCTCGCGCGACGGTTTGTACACGCAGGCGCGGCTACCTCGCGCGCGGCACTCACGAAGTAGGCTGGTGGGAGAGAATATATCCTGTTTATGATTAGCGCTTTTTACACTCTGGTCGGCGCCGTTCTCGTGCTGGGGGTAATGATTCTGGTGCATGAGTTCGGCCACTTTGCCGCGGCCAAGCTGCTAGGCGTGCGGGTGGAAGTCTTCTCGATCGGCTTTGGTAAGCGCCTGTTCGGCTTGCGACGAGGAGATACCGACTATCGGATCTCAGCCCTGCCGCTGGGCGGCTACGTGAAGATGACCGGAGTCAACGCAATCGAAATGCCGGAAGAGCGCCCCGCCGAGGCCGCGGCAACCGTTGACGAAGGCGAGTTTCTCCGGCATCCGCGCTGGCAAAGGCTGATCATAGCCGCAGCCGGACCGGTGGCAAACGCGGTGCTGGCGGTGGTGTTGCTGACCGTGGTGTTTGCCGTTCATCATGAGATTCCCTACGGCATGTATCAGCCGGCGGTTGTGGGCTGGTCTTTGCCTGGCTCTCCGGCAGACCAGGCCGGAGTAAAAGAGGGCGATCAGATCCTCCAGATCGGCGACACGCTGAATCCCACCTGGCAGGATGTACACAACAAGATTCTGATCAGCCCGAACCAGCCTCTGGCACTGCGCGTGAAGCGCGGCAACGAAATTTTGCCGATCACACTGGTGCCCAAGGCTGATGGCAAGCAACAGATTGGCGACGCGGGCTGGCTTCCGAAGCAGCCGTTCGAGGTAACGGCGCTGGAGAAAGATATGCCGGGCGCGCTGGCCGGACTACAGATCGGCGATGAAATCATGGCCGTGGACGGCAAACCAATCCATGCCACCGGGGCCATGCAGGCTTATCTGCAGACGACCAAAGACAAACCGGTACACTTGGAAATTCTGCGGCATAATGAACCGCTTGCCCTGACCGTGACGCCGAAGCTGACCCCGGCGGAGGGAGCGGTACAGAACTATCGCATCGGCTTTGCCTCCGAGCCCATGCAGGTGGAAAAGCTGCACATAGCGCAAGCCTACGGACGCTCACTGGATCAGAGCAAAAAG
>VFSW01011779.1_pt1 | contig 12253 bp, 8 predicted proteins | sample 5358111 | NCBI WGS metagenome assembly VFSW01 (sample SAMN11554181, study PRJNA540505) | mine drainage metagenome | isolation source: sediment from site ElyBrook_90M | place: USA: Ely Copper Mine, Vershire, VT | collected 2017
TTTATAAACAAAACTAATATTCAAATTATAATTTTTAACTTGAAAAATAACTCGTTTTCAACGATCATAGGCCGGTTAAAAACACAAAGGGTTTATTACGCCCTTTTTTAGTTTCTCTTCTGAAAATAATCTCTTCTACTTACGGAGGATCGTTCCCATGGCCAAGAGGGTTGTTCTGCTCGGAGCTCCTGGTGCCGGTAAAGGTACGCAGGCAAAGATGTTGATTGAGAAGTACAAGATTCCCCAGATTTCCACGGGAGATATTCTTCGCAAAGCAGTAGCAGACGGTACGCCGCTCGGCAAGGAGGCCAAGGTCATCATGGACTCGGGCGGCCTTGTGTCGGACAAAATCGTGCTCGGCCTTGTGGAAGAGCGTATCAAACAGCCCGACTGTAAAGCAGGCTTCATCCTCGACGGGTTCCCGCGCAACACGGCACAGGCGGAAGCACTCGACAAGATCCTCTCCAGCACAGGGGCACCCCTCACCATCGCTCTCAACATCGACGTGGATATGAACGACCTCCTGAAGCGCCTCACCGGCCGGCGGACCTGCAGGAAATGCCAGCAGATGTACAATATCCATTTCTCTCCCCCGAAAAAAGACGGCGTGTGCGACAAGTGCGGCGGCGAGCTGTACCAGCGTGACGACGACAAGGAAGCGACGATCAAAAAACGGCTCGAAGTTTATACCCAGCAGACCGCGCCGCTCATCGACTATTACTCCAAGAAGAAAATCATGAAGACCGTCATGGGCGTCGGCAGCATCAGCGACATCTTCAACAAAGTGACGGCCATCCTCGGGTAAAGGATCAGCATAGGCCCTCTCGGACCTATTGGACCTATTTAAAATTTAAATTCTTTATAAGGAGGAACTTGTTATGGCTTTGGTAAAACCTCATGGTAAAAAGAAGAAGCTTATGCCGCTTCTTCTCAGCGGCGCGGCCCTTCAGAAAGAAGTCAAGAAGGCAGCGAAACTGAAGCAGCTCAAAATTTCATCGCGTGAGACGGCAGATCTCGTGATGATGGGCATCGGCGCCTTCACCCCGCTTACGGGCTTTATGACCAAGAAGGACTGGAAAGGTGTCTGCGACAAGTACAAGATGGCCGACGGCACGTTTTGGCCGGTCCCGGTGACGCTCTCGGCGTCGGCGGAGTTCGCAGGCTCACTCAAGAAGAACGAAGAGATCGCCCTCGTGGACGAAGAGTCGGGCACGCTCATGGCCACCATGAAAGTGTCCGAGAAGTACGCCATGTCCAAGACCGACAAAGAACACGAGTGCAAGCAGATCTTCCGCACCAATGACATCGCCGGACACCCCGGCGTTCAGAAGGTCATGAACCAGCCTGACTTCAACCTCGCCGGTCCGGTAAAGGTCCTCTCGGAGGCCCATTTCCCCGAGACTTTCAAGGGCATCTACATGACCCCGGCCCAGACCCGGAAGATGTTCGAGGAGAAGGGCTGGAGCACGATCGCGGCATTCCAGACCCGGAACCCCATGCACCGCTCCCATGAGTACCTGGCCAAGATCGCCATCGAGACCATGGACGGCGTCCTGATCCACCAGATCCTGGGCAAGCTCAAAGAGGGGGATATCCCGGCTGATGTCCGCGCCAACGCCATCGACACCCTGATGGAGAAGTACTTCGTGAAGGACTCCGCCATCCAGTGCGGTTATCCCATGGAAATGCGCTATGCCGGTCCCCGCGAGGCGCTCCTGCATGCGCTCTTCCGCCAGAACTTCGGCTGCAGCCACCTGATCGTCGGCCGCGACCATGCCGGCGTCGGCGACTACTACGGCCCCTTTGACGCGCAGAAGATCTTCGACGAAATCCCGAAGGGCGCGCTCGAGACCCAGCCTTTGAAGATCGACCATACGTTCTACTGCTTCAAGTGCGACGGCATGGCCTCCATGAGGACCTGCCCCCATCAGAAGGAAGACCGGCTCATGTTGTCCGGCACCAAACTCCGGAAGATGCTCTCCGAGGGCGAGAACGTTCCCGATCACTTCAGCCGCCCCGAAGTGCTCGAGATCCTCAAGAAGTACTATGCAGGCCTCACCACGAAAGTGGAGATCAAGCTGCACGGCCATGCAGAGGGCATTCACACGGAGAACGTGAAAAAGTAAGTCAACAAACGACTGCGGAAGCAGTTTATTTTAATCCAAAGACAGGAGGTTTAGAAACATGCCGAGTTATGTGATTACAGAGAAGTGTGACGGCTGCAAGGCGCAGGATAAGACTGCTTGCCAGTATATCTGCCCGAACGACCTCATGACCCTGAACAGGGATCTCATGAAGGCCTACAACCAGGAGCCGGATCAGTGCTGGGAGTGCTACAACTGCGTGAAGATCTGCCCGCAGCAGGCGATCGAGGTCAGGGCCTACCAGGATTTCGCACCCCTGGGCGCAAACGTGATCCCGATGAGGGGTACGGACTCAATCATGTGGACCATCAAGTTCCGGAACGGGGTTCTCAAAAGATTCAAATTCCCGATCAGGACCACGGCCGAAGGTTCGGTCGATCCCTACAAGGGCAAACCCGAAGTCGATTTCGGGAAAATCAAACAGGCTGGATACTTCACCCATCATGGTGCTGGCAAGACCATGCCGGTAATCAAGAAATAAGGAGGAAATAACAAATGGAAAAAGAAACCTGTACATTTTCGTTTTGCGCAAAGCCCGCAATCGAAGAGATTGAGACCGATCTCCTCCTCATCGGCGGCGGCATGGCATGCTGCGGCGCGGCGTTCGAAGGCGCACGCTGGGCCAATCCCAAGAAGATCAAGATAACCATGGTGGACAAGGCCGCGACCGACCGGTCCGGAGCCGTTGCCATGGGCCTGTCGGCCATCAACACCTATATGGGTGAGAACGATCCGGCGGACTATGTAAAGATGGTACGGAACGACCTCATGGGCATTGTCCGCGAGGACCTGATCTACGACCTCGGCCGTCACGTTGATGATTCCGTGCAACTCTTCGAGGAGTGGGGTCTGCCGATTTGGAAGATGGGCGACGACGGTTTCTCGCTCGACGGCTTCCAGGCAAAGGAAGCAGGCAAAGTATCGCTCAAGGATGGCGGCAAGCCGGTCCGCTCGGGCAAGTGGCAGATCATGATCAACGGCGAATCCTACAAGGTCATCGTCGCGGAAGCCGCGAAGAAGGCGCTCGAGTCCAACCGTGCTGCCACCGGCGTCAAGACGAACCACTATGAGCGTGTGTTCATCGTGAAACTCTACAACGACACGAAGGAGCCGAATCGCGTTGCAGCAGCGGCCGGCTTCAGTGTTCGTGAGAACAAGATCTATATATTCAAGGCCAAGGCCATGGTGCTCGCGGCCGGCGGCGCAGTGAACGTGTTCCGTCCCCGGTCGACCAAGGAAGGTCAGGGTCGCGCATGGTATCCCGTATGGAACTCCGGCTCCGGTTATGCGCTCGGCCTTCAGGCCGGCGCAGAGCTGACCATGATGGAGAACCGGTTCGTGCCCGCTCGTTTCAAGGACGGTTACGGCCCGGTCGGCGCCTGGTTCCTGTTCTTCAAGGCCAAGGCGACCAACAGCCTCGGCGAAGACTATTGCGCCAATCCGGAAGCACTGGCAGAGGCGAAGAAGAAGTACGGCAAATATGTCGATAACCTCGGCACGGCAATCAGAAACCATCTCATGATGCGCGATATGAAGCTGGGCAAAGGCCCGATCCTCATGAGGACCGACGAAGCAATGGCAGCGATCAACAAGACCTTCAAGGAAAAGCTCGGCGACAAAGAGGGCGCCAAGAAGGTGAAGCACCTTGAGGCAGAGGCATGGGAAGACTTCCTCGATATGGCCATCGGCCAGGCCGGTCTCTGGGCCGCCAAGAACGTCGAGCCGGATAAAGTTCCTTCCGAAATCATGCCGACCGAGCCTTATCTCCTCGGCTCGCATGCCGGTTGCGCGGGCTTCTGGTGCTGCGGTCCCGATGACGTGGGTGCGCCTGAAGAGTGGAACAAGAAGTGGATTGCGGGCAACTACAACCGTCAGTCGACCGTGAAGGGCCTGTTCATGTGCGGCGACATCTGCGGCGCCTCGGGCCACAAGTTCTCCTCAGGCTCGCATGCAGAAGGCCGTATCGCGGCAAAGAGCGCGATCTCGTTCCTGCTCGATAACCCGAACTACACGCCGACCATCAAAGAGACGGCGGATCATCTCGCGGCCGAGCTCTATCTGCCTTTCGAGGTCTACGAGAAGCACAAGACCTACACCACGGCGCCGGAGATCAACCCGAACTACATCAAGCCGCAGATGCTCCAAACCCGGCTCCAGAAGATCTCCGACGAGTACTTTGGCGGGATCTCGACCTGGTATATGACCTCCAAGACCATGCTGACCGAAGGCCTCAAGCAGCTCCAGATGCTGAAGGAGGACACTTCCAAGATGGCAGCATCGAACCTGCACGAGCTGATGCGCTGCTGGGAGAACTATCACCGCATCCTCTCCGTGGAAGCCCATGCGCGCCACATCCTGTTCCGGGAAGAGTCGCGGTACCCCGGCTACTACTATCGTGGTGACTTCGATCTCGTGGACGATACCAATTGGAAGTGTTTCGTAAACTCCAAGTACGATCTCGAGAAGGATACCTGGGAAGTCAAAAAAGTTCCCTATGTACAGCTTGTTGAAGATGCAGCTCCTGTAAAACATTAAGAACATTCACAACTCCGGGGAGGGGTAACCCTCCCCGGAGATTTTATTGGAAGTTGAAGATTGTAAATTTTAATTGCACGTAACGAAAGATTGGCCCGTCTTATCGTTAAAATTTCCAATTTTCAATTTCCCATCTGCAATTTGCAATCACGTAGTGTGCACTGCCTTTAAGGAGGAACAAGATATCATGGCGGAAAATAAAGTGTTGATTGTCGGCGGAGGCTTCAGCGGTCTCACGGCGGCAGTGGAAGCCGCGGAAGCGGGCTCCGAGGTCATTCTGGTGGAAAAGAACCCTTATCTCGGCGGCCGGGTGACGCAGCTGAATAAGTATTTCTGGAAACTCTGTCCCCCGAATTGCGGGCTTGAGATCCAGTATAAACGCATCAAGAATAACGGCAATGTGACGATATATACCATGGCCGAGGTGGAGAAAGTTGCCGGGACAGAGGGCAACTTCGACGTCACCATAAAGACCAAGCCCCGGTTCGTGAACGATAAGTGTACGGGTTGCAACAAATGTGCTGAGGCTTGCGATGTAGACCGGTCGAACGACTTCGATTTCGGCATGAGCAAAACGAAAGCAGCTTACCTCCCGCACAACCAGGCATTTCCGCTTAAGTACGTCATCGACGCGAAAGCCTGCAAGGGTGCCTCCTGCGCCAAGTGTGTTGCCGCATGTAAATACGATGCAATCCACCTCGACATGAAGCCGGAGACCATAAACGTGAAGGTCGGCGCCGTGGTCATGGCAACGGGCTGGAACCCCTATGATGCAACCCGGATGGACAACCTCGGGTTCGGGAAAGTCCAGAACGTCGTTACCAACATGATGATGGAGCGTCTTGCAGCACCCAACGGCCCCACGGCAGGCAAGATCGTGCGGCCGTCGGACGGCAAGGAAGTGAAGAACATCGCCTTTGTGCAGTGCGCCGGTTCGCGCGACGAGAACCATCTCGCCCATTGTTCCTACATCTGCTGCCTGGCGTCGATCAAGCAGGCGACCTATGTTCGCGAGCTCTACCCCGATTCCAAGGCGAAGATCTTCTATATCGACATGCGGACCCCCGGCCTCTATGAGAACCGGTTCTATACCAAGATCAAGGAAGACCAGAATGTGTCCTTCCTCAAGGGCAAAGTCGCCAAGGTGGAGCAGGGAGAGAACGGCGACGTGAAGATTACTGCCGAGGACATCCACGGCGGCGGCAAGATAACCGAGACCTTCGATATGGTCGTGCTTGCCACGGGCATGCAGCCCTCGACGGATTCCCTCAAGGGTGCGGGAATTACACCGACCGATGACGGTTTCGTGGACCAGGCTACGCTCCCGAAGGGCATTTATGCGACCGGGACGCTCAAGACCCCCGTTGATGTGGCGCGGTCGGCCCAGGATGCCACGGGTGTGGTCATGAAAAGCATCCAGAGCTTGAGGAGGAAATAAGGATGGAGAAGAAATACGGCGTATACATCTGCAAGGGATGCGGCATCAAGGAGGCGATGGACGTTGAAAAGGTCGCCGGTGCGGCCAAGAAGGTCCAGAACTACAAATTCCACGACGCCTTGTGCAGCCCCGAGGGCGTTCAACTGATCAAAGACGATATGGCGAAGGAAGGCGTGAATACGATCATCATCGCCGCCTGTTCGCCCCGTGCCAAGGCCGCTGAGTTCACCTTCCCCGGATCGATCGTTGAGCGCGTAAACATCCGCGAGTTCGTTGCCTGGACCATGGAGCCGAACACGGACGAGACGAACGACGCGGCCTACGATTACCTCACCATGGGCATTGTCAAGACTCAGAAAGGCGACCTGCCTGAGCCGAACATCCTGCCAGACCTGAATAATACGATCCTGGTGATTGGCGGCGGCACTGCTGGCATGACGGCGGCGCTCTCGGCAGCAGGCGCAGGCAATAAAGTCGTACTCGTCGAAAAAGACGCCCAGCTCGGCGGGTTCGCGAACAAGCTCTACAAGAAGATCCCGACAGGCTCCTATATCAACAAGCCGCTCATTGTAAACACCGACATCGAAAAGACTGTTTCGGAAGTCGAGGGCAACCCGAACATCAAAGTATACAAATCAACCACCGTGTCCAAGACCGACGGACAGCCCGGACTCTACGATGTGACGCTCTCGAACGGCGAGACGATGAAGATCGGCGCTATCGTCATGGCCACCGGCTGGAAGGCCTATGATGCGACCAAGCTCGACTACTTGGGCTACGGCAAGATGAAGAACGTGGTCACGAATTTCGAGCTCGAAGAGATCGCAAAGAAGAACAACGGCAAGCTCCTGCGGCCGTCCGACGGCAAGCCGGCCCTCAAGGTCGCCTTTGTCCAGTGTGCAGGGCAGCGCGATCCGAATCATCTTCCGTACTGCTCCTCCATGTGCTGCGCCACCTCACTCAAGCAGGCGCAGTACGTCAGGCAGAACGAGGATGCCCTTGCCATGATCTTCTACAAGGACATCAGGACGCCCGGCAGGACCGAGCTCTACTACAAGGAAGCCCAGAATAATCCGGGCATCATGCTTTCGAAGGCGGACGTAACCGGCGTTTCAGATGCCGGGAATGGCAATATGTTCGTGGAGATGGAGAACACGCTCTTCGGCCTGAAGACCGGCGAGAAAGTAAAAGTCGAAGCGGACCTCGTGGTCCTAGCCACCGGTATGGTCCCCACGACGCGCGGTCCCCAGGAATACGCTGACGGTCTCACCAAGGCGGCCGGCGGTGGCGATGAGTCCAAGAAGAACTATCTCGAACAGACGCCCAAGCCCGATTACATCCTGAACCTCGGTTATCGTCAGGGGCCGGAAATACCGACGCTCGAAGGCGCGTCAGGTTTTGCCGATTCGAACTTTATCTGTTTCCAGTACGAAACCCGCAGGACTGGCATCTATGCAGCCGGCGGTGTGCATCAGCCCATGAACATGGCCGAAGCCATGGAAGATGGCGCCGGAGCGGCCTTCAAGGCAATCCAGGCCATCGATCATGTCTCCCGCGGTATTGCGGTCCATCCCCGCGCCTGGGACGTGACGTATCCTGATCCTCTCCTCATCAAGTGTACGGCCTGCAAACGCTGCACGGAAGAGTGCCCCTTCGGCGCCATCGACGAAGACGAAAAAGGCATTCCGAAATACAACCTCAACCGCTGCCGGCGGTGCGGCACCTGCATGGGAGCCTGCCCCGAACGCATCGTTTCGTTCAAGGATTACAGCGTTGACATCATTGGTTCGATGCTCAAGGCTGTGGAATACTCAGATGATGAGGACAAGCCGACGATCATCTGCCTGGTCTGCGAGAACGACTCCTACCCGGCGCTCGACACGGCGGCTATTGCCGGAAAGAAGATCGACCCGGCATTCCGGTTCATTTCCATGCGGTGCCTGGGCGGAATGAACTTGGTGTGGGTTGCCGACGCGCTGTCCAAGGGCGCCGACGGCATGCTGCTTCTCGGTTGCAAGTACGGGGAGAACTACCAGTGCCACTTCGTCAAAGGGAGCGAGCTTGCGAACACCCGCTTCAGCAAGGTGAGCGAGACCCTGAACCGGCTCCAGCTCGAGTCCGAGCGCGTCCAACTTATGCAGGTGGCCATCAACGAGTATGACAAACTGCCTGACATGCTCAATGAGTTTGCTGCCAGGATCAGAGAGATCGGACCGAATCCGTTTAGGACGATGTAGTTCAAGTGCGGAGTGTGGAGTGCGGAGTAAAAGATAAAAACTCCTATAAAGTAAGCGGAGGATTGAATATATGTCAGAAGCAACGGTTATTAAACCTGATTTACAATTTGTGAACGAGATCATCAAGGGAGGCGGCGAGTCCCTGAAGAAGTGCTACCAGTGCGCCACCTGTTCGGTGGTCTGTAATGTGACGCCCGAAGGGAATCCCTTTCCGCGAAAAGAGATGGTCCTCGCCCAGTGGGGCCAGAAGGACAAGCTTATCACGAGCGCCGATGTCTGGCTCTGCCATCAGTGCAGCGACTGCACGGCCTATTGCCCGCGCGGAGCCAAGCCGGGCGAAGTGCTGAACGCCATCCGGAAACAAAGCATCAAGCACGTAGCCATGGTTCCTTTCTTTGCGAGGATCGCCACGGAGGCGAAGCTCCTGCCCGTCCTGTTCGCCATTCCCATGGTGCTTTTTTACGTCATCCTGGTTGTGCTCGGAAACGCGGGTTTTACCGCGCCAAGGGCCGAGGGCAACATCATGGCATACCACAAGTTTGTTCCCGTGCCGGTGATCGATACGGTGTTCATTCTGACGGCGATCTTTGCCGCAACATCCGCTTTTGTCGGCATCAAGCGGCTCTGGAACGGCATGAAGGCGCAGGCAGGGGAGATGCAGTCCAGCGGCAGCCTGGTCGGGGATATCATCTCCTCGGTCACCACGATCCTGGCTCATTCGAAGTTCGCGGACTGCAACGTGAACCGGACGCGGCAATGGGGCCACATGCTTCTTTTCTACAGTTTTGCCGGACTCGCGGTTGTGACCACCTGGGCGATTGTGTATCTTTACGGGTTTGAACTTCTCGGCATTCAGCCCTTCGGACCGTTCCACTTCGGCGAGTCTCCCTATCCGAACAGCGATCCCGTCAAGATCCTGGCTCTGGCAAGCTCCATCGCTTTTGCGGCAGGCATTGTGATCCTCCTCCTGAACCGGCTGTCAAAGGCCGGCAAGGCGGGCATGGGCTCCTACTTCGACTGGATTTTCCTTACGATCGTGACCGGCGTTGGCGCAACGGGTATGCTCTCCTGGGCGCTTCGGCTCGCCGATATGCAGGCAGGCTACTTCGTGTACTACTTGCACCTCGTGTTCATCTGGTCGCTCTTCGCTTACGCGCCCTACTCGAAGTTCGCACACCTGTTTTACCGCACGACCGCAATGGTGTTTGCAAAAAATTCGGGACGTGATAAGAAATAAACGGTTTCACCTTACAAGCGGAGTAAACCATGAAAGTTAAAGAACTGCTCAGTATCAAGGGATTGGAATGTTTCAGCACGACCAGCGACCAGTCGCTGCTCGACGGGGCGAAACAGATGGCGGAGTGCAACATCGGCGCGCTTCTGGTTATGGACCGGGGATCGCTTGCCGGCATCATCACCGAACGCGACATTGTCAAGAATGCCGCGAATGAGGCGAAACAGTGCCGGGATGTGAAGATCAAGGACGTGATGAGCACCAATCTGCTCGTTGTAAAACCGGGCGACGATCTCGACTACGTCATGGCGATCATGATCCAGAACAATATCCGCCATACGCCCGTCATCGAGGAGAGCGGTCTGGTGGGGCTTCTGTCCATGCGCGACGTGGTTCGGGTGCTGGTCAAGAATCTCAAAGCGGAAAACCACTACCTGAAAGATATGATCGGCGGCAAGTTCGAGGTTTAAGCATTGGTCTGAAAACTTACGAGGGGGGGATGCCGGAAAGGAAAATGCTTCATCGGTATGACAAAGGTTGTTGGCAATGGCAGGGCATTAATTATTGACTGAGCCGTAATTGTAAGATAAATCTATTCTCAAGGAGGAGCAATAATGAGTAACACCATTCTTTTTGCCCTGGTATGCGGCGTTGCCGGCGTTATCTACGGCATCGTGACCGCGATCTGGGTGAACAAGCAGGATTCAGGCAATCAGAAAATGATCGATATTTCCAACGCAGTGAAGGAAGGCGCTAATGCATTCATAGCGCGCGAATACAAGACAGTTGCAATCGTCGCAGTGATTTTGATCCTTATCCTGGCCTTCGTTCCCGCCCTCGGTATGTGGGCAGCCGCCGGATTCATCGTCGGGACGGTCGGGTCCGCACTCGCCGGTTTCATCGGCATGTGGGTGTCGCTCCGTGCAAACGTGCGTACTGCCGCGGCAGCGAGCAAAGGCCTCCAGGCCGCGCTCAGCCTCGCTTTCAAGGGCGGCTCCGTGACCGGCATCATGGTCGTGGGCCTCGGCATCATCGGCCTTTCAGGTTTTTATTTTGTCGCTAAAACAATGGCTCCGGAGAGCGCCTCCCATGCTCTTATCGGTCTCGGCTTCGGCTGCTCGCTCATGAGCGTGTTCGCCCGCATCGCGGGCGGTATCTACACCAAGGCCGCTGACGTGGGAGCCGATCTCGTGGGCAAAGTTGAGAAGAACATTCCTGAGGACGATCCGCGCAACCCCGCCGTGATCGCCGACAACGTGGGCGACAACGTGGGCGACTGTGCCGGTATGGCCGCCGACCTCTATGAGACCTACACCGTGACCCTTGTGGCCGCCATGCTCCTCGCCAAGACCGTGTTTGGCGCAGACAGCCCCTGGATCGAGTTCCCGCTCATGCTGGGTGGCGTTTCGATCATTGCTTCCATCGTGGGCACCTACTTTGTGAGACTTGGCAAGAATAACTACATCATGGGCGCCCTGTACAAGGGGTTGGCCGTTGCAGGCGTTATCGCAGCAATCGCGTTCTACTTCGTGTCCAAGAGCTTCATCGAAGGCCTCGGCGCAAATGCCGGTGTGTTCACGGCCAACACCGTGTTCTTCATCTCCCTCATCGGTCTTGCCCTTACCGGCCTGATCGTGTGGATTACCGAGTATTTCACCGCGAAAGAGTATTCCCCGGTGCAGCACATTGCGCAGGCGAGCCTCACCGGCCACGGCACGAACGTGATCGCCGGCCTCGCAGTCAGCATGAAGGCCACCGCGCCGCCCGTGCTCGTGATCGTTGCATCGATCCTGGGCGCTTACTGGCTTGGCGGCGGATTCTCCGGCGCAGCGAATGCGGCATCCGGCGGCATCTTCGCAATCGCGCTGGCAGCCGTGTCCATGCTCTCCATGACCGGTATCGTTGTGGCCATCGACTCCTACGGCCCGATCACGGACAATGCGGGCGGCGTTGCTGAAATGGCCGGTCTCCCGAAAGAGATCCGCGACATTACGGACCCCCTCGATGCGGTCGGCAACACGACCAAGGCAGTGACCAAGGGCTATGCCATCGGTTCCGCAGCGCTGGCAGCTTTGGTGCTGTTCTCGGAATATTCACGCTCCTTCGGTGGCGCGACTGTATCATTCGAGCTTTCTAACCCGTTGGTCCTTTGCGGCCTGTTCATCGGCGGCATGCTCCCTTACTACTTCGGCGCGCTCCTGATGGAGTCCGTTGCTAAGGCCGCAGGCGGCGTGGTGGTGGAAGTTCGCAGACAGTTTGCGGAAATCAAGGGCATCATGGAAGGAACCGGCAAGCCTGATTACGCAGCGTGCGTTGACATCGTGACCAAGGGCGCCATCAGCGAGATGATGATCCCGGCGCTCCTCCCGGTGGTCGTACCCGTCGTAGTGGGTCTCCTCCTGGGCAAAGAAGCCCTGGGTGGCGTGCTCATCGGCGCCATCGTGACCGGTCTGTTCCAGGCCATTGCCATGACCTCGGGCGGCGGCGCATGGGACAATGCCAAGAAGTCCTTCGAAGACGGCGTCACGGACAGCAAGGGCGTCGTGCACAAGAAGGGCAGCGAAGGACACAAGGCCTCTGTAACGGGCGACACGGTCGGCGATCCTTACAAGGACACTGCGGGCCCGGCCATCAACCCCATGATCAAGGTCATCAACATCGTTGC
>VFSW01011780.1_pt1 | contig 12252 bp, 12 predicted proteins | sample 5358111 | NCBI WGS metagenome assembly VFSW01 (sample SAMN11554181, study PRJNA540505) | mine drainage metagenome | isolation source: sediment from site ElyBrook_90M | place: USA: Ely Copper Mine, Vershire, VT | collected 2017
GTTATAGTAAATAAAACTGTTTTCTTTACTCAAAAATTGGTATAACGCAGACCGGGTTAAACTCCCCGCGGTCTCCGGGGGGTTTTTTCACGGGCGTCGGCAGGGCCGCATTGTTAGAGACGAACTGACGAACGCCCACTGAAGCTTCCCGGTAAATGCACAGGGAGCTTCAGTGGTGATGTTGTCTTTGGGTTTTTCCCGGTTCCTGACCGCGTTTGGCGCAGAACGCCAGATAGTCGTCAACCGATGCCCGAAAGGCCCCCTTGATCTCATCGACGGTCTTGCCTTGGAAGGTGATCACGTCGCGAAGCCCGATCACCTCGCCATGGAAGATATCTGCCTCGTCGTCAAATTCTACCTTTCCCGTGTAGCCTTTGTACTGCATCATGGTCTGATACCGCTACTCGAATGTCGCCCCGGTGTGGGCGGATCGGACGAGTTGGGCGTACCGCTTCAGGTAGCCCTTCAGCTCTCTTTTGATCGGCTTCCAGCGGGCGAGACGCGCCTTCATTTCATCCGCGGAGATCAGGAGGTTGAGTTTCTTTGCCGGGATGTCGATCTCGATCGTATCCCCTTCCTGAACGACGGCGATCGGGCCGCCTTCCGCCGCTTCCGGCGAGATGTGGCCGATCGCCGCTCCCTTGCTGCCGCCCGAGAAGCGGCCGTCGGTGAGGAGCGCGACGTCGCGGTCGCGGCCTACGCCGACGATCGCGGAGGTCGGCGAGAGCATCTCCCGCATACCGGGGCCTCCCTTCGGCCCCTCGTAGCGGATGACGACGACGTCTCCCTTATTGATTTTTCCGTCCATGATCGCGCGCATGGCCGGCTCTTCCGAGTCGAAGACGCGAGCCGGTCCCCGATGGCGGAGCATCGCGTCGTCCACGGCGGAGCTTTTGACGACGGCGCCTTCCGGCGCCAGGTTTCCGAAGAGGACGGCCAGGCCGCCCGTCGCGTGGTACGGGTTCTCCAGGGGGCGGATCACCTCGGGATTGAACACCTTCTTTCCCGCCAGGTTTTCGCCGACCGTTTTGCCCGTGACCGTTTGCGCCCCCGTTTTGATCAGTCCGCCGCGGGAGAGCTCCTGCATGAGGGCTCCGATGCCGCCCGCCCGGTGGAGGTCCGCGAGGTCGTGGGGTCCGCCGGGTGACATGAAGCAGAGGTGCGGGGTCTTGTCGCTGAAGGTGTTAAACATCTCGAGCGTCAGCGGGACGCCCGCTTCCTTGGCGATCGCCGGAAGGTGAAGCGAGGTATTGGTCGAGCCTCCGAAGGCCATGTCCACGGTGATCGCGTTGGCAAAGGCCTCGGCCGTCATGATCGCGGAAGGCCGGAGACCTTTCTCCACCAGCTCCATGACCTGCATCCCCGCCTCTTTCGCCAGCCGGATCCGCTCCGCCCAGACCGCCGGGATCGTCCCGTTTCCCGGCAGGCCCATCCCCAGTACCTCGGTGAGGCAGTTCATCGAATTGGCCGTGAACATCCCCGCGCAGGAGCCGACGCCCGGACAGGCGCATCCCTCCGCCTCCCGAAGCTCATCCATCGTCATCGCCCCGACCTTGGCCTTGCCGACGTATTCGAAGACCTTGATCAGGTCGATCTTTTTCCCCTGAAATTCGCCGGAGAGCATCGGACCGCCGCTGATCACGAGGGTGGGGATGTCGAGGCGCGCCGCGGCCATCAGCATTCCCGGGATGATCTTGTCGCAGTTGGGGATGAGGACCAGGCCGTCGAAGGGGTAGGCCATCGCCATGGACTCGATGGAGTCGGCGATCAGCTCGCGGGAGCTCAGCGAGTACTTCATCCCCTCGTGGCCCATGACGATCCCGTCGCAGACCCCGATCGTGAAGAATTCCAGCGGGGTTCCCCCCGCCATCCGGATACCGGCCTTGACCGCCTCGGAAATCTGGTGCAGGTGGAGATGGCCGGGGATGACCTCATTGGCGGAGTTGGCGATGCCGATCATCGGACGCTCGATCTCCCGATCCGTCAATCCCAGCGCCTTGAACAGGGAGCGGTGCGGGGCCCTCTCCAGTCCTTTCTTCATTGTGTCGGAACGCATATGCCTCCTCCTTTTCTCTTAGCGCTTAGCGGCCGCCGGCGCTGCGGTTCTCCATTTCGTGACCCGTTTCCTCTTCATCCAAAGCCGCGAGCAGGCTCATGCAGGTGTCGGACAGGGCGACCCTTGTGTCGATCACGGTGATGGCGTTTTCGTCACAGACGCCCGCGCAGCTCTCACAGCCCATGCACTCCCGGTCCACCAGGGGCGAGGCCTTGCCGTTTATCATCCGGAACATGCCCACGGTGCAGGCCTCCAGACACTCTTCGCAGCCGTTGCATTTTTTCTTATCCACGCTCACCTTGAACGCCATGGGGTATCGGTAAACTCCTTTCCGTAAATAAATCCGGGGGGATTGAATTCCCCCGGACGTTAGCCCTGTTTAACACAAGTCATGCCTTGACACAAGGAGTAAGATGTATCCAATAACGGCTGGTGCATAACGCCGTGCATGTTTGCCCGGCTAATGAAAATAAATCAATAAAAAAGGCATTAGGCAGAAATATCAATGCCATAGTTCGACAATAATTCACCTTGACAATTGATTCAAGTTGGAATAGACAAACCAAAAAGCGTGACTAGGCCTCAATATTGGATACAATCATGCACATGAACCGATCAAAAACCCCGCCGAAAAATGGCGTCTCCGCCCGCGAGAAGACTTACGAATACTTAAAGTCTGCCATATTTTCGGGACGGTTCAGCCCGGGTGAACGCCTTGCCGAGGAGCATCTCGCCGAGGAACTCGGGGTTAGCCGCACCCCGGTGCGGGAGGCCCTCCACAAACTCGAACAGGACGGATTGATCGAGCCGATGGGCGGCAGGGGGTTCGGCATCCCCCGGGATTCCCGCGAGGAGATCGAGGATCTCTTCGAGATCCGGACGGTGCTGGAGGGGTATACCCTTAGGCTCATCTGCGAAAAAATTACCGATGAACAGATTGCGCTGCTGGAAGCGATCGTCGACAAGGCGGATAATGCCCTGCGGCGAAAAAGGATCGATGAAGTTTTCCAATGGAATACGCAGTTCCACGACACCCTGCACAACCTGGTAGCCGACAAGCGCCGTTTCCACAGCATGATCGTGAATATGAGGAAATACGTGCTGAGATACCGAAAAGACACGCTTCAGTACCTCGGTGCAGCGAAGCGGGCCAGCGACGGCCACCGGCAGATTCTCCTGGCCTTGAAATTGAAAGATCCGGAACTCTGCGAACGGATGATGCGGGTTCATATCCGCCAGTCCAAGGAGGACGCACTCCAGACAAACCTTGCGGCAACGTAGGAAGCCGTGGGAGCAGTCTTTTGCGGGCGCAGGCATCGCGCGCATGGTTTTCATGAAAAGTCGGGAATGGTTACCGGCAATGCGAATGAGGAGGTTTTATGAGAGCGGACAAGGATAAGTGCATAGCATGCAAGAGATGTTTCCCCTACTGTCCCATGGGCAGGATTCAGACGTACGCCCGCCACGATAAGATCCCCGGGCGGGTCTACATCGAGATCGACCAGGATGCCTGCACCGACTGCGGGATGTGCCTACGGGCGAAGATTTGTCCGGTGAACGCCCTATTCCAGCCGGAGGAACCCTGGCCGCGCGAGGTCCGCGGTGTTTTGAGCAATCCCATGATCGAATTCATGGGTTCCCAGACGCCAGGCCGCGGAACCGAGGAGATGAAGACCAACGACGTCAAGGGCACCTTCCTCCCCGGCGAGGTGGGCGTCGGCGTCGAACTGGGGCGGCCCGGAGTGGGCGCCTATTTTCGCGATGTCGAAACCGTCGCCATGGCGCTGATGAAGGCAAACCTCGGATACCAGATGGCTGCCGAAAACCCCGTGACCCATTTCATGTCCGACAAGACCACGGGGAAGCTCCGCGACGACGTCGTCAACGAGAAGGCGACCTCCGCGATCATCGAGGGGAAGTGCAAGCTGGAGAAACTGCCCCAGGTCCTCAAGGTGCTCCAGGATGTGGCCAAGACCCTCGATACGGTCTTTACGGTGGAGGTGATCACGAAAGTCCCGCCCAAGGGCGAGGTCCCCATCGACCCCGTCCTCAAGCGGCTGGGCATGTGGTATTCCATCAACAGCAAGAACAACATGGGATTGGGCGAGCCGCATTTCACGTTCACCGATGAAGAACAGTAAAGGAGGAGAATCATGACACACAGTCTGCACCGCAGGGGCACACGGGAAAGCCTGTCGAACGACTTCGTCGTCCTGGGCTGCCCGGCGACCGGCGTCAACAAGAAGGGATCGGCACCCAAGACCCGGAAGTTTCTGAGCATCTGCTACAAGCACGGGCCGATCAACCTAGGCGATATGAAAACGGGCAACATCTACAACACGACGATGGATGACATCCTGAGCCGTGTCACGGACGGAACCATCGTCGAGTGCACCTTCGACAACCGGGAGAAGATCGTTGCCCTCCTCAAAGAACTGAAAGAAGACCGTCCCGGCATCTCGGTCATCATCTCGGGCGTCACCGATGTCGTCCAGCAGTGCATGACCGAGGCGGGGATGGGCAGGATCCACTCCCTCGAATATTCCCTCGGCACCTGGGGGAATACGACCCGGCTGCCCGATTTCGAGATCCTCCAGACGGTTACCATGTGCGGTCACGGGATGATCGCCTCGGACCTGGTCCGCAAGATGGTCCGCGACGTGAAACGGGGACGGCGAACCATCGAGGACTGCTGTATCGAGCTGGCGGAATGCTGTTCCTGCGGCAACTACAATGTGACCCGGGGGAAGCAGCTCTTCAAGGAGCTTCTTCCCCTCTATACGCTCCACAGCCTGTACTGAGATCCCCCAAGGAAGCGGGATTGCGCCATTCATTTCGAACATGAAGGAAGGAGAAGAAGATGCAATACATCATTGTGGGAGGGAGCGCCGCAGCGATCAGCGCCGTCGAGTCCATCCGGTCGCTGGATCACGAATCCCGGATCGATTTGTTCAGCGATGAAGAAACCCCCCTCTTTTCGCGGGTCCTCCTGCCGTACTACGTTGCGGAGGAGCTCTCCAAGCCGCTGCTCAATTTCCGGACGTCGGATTTTTTTGAAACGAACCGGGTGACGCCCCACCTGGGAGTGAAAGTCACCAGCCTCAATGTCACAGCCAAGTCCATCAGAACGGCGGACGGCAAGACGTACGCCTTCGACAAACTCCTGCTCGCCACGGGGGGGAAGGCGATCGTCCCGCCCATTCCGGGGGTCGACAAGGAAGGGATTTCCACCCTGAAGACCATGGCCGATGCGGAGAGGATCTACAACATGCAAGGCAAGCGGGCGGTCGTGATCGGCGCCGGCTCGATCGGCGTCGAGGCCTGCATCAGCCTGACCCGGCGGGGGATCAAGACGACCCTGCTGGAGCAGCTCGGCCAGGTGATGCCCACCGTCTTCGATGAGGAGGCGGCCGAGATCGTCCGCAAACGGATCGAGGATCTCGGGATCGAGGTGTTCACCGGCGAGAAGGCCCTGAAGTTCACGGGCGACAAGCGCGTCGCGGGCGTCGTAACCGACAACCGCGAGATCCCCTGCGACATGGTCGTCCTGTCGGTGGGAGTCCGTCCGCAGACCGAGCTCGCCGTCCAGGCGGGGCTCGCACTCGGCGACATGAAGGGGGTCCGGGTCGATGAGACGATGCAGACCAGCGCACCGGACGTCTACGCAGCGGGCGACGTCGCGGAGACCCACGACATCGCGCGCAATACCTATTTTCTCAACGCCATCTGGCCCTGCGCCTTCGAGCAGGGCCACTTCGCCGGCCTCAACATGGCCGGCCAGAAGACCGTCTATCCCGGCTCCTACCGGCGCAACTCCATCGGAAATTTCATCGGCATCCCGGCTATCTCCATGGGGGTGACCCATGCGGAGTCCTGCGCGATGACCTCCGACGAGGATGAATTCCGGGAGATCCGGGTGCGAACCAAGGATGCCTACAAGAAACTCGTCCTGCGCAACGGCAAGGTCATCGGGTCGATCCTCGTCGGTCAGACCCAGAAGGCCGGACTCATGTCGATCCTGCTTCGAAAACAGGTCAACGTCGCCGATTGCATACCGATGCTGATGAGCGATCGCCTGAATTTCATGGATCTGCTGCCGATCCTCAGGAGGAACGCCGACCAGTTCAGCGAACCCGAATACAAGGAACTGATGGATACGGGACTCTAATTCTTTGACCTGTTTCGAATCGACAGGACAGGTTGCACGCGAGGAGGAAAACGTGAAAGTAATAATGGTAGACAAGGAGAAGTGCACGGGATGCCATCAGTGCGAGCTCTGGTGCGGGACGGAAATCGCCTCCACATCCAGGGATCTGGCCAAGGCGATCAACGAGGAGCCGCATCCGGTGCCCCGGGTTTACGTGGAGGGCCAATCGTTCGCCCTGCAGTGCCGGCATTGCGAGAATGCCCCCTGCCTGGACGCCTGTCCCAACGGAACCATGCGCCGCGATCCGGAAACGGGGCTCGTGTACGTCAACGAACCGACTTGCATCGCCTGCTGGATGTGCGTCATGGTGTGTCCCTTCGGGATCATCAACCCGTCATCATCCATGAAGGTGGCGATCAAGTGCGACCGCTGCCGGAACATGGGTCATCCCATCTGCGCGGAAGTCTGTCCCACCGGGGCCATATCCGTCGTGGAACGGAAGGATTATCGGAAGAAGAAGTTCTAATGAATGAGAACAATCACCCTTTGACTGATGACCGAAGGGGTCGCGGGCAAGAGGGATCAGAAAGGAGATTGGAAATGGAGTTCATCCAGAAGAAGACCGCCGATAACGCAGCGGAGCATTTCCTGCCGAAAGCGGCAGACAAGGGGTTGAAACTGGCGTGGGACCGCTTCGAGGGACAGCTTCCCGAGTGCGGTTTCTGTGAATCGGGACTAAGCTGCCGGGATTGTCTCCAGGGGCCGTGCATCAGCCACCCCTTCCGGGATGCGAGCAAGCTGGGCGTCTGCGGCAAGGATAAGGACACCCTGGCCGTGCAGACCCTGCTGAAACTGGTCCTCAAGGGGACAACGGCCTCCCTGGATCAGGTCAGCGATTTTGTCGAAGGTGTCGCCTCCGGGGTGGTAAAGCCGAAGGACGCGGCCGGGGCGAAAAAGATCGTCGCCGCAATCGTTGCCCTCCTGCAAGACGGCGGCACCGGCCTGAAGAAGGGATTCCCCAAGGCCCTGCTCGCCGCCTGGGAAGATGCGGGGGTCTATCCCGAGGGCGTGGCCAGGGACATCTTCAAGGCCTCCCAGAAGGTGGAGGGCGGTGTCGCCGGCGTCGAGGAGACGCTCTTCTGGGCCTTCAAGGCGGCGCTTCTGGGCTCCTTCGCCCGGAAGCTCCAGGGCTCTCTCAAGAAAGCGGTTTTCGGCTCCGCTCCCGCCGAGATCGACGTCAATATGGGGGCTCTGAAAACGGATGCCGCGAATATCGTTCTTTATGGCCCCTTCTCGCCGGTCCTCAAGGCGAAGATTGCCGCGGCGGCGGCGAAGAAAAAGGTGAACGTCGTGGGCCTCTGCACCGACCCCCTTCTTCCCCCCTACGCGTTCGCCCCGGTGACGAGCTACGGTTCCCAGGAGATGCCGCTCATGACCGGCGCCGTCGATCTGATCGTGACGGGCGATCAGTTCGTCAACCCGTCGCTTGCCGCGATCGCCGCGGAGTACAAGGTGGCGGTCGTTGCGACGGAAACGCTGAAGGCCAAGAACCCCGACGTCTTCGCCAAAGAGATCGTGGAGAAGGCCGTCAATGCCTTCGAGTTCCGGAGCTCCGTGGCCAGGGAGATCCCCGAGGCGAAGGAGAGAGCCCTAATGGGACTTTCCGCGGCGGACATCGACGTGAAGAAGATCGCCGCTGCCCTCACCGGGGGGAAGATCAAGGGGATCGCGATCCTCACCGGGACGAACAACGTGAAGTTCACGCAGGACCTTCCCTTCGTGACCCTGGCACAGGAATTCCTCAAGAATGACATCCTCTGTGTCTCGGCGGGCGATGCGAGCGTCAGCCTCGCGAAATACGGCTTCCTGAACCCCCGCCAGTGCGAAAAGCACTGCGGCAAGGCCGTGGCCGGGCTCCTGAAGGCCGCGGGCAAGAACCTGCCGGCCGTGATCGACCTGGGCTCAAGCGAAAATGCCGGGGTTGTGGAGTTCCTGTTGGCCCTGGCCGCGGCGGCCAAGACGGCCGTCCGGGAGCTTCCGGTCCTGGCCTGCTTCGCCGAGGCCAACCGGAGCGCCGAAGTGGCCGAGGCCCTGAGTCTGGTGGCGATGGGTGTTTCGACCTTCTTCTGGCCCTCGCTGCCGGTGACGGGGAGCCCCCGGACGATGGAGGCCCTCTCGAAGCTCTGTTCGGAAACATTCGGCGCCCGGCTGATCGTCCATACCGATAAGAAGATGGAGCCGCTGGCAAAGGCGAAGCTGATTCTGAATGTCTTCAACCGCGTGGAGGATCCCAGCCTCAAGGACCATCCTTGGACGGACTGGAAAAAATGACCGGGACTTTTCGAAACAGGGGATAGAATTACGTTCGTTGTTCAGAAACAATTGAAAGGAGGGTATCAGATGTCTTATCCGAGTGGACGTCATTTTTTGCAGATCCCGGGTCCCACGAATGTCCCCGAGGAGGTGCTGCGCGCCCTGGCCAAGCCCACCATCGATCACCGGGGGCCCGAGTTCAAGGCCTTGGCGCTTGAGGTGCTCGAAGGCCTCAAACCCGTTTTCAAGACGACCGGACCCGTCATGATCTTCGCATCGTCGGGGACCGGCGCGTGGGAGGCGAGCCTGGTCAACACCCTTTCGCCCGGGGACAAGGTCCTGATGTTCGAGACGGGTCACTTTGCCACCCTCTGGAAGAACATGGCCGTCCGCCTGGGGATCGAGGTTGATTTCGTTCCCGGGGACTGGCGACACGGCGTCGATCCGGCCGTGGTCGAGGCGAAGCTGGCCGAGGACCGGGGACATGCCATAAAATCAGTGATGGTCGTGCACAACGAGACCTCGACCGGCGCGACGAGCCGCGTGGCCGAGATCCGCAAGGCGATTGACCGCACGGGCCACCCGGCGCTCTTCATGGTCGATACGATCTCGTCACTCGGCTCGATCGACTACCGCCACGACGAATGGGGTGTGGATGTAACGGTCGGCTGCTCCCAGAAGGGGCTGATGCTCCCTCCCGGGCTCGGCTTCAACGCAGTCAGCGCCAAGGCCATCGCCGCGGCGAAGAGCGCCCGGCTTCCCAGGTCCTACTGGTCCTGGGAGGAGATGCTCGCGGCCAACAAGGGCGGCTTCTTTCCCAGCACCCCGTCGACCAACATGCTCTACGGTCTTCGGGAGGCACTCCGCCTGCTCGCCGAGGAAGGCCTCGAAAACATCTTTGCGCGCCATATCCGGCACGGCGAGGCGGCGCGCCGGGCGGTCCGGGCCTGGGGCATGGAGATCCTCTGCCTCAATCCGGAGGAGTACAGCCCGGTCCTGACGGCGGTCCTGATGCCGGGTGCGAAAGGGGCCGACGCCTATCGCGCGGCGGTACTCGAGAAGTTCAACATGTCCCTGGGGAGTGGCTTGGGCATACTCAAGGACCGGGTGTTCCGGATCGGTCATCTGGGTGCATTCAACGACCTGATGCTCATCGGGACATTGGGCGGCATCGAAATGGGCTTTGCCCTGACGGGCGTGCCCTCCAAGCGGGGCGGCGTCGCGGCGGCGATGGAATACCTCGCTGCGAACTGAACTGTCAAAATATGCTTGACACCCTGTGGGGAGGATTATAGTAGTCATACCCCCATATCTGAGCGGCGCGGCAGACCCTCCTTTACGACGGGAAGGCCTGTGGTTTTTGTCAATAGGAAAACAGTTTAACCAAAAAAAGAAAGGGGATTTGCTATGAAGAAGTTGTTTATCGTTCCATTGACCGTGATGTTGGTCCTGGCTTTCGCCTCACCCTCCTTCGCCTGGGAACCCACCAAGCCGGTGGAGTTCATTGTTCCCGCCGGTGCGGGCGGCGCGTCAGACCAGATGGCGCGCACGATCCAGGGCATCATTCTGAAGTACAAATTGATGAAACAGCCCGTTATGATCCTTAATGAGGGCGGCGCGAGCGGCGCCGAGGGCGCCATGGATGTCAAAGAGGACAAGGGTGATGCCCACAAGCTCCTGGTAGCGTTCTCCCTCATCTATACCCTGCCGATCGCGCAGAATCTGCCGCTCGGCTGGGAAAACTTCACCCCCGTGGCAATGATCGCTTTGGATGATTTCATCCTGTGGGTCAATGCAGATGCGCCGTACAAGACGGCGAAGGACTATGTGAATGCCATAAAAGCGGCGCCGGCGGGGTCCTTCAAGATGGGCGGCACCGGCTCGAAGCGAGAAGACCAGATCATCAATGTTGCATTCGAAAAAGTTGTTGGGAAAAAAATAACCTACATCCCCTATAAGAGCGGAGGCGAGGCTCAAATCCAACTGGCTGGCAAACACATCGATTCCAATGTCAACAACCCCAGCGAGAACGTCGCCCAGTGGCGGGCCGGCACGGCGCGCCCGCTGTGCGTCTTCTCCGACAAGCCCATGGACTATAAGAAAAAGATAACTGACAACATGGCATGGTCCGATATCCCTACCTGCAAGTCGCAGGGAATCGATGTGCAATATCAGATGCTGCGCGCCTTCTTCCTGCCCCCCGGAGCCACCAAGGAACAGGTCGCGTTCTACGCCGATCTGCTGAAAAAGGTGGTTTCCACACAGGAGTGGAAAAACTACACCGAGAACATGGCGCTCACGAGGCACTATGCCACCGGAGACGAGTTTGTCGACTTTCTGAAAAAAGATATGGCAAAACACGTACAGCTGATGACCGAAGCCGGGTTTGCAGCCAAGAAATAGTTCAGACTCACGCCGGGTCCGGCGGGTTCGGCTCCTGGTGCCAGCTCCGCCGGACCGGCGCTGTCGTTTTCTCCGTTCGTCAGTGGAGGTAGTGCATGGAACAGAAACAAACGCAAGAACGACCTCGTTCGGTCCGCTTGACGCATCAGGCAGCTGAGGTGATCGTGGCAGTTGCCATCTTCCTCGTCGGCGTTGTGATGATGATGGACAGTCAGAGAATCGGGGCGGGTTGGGCCCCTGAAGGGCCTCAGGCGGGGTACTTTCCGTTCCGCACCGGGGCCATCATCAGTATCTCAAGCTTTGTCATCTTTCTCAGGGCGTTTTTCGGCAAACACCGCAATCATGAGCTCTTCGTTTCCTGGGACCGCTTCAAGCAGGTGCTTTACGTGCTGATACCTGCTTTTTTCTATGTACTGGTCACGCAATTCATCGGCATCTACGTCGCCTCCGCCTTGTTCATCGGCGGTTTCATGCGGGTGATGGCCCGGTTCAGCTGGCCTAAGGTCATCCTGGTCAGCGTCGGCATCAGTGTACTGCTTTTCTATGCGTTTGAAATTCAGTTCCTGGTTCCGCTCCCCAAGGGGCCGCTGGAATCCCTGTTGGGCTATTGAACTGTTTAAACTGAAGCACTGCCGCTAAGGAGGATTGTCAAGTGGAGAACGTGATAAATCTATTCCATGGTTTTTCGGTTATACTGACCTGGTATAACCTCGGCATGATGGCGGTCGGCCTGATACTGGGAGTCATCGTCGGCGTGTTGCCGGGCCTGGGAGGGCCAAACGGCGTTGCTATCCTGCTGCCGCTTACCTTTACCATGTCGCCCACCTCGGCAATCGTCATGCTGTCGTGCATCTATTGGGGTTCGTTGTTTGCAGGGGCGATCACCTCGATCCTGTTCAATATCCCCGGTGAATCCCATTCGGTGGCCACCACGTTCGACGGCTACCCCATGGCCCAGCAGGGCAGGGCCGGGGAAGCGCTCACTGCCTCCTTCACCGGATCGTTCTTCGGCGCCCTTTTTTCCGTTTTGATGATCACCTTTCTTGCGCCGCTGGTGGCAAACTTTGCGCTGGAATTCGGCCCACCGGAATTCTTTTCCGTCTATTTTCTCACCTTTGCCAGTTTCATCGGCACGGGTAAGGACCCATTCAAGACCATCGCCTCCCTGATGTTGGGCTTTGGCGTGGCGCAAATCGGCATGGATAACGTCAGCGGCACGCTCCGCCTCACCTTTGGTTGGTCCGAACTACTCAGGGGCGTCGATTTCCTGGTGGTGGTGATCGGCCTGTTCGGCGTCGGGGAAATCCTGGTCAGCATGGAAGAGGGTCTTAAA
>VFSW01011781.1_pt1 | contig 12251 bp, 12 predicted proteins | sample 5358111 | NCBI WGS metagenome assembly VFSW01 (sample SAMN11554181, study PRJNA540505) | mine drainage metagenome | isolation source: sediment from site ElyBrook_90M | place: USA: Ely Copper Mine, Vershire, VT | collected 2017
CCCCCCCCCCCCCCCCCCCGACCCCCCCCCCGGCCCCCCCCCCCGCCCCTAAGCCCCCCGCCCACCCCGCCCCCGGTCGGCGGCACCCCGCCCCCCACCGGCGCCGATTCGCGGCGCACCGCCGCGGACGCCGCCGGGACGGGCGTGGGCGTGGCAACGGTAGCGGCTCTGACCGGCACCGCCGGCGCCGCGGCGGAACGCGGTGCGGCAGGGCCGGTGGCGGCTTCCGGAGGCGCCGCGGCGACCACGGCCACGGACGGGGCGGCGACGGACGGGGGGGGGCCCCGCGGGGGGGCTGGGCCGGGGGGGGCGGCCGGCGGGGCCGGGGCGCCCCGGGCCCCGGCGGGGGCGGCGACGGACGGGGCGGCGACGGACGGGGCGGCGACGGGCGCGACCACGGGTGTCGGCTCGCTCACGGAGCGCTGACGCGTGGCGTCGACGAACAGCGCCTCGTCGTAGTCGACCGCCGCGATCACCTCGATGCCCTCCTCGATGCGCCGGCTGGAGAGGATCACCGCATCGGGGCCCTGCTCGGCGCGCACCTGGGCAAGCGCCGTTCGCATGCTCGGTGCCGTATACCGTTTGATCTTCATATCCACCTCCATAAATTCATCGGGTCGATCACCGCCCCAGGGCCGCTATCACGCGGATCCTGCGGTTCTCGGGAATCTCGTTGTAGGCCAGCACCGCGAGCGACGGCGTGGTGTGACGCATCAGGCGCGAAATCCAAGGTCGAATCTTCGGGGCGACCAGCAGCACGGCCGGTTCACCGGCCGCGTCCTGGCGCCGCGTGCCGTCGGTGAGCGCCTGCTGTACGCGCTCGGCGAGCGCGGGCTCGAATCCGGGCGCGCCGTCGCCGCCACCGCTCATGGAATCCTGCAGCACCTGCTCGAGGCCGGGATCGAGCGTCATGACCGGCAATTCCTCGCGCAGTCCGCCGACGCTTTGCACGATGCTGCGCCCGAGGGCGATGCGCACGCCGGCGACCAGCGCGAGCGGATCCTGGGTGCGCGGCGCGAGCTCCGCGAGGCTCTCGCAAATGGTGCGCAGATTGCGGATCGGCACCCGCTCGAGCAGCAAATACTGCAGGACTTTCACCACCACGCTCATGGGCAGGATCTTCGGCACCAAGTCCTCGACCAGCTTCGGTGCGGTCTTCGCGAGCCGCGCCAGCAGCTGCTGCACCTCCTCATGGCCGAGCAGTTCATGGGCGTTCGACTGCAGCAGATGGCTCAGATGCGTGGCGATCACGCTGGCGGCGTCCACCACCGTGTAGCCCTGCGATTGGGCCTGCTCGCGCCGCGGTTTGTCGATCCATACGGCCTGCAGGCCGAAGGCCGGATCCTTGGTGGGCGTGCCCACGATGGCGCCGGATACCTGGCCGGGGTTGATGGCGAGTTCACGGTCCGGAAACACCTCCGACTCGCCCACCGGGGCTCCGAGGATGGTGATGCGGTAGGAATTCGGCGCCAATTCGAGGTTGTCGCGGATGTGCACCGGTTGGACCAGGAAGCCCAGTTCCTCGGACAATTTCTTGCGCACGCCCTTGATGCGACCCATCAGTTCGCCGCCCTGATTGCGGTCCACCAACGGAATCAGGCGGTAGCCCACCTCCAGCCCGATCAGATCCACCGGCTCGACGTCGTCCCACGACAGCTCGCGCTGCTCGGGGGCGACCGCCGGCGTCACCGCCGCCGTGCCGGCCTGCGCCTGCGCGGCGACCCGGCGCTTGCCGAGGGTATAGGCGCCGAAGGCGCACAGCGCAGCCATCGCCAGGAACACCGCGTTGGGCATGCCGGGAATGACGCCCAGCAGCCCGAGCACGCCGGCGGTCACCCCCAGCGCGCGCGGCTGTCCGAGGACCTGGGACATGATCTGCTGGCTCATGTCGTGCGGGCGCGAGACGCGGGTCACGAGAATCGCCACCGCCACCGACAGCAGCAGCGCCGGAATTTGCGCCACCAGGCCATCGCCGATGGTGAGCAAGGCGTAGGTGCGTCCCGCGTCGGCCAGCGACATCCCATGTTGCGCCGCGCCGATGAGGGTGCCACCAAAGAGATTGATGAACACGATGAGAATCCCGGCGACGGCGTCGCCGCGCACGAACTTGCTGGCGCCGTCCATGGCGCCGTAGAAATCAGCCTCCTCGCGCACTTCCTGGCGCCGCGTGACCGCCTCGGCCTGGGTGATGATGCCGGCGTTGAGATCGGCGTCGATCGCCATCTGCCGGCCGGGCATCGCGTCCAGGGTGAAACGCGCACTGACCTCGGAGATGCGTCCCGCGCCCTTGGTGATCACCACGAAGTTGATGATCACCAGCACCGTGAACACCACCATGCCGACGGCATAGTTGCCACCCACCACGAAGGCCCCGAAGGCGGCGATGACGTGACCGGCCGCATGCGCGCCGGTGTGCCCGTTCATCAGCACGATGCGCGTCGAGGCGACGTTAAGGCCGAGTCGCAGCAGTGTCGCGCCGAGCAGCACGGTCGGGAAGCTGGCGAACTCGAGCGCCCGGCGCACATAAATCACCGCCAGCAGGATCATGAGCGACAGCGTGATGTTGAAGGTGAAGAACACGTCGAGCAGCACGGCCGGCAGCGGCAGCACCATCATGGCGAGCATGGTCATCACCAGCATCGGCACGCCGAGGCCGTTGCGGGCGATGTCGCCGATCGAATTGGCCGCGCCGCGGGCGTTCATGCGTCGGCGTACTCGCCGTCGATGGCCGGATCGGGGCGGGCGACCCGCGCGGCCAGGGTCGGATTCAAGGTGCGGACCCGGAAGATGTAGGAGAGCACCTGCGCCACGGCGACGTACAGGCCGGCGGGAATTTCCTGATTCAGATCGGTGGAGCGATACAATGCACGGGCGAGTTTCGGCGCCTCGAAGACCGGCACACGGTTCTCCTCGGCGATGCGGCGGATGTTCTGCGCCACCATGTCGACCCCCTTGGCGACGACCCGCGGCGCGCGCATCTGCTGCGGGTCGTATTTTAGGGCCACCGCGAAGTGGGTGGGATTGACCACCACCACGTCCGCGCCGGGAACCTGGTGCATCATGCGCCGGCGCGCGATCTGTTGCTGCGCCTGGCGGATGCGCTGTTTGGTTTCCGGCCTGCCGTCGTTCTCCTTGGCCTCATCGCGCAGCTCCTGGCGCGTCATGCGCAGCGCCCGTTTGTATTGCAGCAGCTGCAGGGGCACGTCGACCGCGGCGATGAAGCCGAGCGAGGCGCTGAGGAACAGGATGGCCCGACCGAGCAACGCCGCGCCGCGCGCGATCGCCGCCTGCGGCAGCATGTGCCCCAGGGCCAGCACGTCGGCGAACAGCCAGGCAACCACGCCGGCACACACCCCGCCCACCGCCAGGAATTTCAGCAGCGCCTTGCCGAGTTCGGCGGCGCCCTGCAGGCCGAACAGGCGCTGGATGCCCGCCAGAGGACCGAGCCGCGAGAAATCCGGCGCCATGGCGGCCGGGCTGAAATTCCACCCGCCGAGCGCCACCGAGGCGAGCAGCACCAGGGCCAGCAGAGCGGCGAAGACCGGCAGCAGCACCTGCAGCGCGCCGAGCGTGGCGTCGGTGAGCGCGGCCACCATGGAATGCGGGTCGGTGAGCGCCGCCGGGGCGATGCTCAGACCATTGCGCATGATGGTCTGCATGCGCTCGGCCAGACCGGCGCCAAGAGTCACCAGCGCCGTGCTGCCGCCGAGCAGGGTGACGAAATTGGTCAGTTCGCGTGAGCGCGGAATGCGGCCCTGCTCGCGCGCCTCCTGCAGGCGCCTTGGCGATGGGTCTTCGGTGCGTTCGGCCTGCTCGGATTCGGCCATCAGCGCACCTGAGTCGCGGGCGCATCGACCAGCACCGCCGCGGCCTGCAGGGCCGCGTCGAGCAGCGAGCGCACGCTGTGTAACACGCTGTCGGTGCCGATGAGCAGCACGAAGATGCCGACCGACAGGCTGATGGTGAAGCCGATGCCGAACAGATTCAGCTGGGGCGCGGCGCGGCTCACCACGCCGAGCGCGATATTGACGATCACCAGGGCGATGACCGCGGGCAGCGCGACCAGGATGCCGGTCTCGAACAGAGCAGCGCCCCAGCGGGCCACGGCGAGCGCGAAGTAGCCGTCGATGTAGCCGCCGCCCACGGGCAGGGTTTGGAAGCTGTGAACGAAGGCCGCGAGCAGCATCAGATGTCCATTCAGCGACAGATAGGTGAGCAAGCCCACCGTCATGTACAGCTGGCCCAGCACCTCGGTTTGCTCACCGTGGCGGGGATCGATCAAGGTCGCGAAGCCGAGTCCCATGGTGGCCGAGACGGTCTGACCGGCGACGTTGAGCGCCTCGAAGGCGAGCTGCACGATCATCGCGATCGCAGCCCCGATCAGCACCTCCTGCACCGCCGCGACCGCGCCCGGGCCGGAGAAGATCGACAGCCCGGCCGGCACCTGCGCAAGCGGCGCCACCAGGAAGGCGAGCCCGAGCGTGAAGGCGATCTTCACCATCGGCGGCACGGTGACCTCGCTGACCGCGGGAGCGGCCAGCACGAAGCCGCCGATGCGCAGCACCGGCCACCACAGGCGGCTGATCCATTCGGCCACCACCGCCGGGTCCAGCGTCAGCGGCTGCATGGGGGCACCGGCAGGCCTGGGAGGGAGCAGATGGAGCGGCACATGAGTCAACCGACTATGCCGGGTATGCCGGCGTACAGATCGCGGGTAAAGTCCACCAGCACCCGCAGCATCCACGGTCCGGCGACCAGCAGCGTCAGGGTCAGCAGTAGCAGCTTCGGGATGAAGCTCAGGGTCGACTCGTTGATCTGGGTCGCGGCCTGCAGCATGCCGATCACCAGGCCGGCGACCAGGGCGATCAGCAGCGGCGGCGCGGCCAGCATGGCCGTGACCAGCAACGCACGGTGGGTGATGTCCATGACCACCTCCGGCGTCATCGATGGAAGCTCGCGGCCAGGGTGCCCAGCAACAGTGTCCAGCCGTCGACGAGCACGAACAGCATGATTTTGAAGGGCAGCGACACCAGGACCGGCGACAGCATCATCATGCCCATGGACATGAGCACGCTCGCCACCACCAGATCGATGACCAGGAAGGGAATGAACACCATGAAGCCGATCTGGAAGGCGGTCTTCAGCTCGCTGGTGAGGAAGGTCGGCATCACGATGCTCATCGGCACCTCTTCGGCGCTCGCGAATTCGGTCTTCCCGGCCAGCTTGGCGAACAGCTGCAGGTCGTTCTCGCGCGACTGCGCCAGCATGAATTTCTTCAGCGGCTGCACGGTGCGCTCGATGGCGAGTTCGCCGCCGACCTGACCGTCGAGATACGGCTTGATGCCGCCGGCGTAGGCCTGGTCGAGCGTCGAGCTCATCACGAAGAAGGTGAGGAACAGCGCCAGGGCGGTCAGCACCTGGTTCGAGGGCGTGGTGGCCATGCCGAGCGCCTGACGCAGGATGGAGAGCACGATGATGATGCGGGTGAAGGCCGTCATGCCGAGCAGCAGCGCCGGCAACATGGTCAGCACCGTCATCAGAATGAGGACCTGGAAGGTCAGCGAGTAGGTCTGGACTCCGTCCGCGGCCGTCTTGATGGCAACCGCGGGCAGCGCCGCCTGCGCCAGCGCCGCGCCCAGCGGCAGCAGCACCAGCAGGCCGATGAGCGGCAGCCGCTTGAGGGCCGCGCGGGCCATCAGGCATCCCCCGGCGGCTTCATGAAGGCGCGCAGCCGCTCGGCGAACGCCGCGCGCCCGTCCCCGGCTTCGGTTGCGCGCGCCACCAGAGGGGCGGCGAGCGGCTGCAGACCGACCATGCCGCCCGCCGCAATGCCGATCAGCACCTGCGAATCGCCGGCCCGCAGCAGCACCACGCGCTCGCGGGGCCCGAGGACGATTTGATCGATCACCCCGAGTTCACCGCGACCGCGCGGACCGGCCATCTTCAGGCGCTTCAACGCCCAGCTGGCCGCAAATATGAGCGCCACGATGGCCAGCAGGCTGATGGTCAGCTGGGCCACGCTGCCGGCCGAAAGCGGCGAGGCCGGCGCGGCCATGGCGTTCATCGGGCATGCTCCATCCGCTCCGAGGCACTGACCACCTCGGTCAGCCGGATGCCGAATTTGTCGTTGACCACCACCACTTCGCCGCGGGCGATGCGTACGCCGTTGACCAGCACATCGAGCGGTTCGCCGGCGAGCCGGTCGAGTTCCACCACCGCGCCGGGGGCGAGCTGCAGCAGATCGCGCACCGGCATGCGGGCGCGCCCGACCTCGAGCGCCAAGGTCACCGCCACATCGAGGATCAGATTCAGGTTCACCTCGCCGGGTTTGCCGCCGGCGGGGCTCGGCTGCAGATCGTTGAACTGGGCGCGGGCGGCGCCCGCGAGCTTCGGATCGGGAACACTCATGCGGCACCTCCGGGAAGAATCTTCAGGGCATTGCGCCCCTGCGAGACGCCGAAGCGGCCGCGATACAGCGGCACATCGCCGGCCAGCAGCAGCACCTGCTGCGGCGGCTCGATGGGGATGATGTCGCCCGGCGCCAGGCGCACCAGTTCACCGAGGCTGATGCGCGCCTGGGCAAGCACCGCGCGGGTTTCCATCTCGGTCTCGGTGAGCGCGCTGCCGAGAGCCGGCGCCCAGTTCTGCGGCGTGACCGCCGCCGCCGCGCCACCGGCCGCGGCCAGCGCCTCGCGAACCGGCGCGAGCAGCCCCTCGGGGAACAGCCAGTCGATGCGACCGCTGCAGGCGCCGAACTCCACCGTCAACTTCAAGGTGAAAATCGCCTCCTGGGCCGGGCCGAGATTGACCAGTCGCGGGTTGGTTTCTTGTTTGACGACCTCCAATTCGAGCGGCTTGACCGGCGCCCAGGCGGCACTGAGGTCCGGGGCGAGCGTGCGCAGCAGCAGCGCGAGGAAGCGTTGGGCGGCCGGCGCCACCGCCGCCTGCCCATCGGCGGTGGCGCGACCGGAGCCGCCAAAGAAGCCGTCCAGCAGGCCGAGCAGCAGCGCGGGCTCGACATTCACGTAGGCGAGTCCGTCGAGCGGCTTCAAGCGCACCACGGCGAGGCTCGCGGGCGCCGGCAGCGCGGCCTGGGCGTCTGCGGCCTTGACGGACTCGAGCGCGGTGAACTGCACCGCGACCTCCCCCCCCACCAGGGTGCCGATGGACACGGCGGCGCGCTGCGCAAGGGTGCGCCCGATGACTTCGAGCAGGGGCAACTGGGTGCGGTTTATGCGCTGCGTCGTCAGGTCGTAGGGCCGCACACCGTCGGCGGCGCCCGCCTCCAGCAGCGCGGACACCTCTTCGTCGGAGATCGCGCCGGCGGGGGCGGTTTCCTCGGCCATTACTGCACCACGAAGCTGGTGAACAGCAGGTCGTCGATGTCGGGGCCGCCCTCTTTTTTCTGCACGGCGCGCACGTCGGCAAGGGCTTCCTGGCGCAGCTTTTCCTTGCCCTCACGCGACATGAGGGTCTGGTAATTGCGATTGCTCATCAGCAGCAGCAGATCGTTGCGGATCAGCGGCACGTTCTTCTGCACGCTCTCGATCACCTTCGGATCGTGCGCCATCACCTCCATGGTGATCTGCAGGAAGCGCACCACGGAGCCATCCTCGAAATTCACCACCAGCGGCGGATCGATGGCGAAGAACACCGCCTGTTTGGCCCCAGCCTCACCCTCACCGTGGGCGCCGGCGGGTGCCGCCGCCGCGGTGATCTTGCCGTCCTTGCCAAGGGTCAACTCCGGCAGGGGGTGCAGTTTGGCGTTGATGTAGCCGCCCGCCACCACGGCGGCGAGCGCCATGACGAAGCTGGAGATCCCGTTGATCAGCAGGCCGGCGAGGGCGCCGCCTTTCTTGGCCGGAGTGGCGGGTGCGTCATCGGCTGCGTCGGCCATTGGATCTATTACTGACACGGCGTTATTTGCCGCAAGCGGAATTCAGCAAGATCCATGCCAGCCGAGATTGTTCTTGTATATCCTTTTAAATCAGTAAGTTACCCAGCCGGTCAGGGGCAGGTCAGGAACCGGCGTGCCACCGCCGCCGGGAAATTGACGCTCTGCGCGGCGGCATTCGCCCGCCTACCAGATGGTCACTCGCTGCTCCGGCGGCAGATACATCTTGTCGCCTGGCGCCACCCCGAAGGCCGCGTAAAAGCCCGCCTGATTGACCAACGGGGCGTCGCCGCGCACCTGCGGCGGGGAGTGCGGGTCGGTCTTCACCCGTTCGATGGCCAGCGCCTCACGCACCTTGCCCCGCCACACCTGCACCCAGCCAAGATAGAAGCGCTGCTCGCCGGTCAATCCATCGATGACCGGCGCGGCGGTGCCGCCCAGGGCCAGCTGGTAGGCCTTGTGGGCGATGGCGATGCCGGAGTTGTCGCCGATGTTTTCGCCCAGGGTGAGGCGGCCGTTGACGTGGAAGCCGGGCACGGCCTCATAGGCGTCGTACTGCGCCACCAGCGCCTGGGTCTTCTCCTTGAAGCGGGCATGGTCCTGCGGAGTGAACCAATCGTGCAGATTGCCGTCGGCGTCGTACTGGCTGCCGGAATCGTCGAATCCATGGCTGATCTCGTGGCCGATGACCGCGCCGATGCCGCCATAGTTCACCGCGTCGTCCGCCAGCGCATCGAAGAACGGCGGCTGCAGGATGGCGGCCGGGAAGACGATCTCGTTCATCACCGGGTTGTAATAGGCGTTCACGGTCTGCGGGGTCATGAACCATTCCGCGCGGTCGATCGGCTTGCCCAGCTTGTCGATCTGACGGCGGTATTCGAAGGCGCTGGAGCGCTGCACATTGCCCCACAAGTCGTCGCGCGCGACGATCAGCGCACCGTAATCACGCCAGGTGTCCGGGTAGGCGATCTTCGGCTTGAGCTTGGCGAGCTTGGCCTGGGCGCCCTGGCGGGTCTGCGGACCCATCCAGTCGAGCTGGTCGATGTCGCGGGCATAGGCGCTCATCAGGTTGCGCACCAGTTCCTGCATGCGCCGCTTGCTCTCGGGCGGGAAGTATTCGGCCACGTACCGCTTGCCGAGCGCCTCGCCCATGGCGGAGTCCAGCAGCGCGACCCCCCGCTTCCAGCGCGGCAGATTCTGCGGAATGCCGCGCAGGGTGGTGCCGGTGAAGGCGAAGCGCTCCTCGACGAAGGCCTTCGACAGGTAGGGCGCGGCGCTCGCCAGCGCATGCCATTTGAAGTACTCCCGCCACACCGACACCGGGGTGGTCTGCAGCAGGGTGCCGAGGCCGGTCAGATAGCTGGGCTGGCGGACGATGAGGTAATCGACCTTGCCGGCGAGGCCGCTGGCGGCCAGATAGGCGTTCCAGTCGAACCCCGGCAGCAGCGCCGGCAGGTCGGCGACGGCCACCTTGTTGTAGGTCTTGAGCGGGTCGCGATTCTCGACGCGGGTCCATTGCAGGCGCGCCATCTGCGTCTCCAGCCTGAGAATGTCCGCCGCGCTCTGCCGCGCGTCCCGCTCTCCGGCCAGGCGCAGCATGGCCTCGACGTGCGCGAGATACTTCTCGCGCACCTCCTTGAGCTTCGCCTCGTCGCTCAGATAATAATCTCTATCCGGCATGCCAAGCCCGCTTTGCTGCACGCTCACCGCATAGCGGGTCGAATCCTTCGGATCCGGGCGCACGCCGATGTCATAGGGGGCGCCGCTGCCCGTGCGGTTGGCGCGCGCGAGCAGCGCGGCGATGCCGCGCACATCCGCGAGCGCGCCGATGGCGGCGAAGGTGGGGGCGAGCGGCTTGAGCCCCAGTCGCTCGACCCGGCGTTCGTCCATGAAGCTCGCATACAGGTCGGCGAGCTTGCGCGCGTCGGCGTCGGCCGCGCCACCGTGCGCGAGTCCGTCGACGATGTGCCTCAGCTGCTCCTGCGTGCGATCATCGATCTGCGTGAAGGCGCCGTAGGCGCCCTTGTCGGCGGGCAGTTCGAAGCCGTCCAGCCACTTGCCGTTCAGATGGCGGTATGGGTCGTCCTGCGGGCGAACCGCGGGATCGACATATTGCAGATCCACCCCCGAGGTCGCGGGCCCGGCGGCGGTCGCGGCCGCAGCCACGGCCACGGCCACGGCGCCCGCCGCCACCCACGCGATACCGCCCACCGCCCGCCTTGCTCGCCGCATATCGTCCCCCGTCAAAATTTCAAGGTCACCCGCAAACCCGGCGCGGCGTCCTCCAGCACCAGCCGCGCCCCGTGCAATTTGGCCACCGCAGCCACCAGCGACAGTCCAAGCCCGGATCCGGGCACGTTGCGCGCCTCATCGAGGCGCACGCGCCGTCCGAGCACGATCTCGCGCTTGTCCGCCGGAATGCCCGGCCCGCTGTCCTCGACCATCACCTCCGGGGCGGCGCCCGCGCCAAGCAGCGCCACCCGGATGCGGCCGCCGTCAGGCGTGAATTTGATCGCGTTGTCGAGCAGATTGGCAAGTGCCTGCGCGAGCAGCTGGCGGTTGCCCTGCACGCCGACGCCAGGCGCCACGTTGCTCGCCAGACCGATGGCGCGTTCCTCGGCCACGGGTGCGTACAGTTCAACCACGCTCGCCACCAGCTCCGACAGATCGACGGTCTCGCGCGCCACCGTGCCGGTCTCGGCCAACGCGATGCGCAGCAGCGCATCGAGCGTGGCGCGCATGCGGTCAACCTCGCTGGTGACACGCTCGAGCACCCGCCGCTCCGCCGAGCCGACCGCTAGCTGGTCGATCGCCCCCTCGGCCGTGGCCTGCAGGCGGTTCAAAGGCGTGCGCAAGTCGTGTGCGGCGCTGTCGAGGACGGTGCGCATCCCCAGGGTGAGCTGCTCGATTTTGTCGAGCATGTTGTTGATTTCCCTGGCCAGAGTGTTTAGTTCGTCGTCGGCGTTACGCACCGGCAGGCGACGCGACAGGTCGCCGCGCATGATCTGCGTCGCCACCGCGGAAATCGCGCCCGCCTGAGCGAGGATGCGCCGCCCCATCCAGAAGCCGCCGCCGAGCCCGAGCAGCAGCGTCATGAACACCGCCGCGATCAAGCCGCGCATCATCAGGCTCTTGACGTTTTGGCGCTCCTGCACGTCGTGCCCGACCAGCATCCGGTAGCCGCCGGGCAGGGGAAAGCGCTGCGCGCGCATCTCGTGAACCCGCGTCTCATCGCCATACGGCACCGCCACCTTGAAATTGATCCACTTGCCCTCGCCGGCATCGATCTTCGGCCACGCCGGCACGTTGCCGGCCACCGGACGCAGCTGCGGATCGACCATGAGGTACACCGCGCCGCGCACATCCTGCTCCTGCGAGCGCTGCTCGATCAGCTCGATGAAATCGCCGCGCGAGAGCACCATGACCTGCTCGCGCAGCCCCTGCACCTCCGCTTCGATCAGATTGTCGGTGCTGCCGTCCACCACCCGCGAGACCGCGAAATCGACCGCGCCGAGCAGCAGCGCGGCGCCGCAGGCGAACACGATGGAGTAGACGATCGCGATCCGAAATGGCGAGGTGTCCAGCACCCCGAGAATGCGCTGCTCCGGGGTCACCACGCGGCTGCGCGTCGGGGCCACCGGGGTGCTACTCGTCTTCGCGCAGACTGTAACCGGCGCCGCGCACGGTGTGCAGCAGGGGCTTGTCGAAGTCCTTGTCTATGGCCTGTCGCAGGCGGCTGATGTGCACGTCGATGACGTTGGTCTGCGGGTCGAAATGATAGTCCCAAACCCCCTCGAGCAGCATGGTGCGCGTGACCACCTGACCACTGTGCCGCATGAGGAATTCGAGCAGCTGGAATTCGCGCGCGGTCAGCTCGATCTTCTTGCCGTTGCGCGCCACCCTGCGGGTCATGCGGTCGAGTTCGAGATCCGCCAGCTTGAGCTTGGAGCGCGCCTCGACGTTGCCGGCCTCGCCGCGACGCGCCAAGGCGTCGATGCGCGCCAGCAATTCGGCCACGTGGTAGGGTTTGGTGAGATAGTCATCGCCGCCGGCGCGCAGCCCCGTGATGCGGTCATCGACATCGCCGAGGGCGCTCAGGATGAGCACCGGCATCTTGCGGCCGGTGGCGCGCAGCGACTGCACCAGCGCAAGCCCGTCCAGCTTCGGCAGCATCCGATCCACGATGGCCAGGTCCACGGCCAGCGAGGAGGCCATGTGCAGCCCGTCGAGTCCGTCGGCGGCGCTGTCCACGGTATGGCCGGCCTCGCGCAGAGCGCGAGCCAGATAGTCGCGTGCCACCTCGTCATCTTCTACGATCAGGATATGCATGGGCAGGATATGTTACAGACGTTGGAGA
>VFSW01011782.1_pt1 | contig 12251 bp, 17 predicted proteins | sample 5358111 | NCBI WGS metagenome assembly VFSW01 (sample SAMN11554181, study PRJNA540505) | mine drainage metagenome | isolation source: sediment from site ElyBrook_90M | place: USA: Ely Copper Mine, Vershire, VT | collected 2017
GGAGAGTCCACGTGTTCGGCCTACTATATTTCGACGAACGCTTTACCAACAGAATTTCTCCCTTGTTGTTGTATGCTATTGCGCCAACAGTAACATGTCGAAGCCCCGGGGAAGCATTGTTTCCATTTTCAAACGTACAATTAATCATCTTTCCTCGTATTGTTTTTTGTAGTAATGCTGATATGTTCCATTTTTAACATCTTTCCACCATGATTCATGCTCTTTATACCACTGAACTGTCTTACCCAACCATTCATCAAAATTATATAAGGGCTCCCATCCTAATTCCCTATTAATCTTTGTCCAATCAACTGCATAACGTCTATCGTGTCCTGGTCTATCTTTCACAAATTCAATAGAACCTTCATCTTTGTTCAACAATTGTATAATTTTTTTAACAACCTCAAGATTATTAATATCTGTATATCCAGGACGAAGACCCCCAACGCAGTATGTTTCGCCAATTTTTCCGCCCATCAATACACTCTCTATAGCCCGAACATGGTCTTCAACGTAGAGCCAGTCACGCACATACAATCCATCTCCATAGACAGGCACTTTTTTGTCTTCCAACAAGTTTGTAATCGCCAAGGGAATCATTTTTTCGGGAAAATGATAAGGACCAAAGTTATTTGAGCAATTAGTAATAGTTATTGGCAATCCGTATGTATCAGCGTATGCTCTTACCAAGTGGTCTGATCCTGCTTTGCTTGCAGAATATGGACTATGTGGATCATATGGAGTCTTTTCATTAAAACGTCCTGTTGAATCTAACGCTAATGAACCAAACACCTCATCCGTACTGACATTATGAAATCGTTTCACATCTGCTTTCAGAGCAGCCTCTAGCAAAACCTGCGTACCGGAAACATTCGTCTCAACAAAATCCGATGGATTCATAATAGAGCGGTCTACATGGGACTCCGCAGCAAAATGAACAACAATATTGATTCCCCGCATTGCATTTCCAACAGCTATTGGATCACAAATATCTCCTTTGAAAAAAGTATAATTGGGCTTCTTTTCTACGCCTACGAGGTTTTCTAAATTTCCTGCATACGTCAATTTATCAAAATTAACAATCTCATCATCTGGATGATTCTTCATCCAGTACAAAATGAAATTACTTCCGATAAATCCTGCGCCCCCAGTTACTAAAAGTTTCATAGTCTTTTTTCTGATTTTAGCCTATCTAGCATGAGTATACCAGCAACAACCGATGCTTTGCGAATTTCACCAGACATGACCTTTTTCACAGCTTCAGCAAGTGGTATTTTTATGATCTCTATATTTTCTGTTTCCTCAGGTATGGCAACTCCTATTTCCAAGTCCTTTGCTAAAAATAAGTGTGTTTTCGCATCTAAAGAACTCTTTGCAAGCTCTAGTTTTGCAAATTCTTCCCACTGCCCTGCAATTATACCCGTTTCCTCTCGTAGTTCTCTTTTTGCTGCCTGCAGGGGATTTTCATTATTTTCTATAAACCCTGCTGGAGCCTGCAAAACAGTATCTTGAGTAATGTAGCTATCCTCTCTGACAAGATATAATTCATATTGTGGGGTTAAGGGGAAAATATACACCGCAGGCACTCTTTTTACAACATGGTGTGTTGCCTGTATGGCATTCGGAAACTCCACAGAAACTTCGTCGACTGTAAAGAGCTTTGTCTTTAAAACTGTTTTTGAAGCAAGGATTCTCTGCATATTACTAGAATGCGAGGGAAACGCTAGAGCCCGCCATTTTTCACCTTATCTGCAACGAGGTTATTCGCGCGAAGCAATTCGTCATAGGAGGTCCCTGCGTCAATCCACCAATCAAGGACACTGCAGGTCATTGTTCCTTCTTTGACATATTTGTTATTTAAATCTGTAACCTCTAGCTCTCCACGAGCAGATGGCGTAAGGGTCCTCACAAAGTCAAAAACGCGCGTGTCATACATGTAGACTCCTGTTTGAGCAAGGTCTGATTTTGGATTTTCTGGCTTTTCTTCAATTGAAACAACTTTCCCTGTGGTGTCCATTTCGATAACACCGTATTGCTTTGATTCTGTTGGCATATGCATTGCAAAGACCATCGCTCCTTTTTCTTTTTTCTCAAAATCTTCAACATCTCTCTTGAGAGAATAACCAAAAATCCCATCTCCCAATAAAACAAGTAAATTGTTGCCTTTTGCAAAATCTTCAGCTAGAAGAATTGCCTCTGATATACCGCCTGGCTTGCTTTGCACCGTAAAGTACAGATGTAGACCAAATGCCTCACCGTCTTTCAACAGGCTTGCGAACTGCCCGGCATGATCAGGTGAAGATGAAATCAAAACCTCTTTAATGCCTGCTCTTGCCATAGATTCAAGAGAATAGAAAATCATGGGCTTATTATATATTGGAAGAAGATGCTTGTTGGTAACAAGAGTGAGTGGTCGAAGACGTGTTGCTAATCCACCAGCTAGTATAAATCCTTTCATATTTTATAATCCTCCATTGAGAATAAAGAATATCACAGCAACACCCAATGCTGCAATGATTACATATTCTAGCACAATTCGCACAGTCACACTATGGTGCACTAAATGGTGTAAAATTCCCCACAGGGCATAAGAAAATGCGAGAAGAATAGTGAATTCCATAATTTGCGCCTTGTCCCCCTGCGACTGCAAAACAAGAAAAATGCCACTCCCAAGAATGAGGAAAAACGACAGGTAATATCCAAGATGTTTTTTCATATACTAATGTACCATCCCAAAGCCCAACAATATTGCAATAATAAGAATACCACTAAGAAACAGTAAGTGGTCAAAACTATGTCCAGCAAGGCGTACTGTTTTTCTATTTTCCGTAAGAACAATGTCCAGACCAAACACAAAAAGGAAGAGGGACAGAAGGACAAAGCTAACTCCTCTTGTCAAAAGCTGTGTATCGAGGAGTGGTTGATTTTTGACAGCTGCCAAAACAGGGGCAATGGATAGCGTTGGTGTGACGCTTGGAGAAGGAGTGATAGTTACTTGAACTTGTGCAACAGGAGCAACAATGGGTGGTGCTTTTTGTGGAACTTGTGCCAAATATCTACTTCCAAACATTTCAACAACCAGTACAGTATTAGAATCTCCCGGCAATCTTCCTTGTTCTGTTGCAAAACCAACATCATTATAGTGAACAGATAGCATATTGGCCCTGTGGTCTGGACTTGCCATCCATGCATTTATCACATCGTTACTCGTTGTAAATCCTCGGGCCAAGTTTTCTCCCGCATAAACATAGCTGTACCCCGCTGCTTTAATAAAATCCCACGGGCTTTCTCCAGTTGGCGAAAAATGAGCCCAATAGTCTTTTGCAAACATATCTTGTGCTTTTGCTTCGGCTGCTTGTGATAGCTGACTATTTAATTGCAATGGTGGAAGACCTGCTTCTGCACGTTTTTCGTTCGTAAGAAGGAGCATATCCTGAGAAGAGATGTCAATACTTATGCCCAGAACACTAGGATACTGCTTTAAACTATTCCCGATAAAAAGAGAGGCACCAATAAGAAGCAAGGCAACAAGGAAAAGACTTTGATTATGAAGTAATTTTGCTTTTTGGTTATTTGAATACCTTGGAAGCAACAAATGTTTTATAAATTCAAACATGGCAGACTATATGAGTATATCATCAGGAATATTGCAGCTCAACAACTTTTCCGCTCTCTTTAAAAGAGACTGTGTTAACAGGAATATCAAGAGCAAACCCAAGTGCATTTCCTATTGCTGCACCAACTCTCACTCCTGTAAAACTTCCTGGTCCTGGATTAATCTCCACACTATCTAGATCTTGTACTCCTAGATTAGCATATTTGAATAATGCTTGTATTATCGGCAAGACCACCTGTGTTCTGTTATTTTGAATTTCTTTTTTTACTTCAAAAATTTTTTTATCAATTGCTAAACGGACGATAACTTCCTTGTTGTTTGTGGTATCAATAAAAAGTGTTTTCATAATTCCAATTGTACTGCACCTTGTCGCAAAATGCTCCAAGGCGTTCGCGAACAATCAATGACTGTTGAGGAAATGTCTCCTAAGCTGTCTTCCCTCTGTACATAGTCAACTAGCTGCACTAATTCTGGATCCAAATCTTTCCATTTTGTAACAGAGGGTTTTCCATGAAAATTTGCCGATGTCCCGACAATAGGCACTCCAACTTTTTCAATGATTTGAAATGTTGGCAGAAAATTAGGGATACGAACTCCCACAGTATTCCCATCACCTCTTACTAATGGCAAAATGCTCCCTGTCTGACACGGGAGAACAATGGTCAGCCCACCTGGCCAATAACGCTCCATAAGTTTTTCTACGTTTCTAGAAAAGGGCAATGTGTATTTTTTTGCCATTTCCATACTACTGACAAGAATTGGGACAGCCTGATGTACGTCTCTTTTTTTAACTGCAAATAATCGTTCCAGTGCCTTTTCATCATCTACCCGACAACAAATACCAAAGACTGTATCTGTTGGCAGCAAAATAATCCCACCATTCTTTAAAATCTCAACTGCTTTTTCTATTTTTTATCCATACATTCTTTGATCTATCTTTTTTATATCAATACTCCTGATGTTTTCATTAATTGTTTCGAAAGTAATTTTCCATCCTCTTTTGGGGAAAAAATTCTCTAATTTTTCAGACCATTCTATTGCAATCGTCGCATTCTCATCTTCAAAAATTTCCGAAATCCCTAATCCTTTCAAATCATTTTCTGTTTGAGTACGATATAAATCAATGTGATAGAGTCTCTCTATTCCTTTACTGTTATTTACTTCATACCTTCTCACAATAAGAAACGTCGGAGAAGTAATTCTTTTTGCAATCCCAAGCCCCTTTGCAACACCCTGCATAAAAGTTGTCTTCCCTGCACCCAAATTACCAAAAAGAAGTACAGCATCTCCTCCCACTAATTCTTTAGCAAATTCCTCGCCTGCGTTTTGGGTTTCCTCAAAACCATTTGTTATTTTCTTCATAAAGAAAATCCTGCTTTTTTTTACTGACAAAAGGTGAGTATATCACACGTTGAAAGGATTCTGGCACTACCCGAAATCAGGATCCTGCAAAAAACGAGATATGTCGAAAATTTATCACACCATAAATATCTGTTTGACTCTACTAGAGGTGTTCTCTTGATTTTATCCAGGGTTTTAGATATTAACTCGTTCTACTTCAACAATACTCCCTAAAGAGTAATGACTCGTAAAAGGAATATCGTTCCCATTTGGCGTAAAAGGATCATTCATCATATAATTGCCATTTGACCCACTCCGAAGGACGACAAAATGATCTGCAAGTGGACCTCCGTCGTAGGATATGCCAACAATCACAGGATCACCACCCGCAAGCACAGGGTCTATCGCTGCGCTCACTCTCGTTGCTGACACACCACCAGCTGAAATAGTAAAGAGAAGATATGCTGTTGTTGAAAAGAAATTTTGAGATGAGTTAATATCAAGCGGTGTAACTTTATGCCCATAGTGAGTTATTACCATTGCCATTGATGTCATAAGGCAGCCTGCTTCTGCAATAGATGTTGATGTATTATTAATACCAATATTCCCCCATTGGGAATCCCTTTGATTATAGTAGCAGCCCCAGCTGTCACATACCGTCTGATTCGTAAGGATCGACGCACCTCCCTGTGCTGTAACGAACCTACTAAATCCAGCAAGCTGCGCCTGTGCTGCAGATAACAATCTCTGGTAGGTTGCCTCATCTCCTTGTGTTTGAGTAAGAAGTTGCTGCTTTGCTGCCTTTTGATTATTTAAATCAGATGTATACACTTCAAGCTGTGCCTTTAAAGCTTCTATTTGTCTTTTTTGATCTTCGTAGATATTTTTTTGATTCTGATAATCGTTCCTTGCTTGCCCTGTGTCATAGAGCAATTTCTTATCATGCGCCTGTGCAATACGTAGGTAGTTAAGTCGTTGCAAAAAATCAGTTGCAGTAGTTGAGGTAAGAAGTATTTGCATCGGCTGAATGGCACCGACTTCATATGTAGCAACTACTTTATTCAAAAGAATATTAGTAAGACTTGCTAAAGAGGACTGAATAGAATTAATTTTTTGATTAGCAGTATCGATGCTGAGGGTCAGGTCACTAATCTGTTGTTCTGTTGCATAAATTCTGGCCTGAGTCAGCTGAATCTGACTATCCATAACAACTATCTGTGAATCAAGTGTCTGCGCCTGCCCTGCAAGTTGATTGATTCTGTTTTGCAGATAGGCTGGGCAATCTGCAACACTGATGTGATTATCGCTACATTCCTGAATATTACTTGTTGCACTCGACGCATCAGCCGTAGGAGCGGGTGTTACTGTTTGGGCAAAAACAATTGGTTTTTTTGAAAAAAATAACGAAAGAGTACTTACGAGAAGTATAAGTACAGAAAAAACAATGAATAGTTTTTTTGCCATATAACCAGAAGATCCTCTTTATTTTATGTAGCGCAAAACTGCCAAAAGTGATGAGAACACTCCCAACAGAACAGCCAATACCAATTCGACTGCAAAGAGCGCTACATAAAACCACCAAGGCGCAGGGACCACAGGAATTCCCCGAAGAAAAGTTTCAAGAAGAGGTGTTGTTGCCAAAAGAGCAACTGAGGAGACTGCCCACCCAAAGAATGCACCCACAATGCCGTAAAATATGCCTTCTAAAACAAATGGGCTACTAATATACCATTTTGTTGCACCGATAAGTTGCATAATTTCAATTTCATCTTTTTTATGAGAAATTTTAAGTCCTACAATAATGCTCATAATAAATATTGATACGAGGAAAAGCAGTCCAATAAGCAATGCACCGATAATACGAATTGCATTCGTCCAGGTTGTCAACGCTGATACAACATCTTTTTGATAAACCACTTCTTGCACTGCTTGATTATTCTGCAGATAGACTGAGAGATCGGGTAAATCCTCCAAATTGTTTGCAGATATCTCAAGTGATGCCGGCAAGATATCTGCTGTCACAAGCTCAAGAAGCAACGGATCATTCTTATTCTGCTGGCGGTAAATTTGAAGTGCCTGATCTTTGCTTACAAATTTCATGCTAGATACTTTTCCTGTCGCCTTCAGGTTATTCTCCAGTACAGTTATTGTATCTGGTTTTGCATCATCCTTAAAAAATGCAGTCACCTGGGGCTTGGATTCGAAGTAACTAATCACCTTACTTGACCCAATAATTAGAATACTAAAAACAGATACTGCCAAGAATGTTAGCATCATAATAAGAATTGCCGCCAGCGCCTGGTATGGCGACCTTCGAATGTGATTCCACATAGTACTCATATGCATAAAATTACTCCTCCTGTTTTTCAATAAGCGCTGAAAGATCGGTAACTTCCTCATGGTGTTTTGCTGACTTTCCAACATGAGGCTTCTCTTCATGATATTTTTCTTTAGTTTCTTTTGCTTCTTCTTCCCGTTCTGTCTCTTTTGTTTCTGATTTTTTAGTGTGTTTTTTTGTATCGCCAACCAATTTGCCTTTTTCAAGAGAGATAACTCGCTGATTTACTTTTTTAACAATGTTCATATTATGTGTTGCCATAAGAATAGTTGTGCCACTCTGGTTAATTCGGGAAAGTAAGTCAACAATCTCAAAAGCTGTTTTTTCATCTAGATTACCTGTCGGTTCATCAGCCAAAAGTATCTCTGGAGATAATGCTAAGGCCCGTGCAATTGCAATTCTTTGTAATTCTCCACCAGACAATTGAAGTGGAAATTTTTCTTTATGTTGGGTCATTCCTACTTCTTCCAATAGTTCGTCGACTCTATTTGCTGCCTCCTGGGGAATTCGTGCTGCAACTTGTAAAGGAAGGAGAATATTTTCAAAAATAGTCCTGTCCATAAGAAGCTTGAGATCCTGAAAGATGACACCTACTTTTTTCCGAAGATGAGGTACTCTGTTTTCTGGAAGTTTACCTATGTCCCATTCATCAATAATGATAGTTCCTTCCGTGGGAAGTGAGTCACGGATAAGAAGCTTAAGAAGTGTTGTCTTGCCACTTCCTGTCTCTCCCACTAAAAAAACAAACTCTCCTTTTTCCACCTCTAAGCTAATATTGGAAAGTCCTGCAATACCGGTCCCGAAGATCTTTGAGACATCCTGTAACTGTATCATGCTATTCAACCTCCACACGCCCAACATCCATAAGCCAACCAGCCGTTTGGGCTTTTTGTGTTTGTCCCCACACCTTTACTTTCTTGCCAATAAAAAGTGATAAATCGACAAGAGATGAGGTCATGTATACATTTTGACTATCTCCCCCTGGTCTCACTAAATGATATTGACCCTCACCATTGATACCGCCAATTGTTACGACTCCATCTGCAGTGTCATTAAAGGTTGTCGTATCATTAGACCCGTATATAACTCCTTTCTGGACAGATGCACTTGAAGCTGGACTGCCTCCTGTTGCAGCTTTATATCCTCCTGCTTGCTGTAACGCAAGAAAATATCCTGCACCAATTCCCAACGCAACAAGAACAATCAGAAAGAGAACAACTTGAGGCTTCAAAAGTTTATCTCTTGAGACAAGGGAATGAAAAACCGATGGTGATTCTTGATTATTTTCCATAACACATACTTATGTTAGTAAAGCATATTTTTATTCTTGTGTCTACCCCAGGAGGAAAAGTACTATGAAGTAGTAATCCCTTGTTTTGATTGCAACACATCATGCATCAGCGCAGTTGTGAAGGCAAGGCGCGGAAACCGTGTCGGAAATGTTTCAGACAGAACGTAGAGTAACTCGCTGAAATACGGCTGCTTTCCAGCATATGCAGAAATTTCTGCATAGCTACAGCCCAAGGGATACTGTAAATGATCCGTGACGGAAAGTGCCTTATGTTCCATGAGTACCCGCTGATGAAGATATTGTTCTGTTTTTGTAAGTTCTTCCATCTCTATTGCAACATGGGCAAAAAATTCAGGATAACGAGAGATAACCAAAGATGACTCGCCAAAAAGAGGCGAAAGCATCTTTGCTGCAGGAATGAGATCTTTTTGTTCTTTTAGATTGTTGTACATAATTTTCTGATTTATAAATTGATCAAATACTGTTTCTCCATAATCTCCTTCAATATCTTTCGGCAAAAACTGCTGCCCTATACTCACTCCTTTTACTCCCTCACGAAGTCCAATAGAGAGAATCAAAAGCTTTGCGTTGAGTGTTTCTAGCTCTTCAACTGTTTGGACAATATCTTGCTATTGCAAACATCCAACACAATGAAGAAATGTTTGCATCGTATGAGACTCACGATATATGTCTTTGACACTTTTTCGTGCCTCATGAATAATGCCATCGATTGCCTTCTGATAGTAATCGCTAAGAATATTTGTCTTTACTTTTCCCCATGAGTACACAAAATAGTCTTCAAATCCTGCTATATATTGGAAGAGAAGTGGTACAAAATGGATATGCAGCGTGTCTTTGATATCTGCATACACTTCCTGAACCTTTGCAGATGCATCCTTTTCTAAAACTGGTCTAATATGAAGCATACCTGAATTGTACCATGGAACTGTTGTTGCGTCTTATTTCCTCTTTTTTCTTGCTGCTCTATATGCATCCGCCGCCTGAAGTCTTTGGTCAAAAACTCTCTTTGTTTCTGGTAATTCTTGTGTCCTGGGCAGTGCAAGTGCTGTTTGTAGCCATCGATATTCACCAGGATTTGCATCATATCTATCTAGATTCCCGGAGTGAGCATCTCTAGGTTGCCTCACATAATGCAAGCCTTGTTTAAAATAGATCTCATGGTCTGTCTCTTCAACACCAGTATATTAAAAATAATCAGCAAGACTACACTTATATAACAATTCTCCTCCCGTTGTTTTTATTTCCTGCATTTGATCACCAATTTCAGCTGCAAGACGTACATAATGAGAGAGATATTCCTAACTAAGTATTACTGTTCCTCGAGTACTTTTGGCAAAAATTTTTGTTCCCCAGGAAAAAGCAAATCTTGGTAATTCAAATTCTTTTAAGGGTTGCTCGCTAGTATGCATGTGATAGTCTCGCGTATCTGCCATCCCCTGACTGAATGCTGTCATAAACTTTGAAGCATATTCTAATTCTTGACCCTTGTATCCTGCCGGTTCTAACATTTCTCGCCAACTTTCTTGCGACATTTGAGTAATATCTTCATCTAGCTCATGAACTAATAATTGTCTACCGGGTATTTTATATCTGTAAAGCTTTGCAAATAATTTATTATCTCTATCATCGTCACCAAACTTATCTATTTGTCCTCTAAGTTGTCTGAAAAATTCAAATCCAGGTATACGACTTTTTGTATTTCTCCTAACCGTATCTGCCTTTATTGCTTCTTGTGGCACTGGAGTCTCTTTTTGATTAACTCCCATATCTCATATTTTACCATGTTTAGATTCTGGACGAAAAGTACGATTTGCTATACGCTTAGTAGAATGAAGCAGTACAGTCTTTCTTCTTGGGAGGGTAAACTCATTCTTTTTGCAACCATTTTGGCATCCGGCATGGCATTTTTAGACGGGACAGTGATCAATATTGCCATTCCGACAATCCAGACAAAACTTCATGCAAGTCTGGGTGATATCCAATGGGTTATTAATGCCTACGCACTTATTTTATCTGCACTTATTATGATTAGTGGCACCTTGGGAGACAAGTTTGGAAGAAAACGGATCTTTTTGTATGGCATTGGCATTTTTACTATTTTTTCCTTCTTAGGAGGGATTTCGCAAAATATTACACAACTTGTTGTCTTTCGCGCACTCCAGGGAGTAGGCGCAGCAATGATGATTCCCGGATCGCTCAGCATTATTAATGCTAGTTTTGAAGAAGAAGTTAGAGGAAACGTTATTGGCCTCTGGTCTGGGTTTGCAGGTGGAGTTGCAGCGCTCGGACCTTTCTTGGGCGGCTTTTTGATTCAGCTTTTTGGCTGGTCATCGATATTTTTCATTAACGTACCTCTTGGTCTCTTGGCGCTCTTCATAACCGTAAGGTATGTTCCTGAGACAAAAAATCATGAATTTCGTTCTATTGATTACGCTGGAACGCTATCAATCTTTTTAGGACTTTTAGGATTAACATATGCACTTATCGAACAGCCATCTCTTGGCTGGCAAAATCCACTTGTTTTTGGAACATTCGTTATAGGTATTGCCTTACTTATCGCGTTTGTCTTTATAGAGTTAAAAGTGAAGCATCCATTAGTCCCGATCGAAATCTTTAAATCCAATTTAGTAATCGGTGCCAATGTAGCAACGCTCTTTTTATATTTTGCCTTAAGCGGTGTCATATTTTTCTTAGTACTCAATTTCCAGCAAGTACAACATTTCACGCCACTTCTTGCTGGAATAGGACTTTTACCAACAATTCTTCTTATTACATTTTTATCCGGTCCCGGAGGCCAGTTGGCAGATAAAATCGGTCCGAGAATTCCCATGGTTGTTGGTCCATTTGTTGTTGGCGTTGGCATGAGTATTCTGGCTTTACCTGGAACACATGCAAATTATTTTCTCACATTTTTCCCAGGACTTGTTCTTTTTGGACTTGGCATGAGTTTCGTTATTGCACCTCTTACAAAATCTGCCTTAAGTGTTGATATAAAGTTCTCGGGAAGTGCATCAGGCGTCAATAATGCAGTTGCACGCATTGCAGGACTTATGGCAGTAGCACTTTTAGGGGCAATTGTCCTTGCTCTTTTTGGAGGAAAACTACAGCAAGTAGTAGACAGATCTTCTCTAAAGCAAGTTGAAAAACAGCAAATTCTACAACAAAAAGATAATTTAGGTGGAATTAGTATTCCAAATACTTTTTCAAAAATCGGTAAACAAGTAGCACAACATGCAGTTGAAGATTCATTTGTCTATTCGTTCCGCTGGGCAATGGGAATTAATGCAGCACTCGCATTCCTAAGCGCAATTGTATCGTTTATTTTTATCAGACCTGTGAAGAAATCGTAAGCTATTTTTTATAGATAAACTTTTCCCAGAGACTTTTAAACCATGAGAGCGTTAGCGTAGAAAGTAGAAAGCCAATCGTCGGCACAATAGCATTAATCCACGGATTTATATGCACAACAAATGCTAAATATCCGCCAATTGCAAGATAGGTAAAGATGGCAATCAGGACTTTTCTGCTCCAACTTATTTCCCATGCTTTATCTACCTCTACTTTTTTATTTCTTGTCTCAATTTTTACGACCCGTTCTTCCAAATTCACATATAGAATTAAAAACTATGTTGTTATAATTATGC
>VFSW01011783.1_pt1 | contig 12251 bp, 6 predicted proteins | sample 5358111 | NCBI WGS metagenome assembly VFSW01 (sample SAMN11554181, study PRJNA540505) | mine drainage metagenome | isolation source: sediment from site ElyBrook_90M | place: USA: Ely Copper Mine, Vershire, VT | collected 2017
TTTCCGCCCGGCGCAGGCCCAGGCGGTAAGGCATCCAGCCCACCACTGTTGAGAGCATTGCAAAGCCGAGCCAGCTTCCCAATATCCAGCCAATGGAACCTTCCCCGCGCCAACCCCACGGCGATCCCATGGCCAGCAACGTGATCGAGCCGACAATATATAGAAAGCTGATCACCAGGCACAGTGTGCCGCCGAAGCCGCTGACGATTTTCGTCGGGTTGTCCTCTCGAAAATTGGGGTAAAGGGCGCCCAGGCCCGTCGCGAGCGCGGCCAGGGTGAACGTCATTGTGGAGATGATCAATCCCAGGTAAAGGGTGCGGATGAGCGGCATTTGCAGCATTTCGCAGGAAAGCCAGATCAATCCCAAGGTGAGAATCAACGCGGCGCGGCTGGCGAGCCAGAACTTGGTTTGCAACACTTGCACCAATCCCATCGGCGCCATTCCAACGATCCACAGGCGTTTGCCTTCCAGTGAAAACTGCGGATACACAAACCGGGTGGTCAGCGTGGCCAGGTTCAGCGCGCAGGCGCCGAGATTGAGATAACAGACCAGATGCAGCCAAAAGGCGTTTGTCAATTCCTGCGAAAAATGCCGCAGGTTGATCACGTAAACTCCCAGCAGTCCGAACAGCACCAGCGTCTGTCCCCACTGCGTTGTGTCGCGCCAGAACATTCGCACGTCCTTGATGAGCAGCGCGTGAACGTCCGGCGGCGCTTTCTGAAGCATTAGCAGGAGTCGTTCGATCGGCGCCTTGTCGTAATCAAATTCCGGCTGTCGTTCCCGCCAACTGCGGAACCATTTCCAGCGTCCGAAAAGGCTCTGCCGGCTTTGCACCGTGGACAAAGCGTCGTAGAAAAGCTTTCCCGTGAGGGTGAAAGTCAGGTAGCCAAAAAACAGGACGTGGCTCAGCAACACCAGCAGAAAAAAAAACGCCGCGCTGATGGCGCCCTCCGACCACTGCAACACGCTGTTGGAAAGCCAGTAGCTCGGCAGCCACGGCCATTCGCAAAAATGGGTGCGAATGAGCAGTTTGTCCAGGGTGGACATCACCCGCGTATCGGTCGAAGTATCGGTCAGGGTCTCCGGTCGAAACCACATCGCCATCAGCGGCAGCAATATCAGCAGCGCCATGCCGGCCACGACTTGAAAGGTGCGCCGATCCAGATACCGCGCCAGGTTCAAGGCCGCCCACGAGCCGGCTGTTGCGGGCAAAATGATGAACAGCCCGATTGCCGCCGGGGTCATCAAGTAAAAATGCCAGGGGACCTTGTGCGTCATGCCATACGCCGCAAGCAATGGCGCGATCAAAAAGAGAAAAGCCCAGGAGGCCAGCACAGTGGATTCCATGAACTTCCATTGGAAAATGGTTTGGCTGGGAATCGGCAGAGCCGTCAAGAAGTAAGTCTCGCGGTTGCGAAACAAATTGCTGTAGCTGATCACCAGATTGCTGAACAGCAGCAGCACCAGCAGAAACGCAAAAAGCAGGAAAAGCAGGCGCTCGGTCAACAGCGCTCCGAGCGCCGGAAAGGTGTTCAGAAACTTCAATCCAAGGTGAAACAGGAGGAACGACACCACCAGATAGCCCACCACGAAAAACGCAATCGAGAACGTCAGCAACGCCGAATTTTGCCGCAGCGATTTCATCCGCCGCCACGCCTGGCGAAGACTGATTCGCGCCAGCAGCGACAGCGGCGAGATTGGTTTATACGAGGGCGCCTGGGCAATCATTGTGAATTGGAGCGATCCGATGCGTTATTCCATATTCTTGACCGCAATCGGCGTTCGGCAAGACAAAACTCTGAGGAGCGCGCCGCTGCAGGCCGGAGGTATGCTGCACCCCGTGTTTTGATCGATCGGCTAACGCGCGATACGACTCTGCCAAGGACGGGTGGCACGGGCGTCGTGCCCATCTCCGGAGTTTGGACATTTTTCGCCGGATGTCGCCGCCTGATTTGAAGCCATCCCGCCGTCTTGGCAGTATAGCCGTTGCTCACGAAATTCCCATCAACCCTGAGAGATTTCCCCCAAGAATTCTCGCGCATTGAACCCCTGAACCGTTGCGCATCTCCCATCTCCTTGTGGAGGAGAGAGTCGGGGAGAGGAGGCTTTTTTTGCCGAAGGTTCATGGGGAGGGGCCCAATGGGCGATTGCTTCGCGCGCTTTGAGATTGTCGCGACTGAACGATGTTGCTAAAAATGAACAGAACGCCAAAACGAATAATTTTCCATCATCGAAAGGAGTTTTCTCGTGCGCATAAAGATGTTCCTCGGATTAATGGGCGCCGGCTTTGCTCTCTCGCATAACCCATGTCTGGCCGACGGATGTTTTGTCCATTTCCGATGGAACAAAGAAATTGACATCAACGAGCCAACCCAAAAGGCCATCATTGTTTATGATCGCAGACGCGAAGATCTTATCTTGCAGGTCAAATACGAGGGGCCGGCGGAGGACTTCGGCTGGCTGGTTCCTGTGCCCGGCTTGCCCGAAATCCGAAAAGGTTCGATGAAGTGCTTCTACGAACTTAGCCGCCTGACCCAGGAGCGCGGTTTTCTTTTGAGCTCAGGCGGTCTCAGGTCGCGTGGAACGGGTTCCGTTAAAGTTATCCAGATAAAAACTGTCGGAGCCTATCAGGTGACAGTCCTTTCCGCGGGTGACACCTCCGGCCTTGCCGAATGGCTCAAAATCAATGGCTTCACTTTGCCGGGCGACCGCCAGGATGTGCTGGACGGCTATGTCAAGAAAAACTGGTGCTTCGTCGCAATAAAAATCAATCCCAACGAAAAAGGGTTTGCGTTGATGAAAGGCCCTGCCAGGCAAGCCGGCCTCCATGAAACGATCGGTCAATCAACCCGCAGAAAACTGGCCAATGGTGAATTGCAACCGCTCGTCATCAGCTTCGATTCGCCCAATTGCGTCTTTCCGCTTTCCATCTCGGCCATTAATGGAAAGCCCTCGGAAATCTCGCTCTAGATGCTCTCCTCCGAGCCGCTGATGAGCCGGACGATTTTTGACAAGCGGTTGGCCGCGCATTCGCAAATGGTGGAGAAGATGGTTGCGCAACGCACGGACGTATGGAAACCGCCGCGCCGTCCCCCTTTCTTCGACGCGGATCCTGCAGACCCTGCCCCGGACGACGACACAATGGGACGCTCATTTTTCGCGAGGCCTGCGCGCAACCTCGATAGCCCCGACCTTATTTACCTTGCAGCAGTTCCATTGTTCCAAGCCGAGGAACCAAATGCCACGGACCTTAAAGCTTGCGCCAAAGAATTGCCAAGGCTCGCTGGGAAATCCTGGTCGCTCATCAAACAAACGGCAATCTTCGCTCCGCAAGAAATGCGCGATCTGGAAATCGAGCCGGCTCTTCCGGTTTTAGCGAAGAAGTTGGGCGCGCCCGAGGGCGCAATTGCGGCGGCGTCCTTGCGGCGATTGGGAGAGCGCGCTGTGCCCGTCGCTCTTGCGGCGGTTAAGAATCCCAATGCTGACAGCCGGAAGTTCGCCGCCGACGCGTTGCCGCACATGGAAGATCCGCGGCTGGCGGATGCCATCCCCGGCTTGCTGGCTGATCCCGATCCAAGCGCGCGGCTGTTCGCCTGTTCGGCCGCGCGGTGGAACTGGGAGGCCAGCTTCACGCCGCGCTTGGTTCAATTGCTCAATGATGCGGCGCCGCAAGTGCGCGCCGCCGCTGAGGCGGCGTTGAGCGAACACGCCGACCCGTCGCAAATACCGGCTTATCGGCAAATTGTGCTGACCGACGGCCCAGGCGCCTCCGAAGCACTGAGCCTCCTTCACGGCATAACCTTCTCGAAGAAGGAATTGATTTATCTTTTGTCATCAACGAATCCGCAGGTCTATTTTACGGCGTCCGGCCAGTTGCGCGGCCGGATGACAACTGACGAAATCGACCCGTTGCTGACCAATTCAGCGCCCAGGGTTCGGGTGGTGGCATTAAACTGCCTGAGAGGCATCGGCGACAAGGCGGCGGTGGATCGGATTGTTTCCATGCTGAGGGACCGGGATGAAGGGGTCCGATGGCGCGCGCGCTCCGCATTGCGCGCCATCACAGGACAACGGCTTGGAGCTGATCCTGCCGCGTATGAAAAATGGTGGGCTGAAAACAAGGAATCCTTCACACGTCCGGGTAGGTGAAGGGAGCGGCGGAGCTGACCATTACGGTCAGTTCAATCGTACGTGCAACTTTCCGCGGCGGAGGCCGAGAGAATCCGCGCCGAGGCGCAAGAGATGATCGCAAGGGTGTAACGAATCCGCCAAAGAGCAGACACAAGCAGAAATAAATCCGCGTAAATCCGCGTGTTCTGCGGGCAAAAATGTGTTCCTTTGCGGCCTTTGCGGCCTTTGCGTGAGGCGATCTTCGCTCCTGCGTCGCTCAGGCAGCCCGTCTCAGTATCACGAACCCTTGATAACCTCCTTGGAATGGTTACCGTTGCCCTATGGCGAACATTCCGCCTAAAGATATTCCCAAGGATTTGCGCGCGCACAGCTTCAACGCGAGGCGGTTGCCAACTTTCGCTCACTAAGCCGGGAGGCGTTATGGATCACGATTGGATTTCTGTAGAACCATCCGCTCATCGGACGCGAACGGAATTTGTCCAGCACCGAGCGGGCTGTCGGTCCCGGCGCCAGCGGCCGCAGTTTGGCGCGCAAACTCACACGCAGGCAGTATGCAAGAAATGCCACGAATAGTGATGAATGGTTCGCTTTAGGCAACTGGAAACTTGCGCTGTCGTTTTTCGTTTGGATATTTCCCGCGCCTTGTTAGAGTCCGCTCTTGGTTGAATTCGCGGCCCGCCGAATGGGCGGACAAACTTGTAAGAATTTTTATGGCTAAAGCATCCAACAAATACGTTTATTTTTTTGGGAATAAAAAGGCTGATGGCAACGGCGGCATGAAAGCACTCTTGGGCGGCAAGGGCGCAAACCTCGCCGAAATGACGCGCATCGGCCTGCCGGTGCCGCCGGGTTTGACGATCACCACGGAGGTTTGCGCGTATTATTACGCGCACCACCGGACCTATCCCAAGGAATTATGGGCGCAGGTCAAAGCCGGAATTGCCGGCATCGAGAAACTCCTGGGCAAACGCCTGGGCGACTTGCAAAAACCCCTGCTGGTTTCCGTCCGCTCCGGCGCGCGCGACTCAATGCCCGGCATGATGGACACCATTTTGCACCTCGGTTTAAACGATCAAACCGTCGGCGCGCTGGAAGAGGCCGGCGGCAACGCCCGCTTCGCCTGGGACTGTTATAGGCGCTTCGTTCAAATGTATGGCGACGTCGTCATGGGTGTGCAAAAGCGCCCGGGCGAAGACCACGATCCATTCGAGATGGTCATCGATGGACTCAAAGCCGAAATGTTCCCGGGAGAATCCCACGTTGAAGACACCCGGCTCGACGCCGAGGAACTTAAAAAGTTGGTGCGGCAGTTCAAGTATTTGATCAAGGAACGCACCGGCAAGGAGTTCCCGGCGGACCCGTGGGTGCAGCTCGAAGGGGCCGTCGGGGCCGTTTTTGGCTCCTGGATGAACGATCGCGCCATCGTTTATCGCGGCAAATATAACATCCCGTCGGAATGGGGCACGGCTGTCAACGTGCAGGCGATGGTTTACGGCAACACAGGCGAACGCTCCGGTTCGGGCGTTGCTTTTACGCGCGATCCCGCCAGCGGCGAGAGGGTCTTTTATGGCGAATTTCTCATGAACGCCCAGGGCGAGGATGTCGTGGCCGGCGTGCGCACACCCAAGCCCGTTGCCGAACTGGGCAAAACGATGCCCGATGCGGCCGCCGAATTAGAGCGCGTGCGCAAAACCCTTGAGAGTCATTTCCGGGACGTGCAGGACTTTGAATTCACCATCGAAGATGGCAAAGTCTTCATGCTCCAGACCCGCAACGGCAAGCGCACTGGCCTTGCCGCCGTCCGCTTCGCTGTTGAAATGCAGAAGGAAGGTTTGATTACGTGGGAAGAGGCAATCCATCGTGTGCCGGCCGAACAACTGGACCAGGTGCTGGCGCCGGTCTTTGACCGCGCGGCCATCAAGTCGGCCAAGTGCGTCGCAAAAGGCTTGCCGGCCGGTCCGGGCGCGGCTTCCGGCCGCGTTTTTTTCAACGCCACCCGGGCGGTGGAAGCGGCGCATGGAGGCCAGAAAGTCTTGTTGGTGCGCGTCGAAACATCCCCCGAAGATCTCCGGGGCATGATCGCCGCCGAGGGCATCCTCACGGCCCGCGGCGGAGTCAGTTCGCACGCGGCGCTTGTGGCGCGACAAATGGGAAAAGTCTGTGTTTGCGGCGCACACGCCTTGCAGGTCGATTATGGAAAGAAAACCCTCACGGTGGAGGGCCAGACCTTTAACGAAGGCGATTTTCTTTCCATCGACGGCACCGCCGGCGAAGTCTATGCCGGGGAGGTCAAAACCTCTCCCTCGGAGATCGTGCAGGTGCTCATTGGAGAGAATGGAAAGAAGCTGGATTTGAAGGAGAGCCGCATTTGTCAAGACTATCTCCAATTGATGAAATGGTGCGCCAAGGCCACCCGCATGCACGTCCGCACCAATGCCGATTCTCCGGAGCAGGCCGCCAACGCCGTCGCCTTTGGCGCAACGGGCATTGGCCTTTGCCGGACCGAACACATGTTTTTCGAGGGCAACCGCATCAACGCCATGCGCGAAATGATCCTGGCCGACAACACCGGGGATCGCAAGAAGGCGCTGGCCAAATTGCTGCCGTATCAAAAGGAGGACTTCAGCGGCATTTTTACCGCGTTGAACGGGCTTCCCGCCACGATTCGTTTCCTGGACCCGCCGCTGCACGAATTCCTGCCGCATGAGCAGGCCGCGCAGGCGGAATTGGCGCGCGATCTCAATGTCCCGGTCGAGAAAATTTCCAAGCGTGTTGACCAATTGCACGAATTCAACCCCATGCTGGGCCATCGCGGCTGCCGCCTGGGCATTGTGTATCCGGAGATCAGCGAAATGCAGGCGCGCGCCGTTTTCGAGGCCGCGGCCGAGGTGCAGAAAAAAGGCGTCAAGGTGCGGCCGGAAATCATGATTCCGCTGGTTGGCTTTCCCAAGGAATTGCAGTTGCAGATTGAGGTCGTCAACCGGGTCGCGGCCGAAGTCGCCCAAGAGCATAAGACGCGCTTTAATTATCTGGTCGGCACCATGATTGAAATTCCGCGCGCCGCGCTGGTTGCCGACGAGATCGCCAAAGACGCGCAATTCTTCAGCTTCGGCACCAACGATCTGACCCAGACCTGCCTGGGCATGAGCCGGGACGATTCCGGCTCGTTCCTACCCAAATATCAGGAACTGGAAATCGTCAAACAAAACCCGTTTGCCACAATCGACCAAAAGGGCGTCGGCCGATTGATTAAAATGGCCTGCGAACTGGGACGCCAGACCCGCCCGGACATCAAGCTGGGCATTTGCGGCGAGCACGGCGGCGAACCCTCCAGCGTCAAATTCTGCCACCGCGCCGGTTTGAACTACGTAAGTTGTTCCCCCTTCCGAGTTCCAATCGCGCGCCTCGCCGCCGCGCAGGCCGCGCTGGAAGAAAAGGAAAAGCCGAAAGCAAAAGCAAAAAAGTGACGAGGCGGCCGGCGACTCATTGAATTGTTGACGCAAGGCGCAGGCCGGTTTTTGAAGAGGCGCTGTTTGGCCGGGCGCTATTACACGTTAGAAAAGCCTCCTCAACCCGGCGCCTCGCGACAAATTCTGTCGGCGAGGCAGAACGATGGGTTTCGCGGCCGTGGAATGCGCGGTTTTTCTTCGGTTGCGGGTTCGAGCGTTCCTGGGTTATATTGAGTTGTGCGTAAGATTTGCAAAGAAGTTCTCCGGTTCTTGCGCGAGGAGAAGAAATGGTGGCTCATTCCGCTTCTGATTTCCTTCCTTATTCTGGCGGCTTTGGTTTTCTTCACGCAAGGTCCGGCCCCGCTCTCGCCATTTATGTATTCGGTCAAGTAGCGCGCCCGGATGCGATGGTTTCCGCAAACGCTCGTCCTCGGTTGCATCCTCCTGCTGGCGTTGTGGGTTCGATTGCCGGCGGCCGCGCTGGCGGGGTTTGGCCTTGCGGCGGCGGCCATTCTTTCTCCGGCGTTGGCGCCGCCGCCCATGGTCGCGCGGATTAGTGGGACAGCCTTGGCCGCGCTCTGGACGGGCAGTCTGATCACATGGCTCGCGATGGCCATCGCCGGGGTTGGTTGGGACTTTTATTATGCGGCCATGTCCGGATTGATGGCCGCGGCAGTCTGGCTGACGGCGCGGGGCGCGGCCGCGGGAATCTGGAAGGCGCGATGGAACGCGGCGGTAATGGCGTGGCTGTTGTGCGGCGCTTTGCTATGGCTCGGAGCGGGATACTTCCAAAATCAGCGCGTCGGCTTTTACAGCGGGCTTTTGGCCGCGCTGGCGGTCCTTGCGCTGTGCCGGTGGTGGTTCCGTTGGGGCGCGGCCGGCGCGCAGGCGCTGCATACGTTGATGTTATTGCTGGTGGGATTGCCGCTTGTGGACGTGGCGCTCCATCCGCAATCCCTCGTCGCCGTGCGGCCGGAAACGTGCCGCCTCTACTATTCCTACGACGCCGCCAAAGGCGACCCCCAGGCTTTCGCGCGCTGGGAGGAATTTTACACATTGCAATTCGACCGGCTCGGAAAGGACGTTTTTATGACGGCGCCCAATTCCGATCACCACTTTCGGCTGCGGCCAGGCAGCCACGGGCGTTTGATGAATTGTCCCATCTCGATTAACAGCCTGGGATTTCGCGGTCCGGAAATCTCCGTCGCCAAGGAAGGCCTTTATCGCATCGTGGCCCTGGGCGAATCGACCACTTTTGGCATGACGCTCCAGCCGGGAGACAAACCGTGGCCTGAAGTGCTCGCCCAAATCATCCGCCAGCGCCTGAAAACCCGGCGCCCCGTGCAGGTCATCAACGCCGGCGTCCCCGCCTACAGTCTCCAGGGAAGCCTGCGGAGGCTGCCCCGCGAAATCCTTCCGTTAAAGCCGGACATGATCATCTCCTACCACGGCGCCATTTGGTTTTATATGCTTGACAATTCCGTGCCGCCGCCGCTGGGGCCTTCCCCGCCCGTTTACCAGGAGCGCCCCATCAAGCTGGCCGCCGACGCCGAGCATCGCTTGCGAATGCTCTTGTTTCGCCGCCGCGCGGGGCGGGGCGACGTTCCCGCCGCGCAAACCGGCGCGCGGCCGATGGCTTCCCAATACGCCGACGCCTACCGTGAGCTTATCCAGTGCGCCCGCACCAACGGGATTCGTCTGGCGCTGGCGAATTTCTCAATGGCGGTCAACCAAGAAGGCGACTCGAAGGTCATCGACTTTTACAGGGGCGGCGGCGCGCGCGCGGCATACGGGTTCATTCGGGCCAACGCGGTTCATTCCCTCATTGTCAGGCAACTCGCGGACGCACATCCGGAAATCCGCTTCGTGGACACACATCCTCATCTTGACGGCGAACACGAAAAGTTCATTGATCTCATTCACTTCACCGGCGAAGGGGACCGGCAGCTGGCCACCAACATTTTCAACGGCATCCGCGACATTCTCCAAAAGGACCTCGCGCCGCCGTAGAGACCAGACCGCATACCGCGGGCCGGGCGAATCTATTTGCCGGCATCCGCCTCGCGATCCTGACGGCGCGTGGCGTCTTTGAGGTTCTTGTTTTCCTTGAAGACCAGCGAGGCGGAGTTCATGCAGTAACGCAAGCCGGTGGGTTTGGGACCGTCCTCGAAAACATGGCCAAGGTGCGCGCCGCAACGAGCGCACAGAACTTCCACCCGCTGCATCCCATGGCTCGAATCTTCGTGAGTTATGATGTTCTCCAGGGCCACTGGCTGGAAAAAGCTGGGCCAGCCGGTCCCGGAATCGAATTTCGTTTCCGAGGTGAACAGGGGCAGTCCGCAGCAGATACAATCATAGACGCCCGGCTTATGATTGTCGAAAAACGCCCCGCAAAAGGCCGGCTCCGTGCCTTTGCCGCGCGCGATCTGATATTGGTCGGCTGTCAATTGCTTGCGCCATTCCTGGTCGGTTTTGGTGACCACAGGTGTTTCCACCAGCGGCCCGGGCTGTCCTTGTTCATCCAGCAATCGTACTTTAACCATAGGGGCTTGATTGTTCGCGGTGTTTTCCGCAGGCGGAGCAGGCGCCGGTTCGTCGCATCCAGCCGGTGCGACGCAGCAGATGATCATGGCGCCAAAGAGAATTCCGATGCCTTTCATTTGCCAGTATTCTTACGCTGGTTCCGATCTTTTTTCAAGCCGTCTTTCTGATTGATGGCTCTTCCGCGCTGGCTCGGATGGCCGTCAAATTCCAGCCAGACGGGCGTCTGCGTCGCCGAAACGGTCCAGTTTCACGCCCATGCCGTCCATCAAAGAAAGGTAAAGGCTGCAAAGTTTGCGGTTGCCGTCGCCGTGATCGCCGTAATCAAGCACGCGTCCGGTCTTTAGCGCGCCGCCCAGGCCTCCGACGGTCAGGACGGGAACTTTGGAGGAGTCGTGTTTGGTTCCCGACCACATGCTCGAGACGAACATGAGACAGGAGTTGTCAAGCACAGTTCCTTCCCCTTCCGGCATGGCTTCCAGGCGGGCCGCCAAATAGGCAAGCTGCCCGCAATAATAGCGGGTGATTTTTGCGTACGATTCGGAGGTGTCATCGTGCGAGGCCGGATGATGGGACGCGCGAACGTTCAGGAAAGGATAGGTCAGGCCGGAGATGTCGCGGCAAAGCAGGAGCGTTGCGATGCGCGTTTTGTCGGTCTGGAAACCCATTGCCAGGATGTCGCACATCAGGCGCATGTGCTCGCGGATGTCCTCGGGCAGGCCGTTGTCGGGCCGGTTCATGGTGAACACCGCCGGGCCGCGGTCTTTGGCTTTCTCGTCCGCCTTGGCCTTGGTGGCGCGCAATTTTTCGATGCGCGTTTCGACTTCGCGCACACTGGTGAGATACTCATCAAGTTTGGCGTGGTCCGCCGAGCTGACCTGCCGTTGGAGGCGCGCCGCCTGTTCCTGGACGCGGTCCAAAATGCTTTGGTTGCGCTTGCTGCCGCGGTTGTCAAACAAACTATCGAACGCAAGCGACGGATACTCTTCCATCGGAACGGGCGAAGTGGCCGTGTGCCAGGAAATGTGCGAGCTGTACGCCATTGAGAAATTGGTTTCGTGATAGCCGGTGACGGGCTGTTCGCAGCCCAGAACCATGCTGGGCTGGACGGTCTGATCACCGAGATGATTTGCAAGCACCTGATCCACGCTGATCCCGCCCCGCAGTTCAGAGCCTTTCTTGAGCGCGGCCCCGGAAAGTATGTTGCCCGTTTGCCCAGGGTGAATGCCGACGCCAGTCGCGGCCTTGTTGAAAAGACCGTTGATGACATTGAGCTTGGTTTTCAGCGGCTCCATCGGTTGCAGGCAACTGCTCAATTCCATTTCCCTTCCCGAACCTTTGGCCCACCATTGCTCCGGATTGACGCCGCAACCCATGAATAACGTGGCCGAGCGCCGCGGAAACTTCGGCGTCCCATCGCTCGGATCCGGCGCGGCGCCCCAAACTGGAACCGAATCCAACCAGGGAAGGGCCATGAGCACACCGGCGCCGCGCAAAAAAACACGCCGCGAAATTTGCGTCAACGATCTGTTATTTGGATTTCGCATAAATAAATAACTCTAATTTTTCGCCAGGCTGGGCTGGCCTCGCTTGTTGAGAAATTGGCGGCTTGTGACCACCGTTTCAATCAAATCGCCAAACCGATAACCATTGGACGCCAGTTTGGCGCGCATCTCATCAATCGTTTTTGTGTCCGAAAGCGTCAGCCCGCGCCCCAATCCGTAGGACAGCACTTTGCGGCACAAATTGTCGAGGAACTCGTCCTGGCGATGATCGCGCAAATAATGGCGCAACCCATCAAGTCCATCACCTTCGACGCCGCCGGGGAATGTGGCGCTTGTTTGGACCGGATGACCGGCGAAATCCCTCGCGCGCACTTCGCCAATGGGGCCGTAGCCTTCAAACACCAAGCCAAGGGAATCGAATCGCGCGTGACAAGTCGCGCAGTTCTTATCCGCCCGGTGGCGTTCAAGGGTTTGCCGAAGAGTCAATTCGCCCAGGTTGGCTTCGTCGCTCGGCAGCGCCGGCACGTTGGGCGGCGGCGGCGGAATGCGTTCGCCGAGCAGGCGGCGGACGACCCAATAACCGCGTTTGCCGGGGCTGGTTCGCAACCCCGGGGCGTTCATCGT
>VFSW01011784.1_pt1 | contig 12251 bp, 14 predicted proteins | sample 5358111 | NCBI WGS metagenome assembly VFSW01 (sample SAMN11554181, study PRJNA540505) | mine drainage metagenome | isolation source: sediment from site ElyBrook_90M | place: USA: Ely Copper Mine, Vershire, VT | collected 2017
CGAAAACAGAACCGCTGGATACACCCGGCAAGGCCGAGATCATCGCCCTGCCCGGAAGGGATAAAGTGCGCATTGCCATCGCCCGCGACCGGGCTTTCGGTTTCTATTATGCCGACGACCTCGATGCTTTGACTGAAGCGGGTGCGGAACTGGTGCCGTTCGACACCCTGCGCGATGCTGCTTTGCCGGATGTCGATGCCTTGTATATCGGCGGAGGATTCCCGGAGACTTGTGCGGCAGAACTGGAAGCCAACGACAGCTTGCGTATGCAGATCAAACAGATGATTGAAAACGGTATGCCGACTTATGCCGAATGCGGCGGATTGATGTATCTGTCACGCAGCATCGATTATCAGGGGCGCCGCTACAAAATGGTGGGTGCGATTCCGGGCGATGTGCAGATGCACGACAAGCCTGTCGGTCGCGGTTATGTGCATCTAAAAGAAGCCGGGTCGCATCCGTGGCCGCGCCCAAACGGGCCTGCGATGCAAATCAGGGCGCACGAGTTCCATTATTCCAGCCTGGAAAATTTGCCTCCGGAGACACGCTACGCTTACCATGTCGAACGCGGTTACGGTATAGACGGGGAACGTGACGGGCTGGTGCTGCACAACATGCTTGCATCTTATACTCATCTGCGCACCATAGGCAGTTGCTACTGGGCAGCGCGCTTTGTGGCTTTTATTCGGCGCGTAAAGCAACCATCCAATACAGGCAATAATTTAACCATCGGAAAAATATGACACATCCATTTGCGCAATATATACAGTTTCTGGGTAAGGGACGCCGCGGCGCGCGCGATATGACGCAACAGGAAGCCGGGCAAGCCATGGCGATGATGCTCAAGGGGCAGGCTGAACCCGCTCAGATCGGCGCTTTTTTGATGTTGATGCGAGTCAAGGAAGAAACGGTGGCTGAAATGGCAGGCTTTGCCGAGGCATCGCGCCAGAGTATCAGTGTGCCGGAGGGTTTTCCCGTGGTTGATCTGGACTGGGCGGCCTATGCGGGCAAGCGCCGTCAACTGCCCTGGTTCGTTTTGTCAGCCTTGTTGCTGGCAAGTAACGGCATCAAGGTGTTGATGCATGGTATGGAAGTGAAATCAGCAGACCGTGTTAACACTACCGATGCGCTTGCCGCGTTAGGCGTGGCAAACTGCCGCTCGTTCGAGCAGGCTGCACAGCAATTGGAACAGCGCAACTTCGCGTTTATCCTGCTCGGCGCGATGAATCCTGTGCTGCAGCAGTACATTGATCTTAAAGAAACGCTGGGGCTGCGTTCTCCGGTGCATTCGGTTGTGCGCATGTTGAATCCGGCACGCGCGGCAACCTCCATCATGGGGATATTTCACCCGGGCTATGATGAGACTCATCAGGGCGCGGCACAGTTGTTGGGGGATACTTCGCTTGCCGTATTCAAGGGCGAGGGCGGCGAGGCGGAACGCAATCCCGATGCCGACTGCAAGGTGAGGCTCCTGCTGCAAGGCGAAATGCTGACTGAAGTATGGCCGGCCTTGTTCAATTCGCGTCACATGAAGGATGAAACGATGGATGTTTCGCGTCTGGGCCGACTGTGGCGGGGCGAAATCGAGGACGAATACGGACAGGCTGCCGTACAGGCTACCGCTGCCATTGCATTGCGTGCGATGGGAAGAGCGACGGACAGGGATGATGCACAGCGCATGGCAGCGGCGATGTGGCAGGCGCGCGCCCGCGATTATCTGGGAAGCTGATATGGATTTTTTGCCGATTTTTCTCAACGTCAAGGAAAAGTTATGCCTGGTGGTCGGCGGTGGCGAAGTTGCCAGGCGCAAAGCGGGCGTGCTGCTGGATGCGGGAGCGAGGGTGCGCGTGGTCGCGCCGCACATCGAACCTTCTTTGTCCGGGCAGGCGGACGTCGAGTGCATCGTTGCCCGTTTCGAGGCTGAGCATTTAAGCGATGTGGTGCTGGTCGTCGCCGCGACCGATGACCGGAGTGTCAACACCCAGGTCTCCGAGCTGGCGCGTGCGCGCAACATACCGGTGAATGTGGTGGATGACCCGGCACTTTGCAGCTTCATCATGCCTGCCATTCTGGACCGTTCACCGCTGATGGTGGGTTTTCCAGCGGAGGTGCTTCGCCTGTGTTGACGCGCATGATGCGCGGCAAGCTCGAAGCCGTCATTCCGCAGAATTTCAGCCGTCTGGCGATTTTCGCGGAACGTTTTCGCGGGCTGGTCAAACAACGCGTGACGAATCCAGCCAAGCGCCGCATCTTCTGGGAAAATGCACTGGATGGCGTCATCGCGGAAAAAGTGCTGACCGGCGATGAGAGCAGCGCAGAGCAGATGCTGCAACAGATGCTGGTCGATGAGGACAACATCGTGCGCGGTGAGGTGTATCTGGTCGGTGCGGGGCCGGGCGATCCGGATCTGTTGACTTTTCGTGCGCTGCGCTTGATGCAGAAAGCCGATGTGGTGGTATACGATAATCTGGTGTCGAAACCCATCGTCGAGATGACGCGACGCGATGCGGAGCGTATTTTCGTCGGCAAGAAGCGCGCCGATCACACGCTGCGCCAGGAGGAAATCAATGAATTGCTGGTGCGTCTGGCCAAGCAAGGCAAGCGCGTATTGCGCCTGAAGGGTGGCGATCCGTTCATCTTCGGCCGGGGCGGCGAAGAGATCGAGACGCTGGCGGCGGAGGGTATCCCGTTTCAGGTAGTGCCCGGCATTACTGCGGCTTCCGGTGTGGCATCGTATGCGGGCATTCCGCTGACGCATCGCGATTATGCACAGTCCTGCATGTTCGTCACCGGGCACCTCAAGGACGGCAGCATGAACCTCGATTGGGCGGCGTTGGCCAGACCCAAGCAGACTGTGGTGGTGTATATGGGACTGCACGGACTGGACACGCTGTGCGATGAGCTGGTCAAACACGGCATGCCCGACACCACGCCTATCGCCATCGTTCAGCAAGGCACCACGCAGAATCAGCGCGTGGTTACCGGCACACTGGCGACGTTGCCCAAGATTGCAGCGATTGCACAACTGCAAGCTCCAACGCTGATCATCATAGGCGGCGTGGTCAAGCTGCGTGAGAAGTTGCAGTGGTTTTATCCACGGCAATCCTGAATTTGTGACCGCAGGCGAAACGGCTTCATGAGCAACCTGCTGAGTCTGACGCGTGCGGCAAGGTTGGTCGGTGTCAGCCGTGTCGCGCTGCAAAAGAAAATTCAATGCGGGGAAATGATTTCCCACGATGGCATGGTGAGCGTCGAGAGCTTGCTGGCATGTTACCCGGAGGCGCAGCTGGAAGATACCGTCGAGTTTCAACGGATATCCATGATCAAGGAGAAGGCATTTGGCAAGCGGGTTTTTGAGCGCGCACTACCCGATGCGGAAGTGCTGGCCGCACGTGTGACAGAATTGAGCAAAGCGCTGGCTGCCAGCCAATTGCAAATTCAGAAATTAAACGTATTTTTAAACAAGCTGTGGCAAAGGCTGGATGAGTCGGCGAGTAATGCCGAGTCTCGCGAGACCATGGAAAACCTGAAGTTATGGATAAAACACGAGGCAACTTCCGCTATGGAACCAGGCTTTAGCAATCCTTTGTCGATCCGGGACAGCATGCTGAGCGTCATGACTGCACAGGTGACCGTGTTGCCCAGCGGGCATGATTTTTTGCTCGAAGGGCAGGATACTTTGCTGGAGGCGGCCATGCGAGCCGGCATACCGCTCAATTATGGATGCAGCGGCGGCAATTGCGGTCTCTGTAAGGCCAGAGTCGTTTCGGGTCTGGTCAAAAAAACGCGTCATCACGATTTCGTTATTTCCGAAGCGGATAAGAGTCAGAGCTTTGTTTTATTATGCAGCAATACTGCGGTCAGCGATGTCGTAATCGAAGCCGTCGTTGCAGGCAGCGTGCAGGATATTCCTTTTCAGCAAATAACCGCTACGGTAAAAAGCATCGATGCGCTCGCGCAGGACATGCTGTTGCTGCACGTGCAGACACCGCGCAGCCAGCGTTTGCGTTTTCTCGCAGGGCAGAGCGTGACCCTGCGGGTCGGAGAGTCCTTCGTTGCCGATCTGCCTATTGCCAGTTGTCCCTGCGATGATCGCAACGTGCTGTTTCATGTGCGCCGCCAGCATGGCAATCTGTTCTCGGATTATGTTTTTGACCGTCTCAAGGTGCACGAATCGGTTGAACTGGAAGGGCCGCAAGGCGAATTCATCCTGCATGAGAAGTCGCCGCGCGCGCTGTATTTCTTTGCGTTCGACGGCGGCTTTGCACCGATAAAAAGCCTGATCGAACATGCCCTGTCGCTGAATGCGGAGCATATTCATCTGCACTGGATAGGGTCAACTCAGGAAAATATTTATATGCCGAACGTGGTGCGCGCCTGGGCCGATGCGCTGGATAATTTTCACTATCTGGAGCATATCGCCGGTTTCGATTTACGTGCTGCAACGGGCAACCGCGAAGCGCACTTGCAGCAGCAGTTGGGAAAAATAGTCGACAGTGATGACGGTTTGATCGAGGGCGATATCTATCTTGCCGGGCCGGAGTCTGCGTTGCTTATTGCAGAGCAGTTTTTTTTAGGTCTGGGCTTGCCCAAGACCCGCGTATCCGTGAACGTAGTCAAATAACTTAAATAACCTCAAGGGAGAAGAAAATGGATAAAGCTGTATGTGCTCAACGTGCACCTTACGCGCTGGAGCTGGAAGCCGGTGAGTATTGGTGGTGCTCCTGTGGAAAATCAAAAACCCAACCATTCTGCGACGGGGCTCACAGCGGCAGCCAATTTGTCCCTGAAAAATTCACATTGGCGGAAAAAACCAAGGTCTGGCTATGCGGCTGCAAGGCAACATCGAAAAAACCGTTTTGCGATGGCGCGCACAACAAGCTGGAAGGCTAGGGAACCGCTGATTTATTCGTCTTCCCCGCAAAAGCGGGGAACCAGCGCCTTTATTCAACTGGGTTCCCGCCTGCGCGGGAACGACAAAACCGAATAAATCAGCAGTTCCCTAGGAGCAGGCTTTAAAACATTTTCCGCAATTCAACCACGGGAGGCATGATGAACTTTAAAAGTATGTTGCTATCGGTATTGCTGGTATCGGTCACAATGGGTGCGCAGGCGGCAGATGCGTTGCTGAAACCTTTTGTGCTGGCCTCTAAGGGTGCAGGGACAGTGGCTGAGAAGGCTGTCCAGGTAAAGGCGGCACTGACGGGAGGCGGTTTTACGGTGGTCGGTGAATATGCACCTTATGCCGGCGCTGACATCATCATCGTCACCAACGACGAGTTGAAGAAAAATGCCGCAGCTTCGGAAAATGGCGGGTATGGCGCGGTGCAGCGTGTTGCGATCACCGAAGCCGGCAAAGAAGTGCAGGTCAGTTATACCAACCCGGTGTATATGGCCAATGTTTACCGTATGGAAGGGGATTTGAGCGGTGTGGCAGCGCATCTGGCGAGCGTATTGGGCAAGGTCGAAGAGTTCGGTGCGGCGACGGGTATGACAGCGAAGCAGGCACGCAAATATCATTACATGTTCGGCATGGAATATTTTACAGACCCCAGCCTGCTGGCGGAATACGGCAGCTATGAAGAGGCTGTGCAAGCGGTCGATGCGAAGTTGTCAAACAACAAGAACGGCGTCTCCAAGGTATATCGCGTCGATATTCCCGGCAAGAAGGAGAGCGTGTTCGGCGTGGCGATGAAGGGTTCCGGCGATAACAAATACATGGACGATCATTTCATCATGAACGAGATCGATTTCCATGATTTGAAATCAACTGCACACCTTCCCTACGAGGTGCTGGTGTCAGGCGACAAGGTGTATGCGCTGTATGCCCGTTTTCGTATCGCGATCGATTTTCCAGACTTGAGCATGATGGGTAAGAACAGCTTCATGAACATCATGAAGTCGCCGGAAGCAATCCGTAACGCATTGCAGAAAACGGTTCAGAAATAGTTTTAAGACAGGTAAGAGAGGATTTGTTATGGGCGCACAATTAATCGAAGCAGTTAAAGCGGGCAATGTTGCCGAAGTAAAGCGGATGTTGCTTGCCGGAGCCGATGTCAATTCACGCGACGAGGAGGGGTCGACGTTGCTGATGCTGGCAGCGTCCGTCGGCAATCTCGGCATGGTCGCGGCGCTCATCGAATCGGGTGCGGATGTCAATGCACAGGATGAACGCGGCTGGTCGGCACTCAGCCGTTCCGTCTTCAATGCGGAACAAAATCGCGGTTTTGCGGATGTCGCGCAGGCGCTGATTGATGCCGGCGCGAATATCGAAGCGGCGATCAGTTATGGCGTGCGCCCGTTGATGCTGGCGGCAGGCTATGGTGAAACGGCGGTGGTTGAAGTGCTGCTGAAGGCCGGCGCCGACGTGCTGGCGAAAAATGAAGGCGGTTTCACTGCGCTGATGATGGTCAAGCAGAAGCATTATGTGGATGTCGTCAACCTGATGCATGAAGCCGAACAGATTTCCGGTCTCGGGGAAGGCAGTTGCGAGAGCAAGAATGCCCCGGGTTCCAATGTCATCACTTTTTTGAAACGTCCCAGCGCTTGATTTAACGCGTATTTGAACAGGAATCCAATGCCTTATTTTATTTATCAGATTACCGAGCAGCCTATCCGGCTTCTGAAAAATCTCGAACAGCATGAAGCCTATCGCGAGGCATCAGCCAGAGTCAAACAGTTGCGCGTCGAATTGCCCGAGAGTTCGGTTGCGGTCATCAAGATGATCCATGCGGAGAGCGAGTTACAGGCCGAAGACTTGCTCAACGAAGTGCGCGTTGCCACGCCCGGTCCGGATGACGAGTAAATTACATGGATGAGTCTGCCTTCCGTCAGCGGTTGGCAGGGCTGGATGGACGCGTCTGTCCGTTTGCAAAAAGCATCTTGACCCGTTGTGCGGGATGCGCGATGTCCGAAAAGCGCAACATAGCCGAGCGTGAACTGGTGACCTGTAGTCGCGCTGAAGAGCATGAACGCTGCCTTGTGTTGCGGGATTTGTTGCGGCATAACTTCACCTTTGCCTTGGGCAAAGTGCATATCGACGGGCCGTTGCCGCATGCACAGGAGATGCGCATGCAATGTGGCGGTTTGAAAGGCCTGCAACGGTTGATGGATGACGGCGACGAGGTGCGGGATGTCGCAGGCTTGCTGGCACAGGCGCAGCAGAAGTATGGCGAATTGGCCGATTTCCCTTATTCGGAAATCGTTCGTCTGGCTAATATCTATTTCAAACCCCGATAATCAACTAACAGTCGCAAAGGAAACCATGTCAGAGCAACCTACAGAAATAAAATTGCATCAAACGTCCCGCATGCTCGAAATCGCTTTCAGCGACGATGCGTGTTTTCAGTTGCCTTACGAATTGTTGCGGGTGTATTCTCCCTCGGCTGATGTCAGCGGACACGGCCCGGGGCAGGAGGTGCTGCAAGTCGGCAAAAAGCATGTCGGGGTGAGCAGTGCAATGCCGGCCGGCAGTTATGCAATGCAAATCAATTTTGATGACGGCCATGAAACAGGACTTTACACCTGGGAATATCTGTACAAACTGGGGAAAAACCAGGCTTTGTTGTGGCAGGATTATCTTGACCGACTGGAGGCAGCGGGAGGCAGCCGGGAGCCGCTTCGTTGAGCGAAAATACCCGACAAATTAAGTCGACTTAATTTATAATCCTAAACTGAACCATTTATCTGAATCCGGGAGCAAGTATGAGTTTTAATGAAACTGAAGTGCAAGGCGCGTTGAAGAATTTGATCGACCCAAATACTAAAAAAGATTTTGTCAGCGGAAAGTCTGTAAAAAACATCAAGGTCGCAGGCGTTGATGTTTCGCTGGAGATACTTCTGGGTTATCCGGCAAAGAGCGTATGGAGCGAGATCCAGGCGATGGTCGAGTCGCATCTCAAGTCCGCTTTGCCGGGTATAGGGAAGATCAGCGTCAACGTGTCGAGCAAGGTGGTGCCGCATGCGGTGCAGCGCGGCGTGAAGCTGGTCGAAGGCGTGAAGAACATCATCGCCGTGGCAAGCGGCAAGGGCGGGGTAGGCAAGAGCACCACGGCGGTCAATCTGGCGCTGGCGCTGGCTGCCGAAGGCGCGCGAGTAGGGGTGCTGGATGCCGATATCTACGGCCCGTCGCAGCCTACCATGCTGGGTATCACCGGACAGCCTGAGTCCGCCGATGGCAAGAGCCTGATGCCGATGCTGAGCCACGGTCTGCAAGCCATGTCCATCGGTTTTCTGATCGATGCCGATACGCCAATGATCTGGCGCGGCCCCATGGTGACGCAGGCGCTGGATCAGCTGCTGCATCAGACCAAATGGGACAATCTCGACTATCTGGTGGTGGATTTGCCGCCCGGCACGGGCGACATCCAGTTATCGTTAGCGCAGAACGTGCCGGTGACAGGCGCCGTGATCGTGACCACGCCACAGGATATTGCGCTGCTGGATGCGCGCAAGGGTTTGAAAATGTTTGAAAAAGTCGGCATCAAGATCGTCGGTATCGTTGAGAATATGAGCACGCATATCTGTACCCAGTGCGGTCATGAAGAGCATATCTTCGGTGCGGGTGGCGGTGAAAAAATGTGCGCTGATTACAATACCGAGTTCTTGGGTGGCCTGCCGCTGGATATACGCATACGCGAACAGGCCGACTCCGGCACGCCAACCGTGGTGGCCGACCCGGAAGGCAATATCGCCCGTGTTTACAAGCAGATTGCACGTCGCATCGCAGTCAAGGTGGCGGACATGGCGCAGGATCACAGTGCGGTATTCCCCAAGATCGTCGTTCAGAGCACCTGATTTTTTCAGCTTCAAATGAAACAGGCTGGGTCGCTCAGCCTGTTCGTCGGTCGGCTTCAATCCCAATGCGGCGCCGTATATCGCCGCGTTTCGCGGATATCAGTTTTTCAGGCCGTATCGACACTCCTCTATTACCCTTTTCACCCTGCCGGGTTATGCTAATATTCCGTCATGCCGCCACAGTGTTACTCTCTGGGCGTATTTTCCTACTTTTCATATAACCCATTTGTCCCCACAATATTGATTGTGAGTAACGTCAGGTAGGGGTAAGATGCACACGTTAATTAGCAGGCCTTAATATACTCGGGAGGCGTCAAGATGGAAGAAGTTTTAAACGATGGCAATCGCCGCAATTTTTTACTCAAGCTGACCACCGTGGTCGGAGGTGCCGGGGTAGCGGCAACCTGTGTGCCCTTTGTAGCCAGCATGAATCCAAGTACCGATGTGCTGGCGAAAGCCGTAACCGAAGTCGATCTGAGCGGGATTCCGCCAGGCGGGATGCATACGGTGGCCTGGCAGGGGCAGCCTGTGTTTGTTCTGCACCGCACACCGGAGGAAATCGCGGCGTCGACTGCGACCAATGGTGTGATCGATCCGGAGCCGGATGCCAAGCGCGTAATAAAACCCGAGTGGCTGGTGGTGCTGGGTGTCTGTACGCACATGGGCTGCGTGCCGAACAATGAAGGCCCGGGCTGGATATGCCACTGTCACGGCAGTCAGTATGATGATAGCGGTCGCGTTATCCGCGGTCCCGCACCGAGGAATCTTGCGGTGCCTCCGTATCACTTTTTGTCGGAAAACAAATTAGTCATAGGCAAGGCATAGGAGACGAGCATGGCAAATAACATCATGACCTGGATAGACAAACGTTTCCCGCTTACCAGCTTCGTCAAGCATGAACTGACGGGTTATCCGACTCCGCGCAATCTCAGCTATTGGTGGAATTTCGGTTTTCTGGCCGGCATTATATTGATGCTGCAAGTCGCTACCGGAATTTTTCTGGCAATGCATTACAAGGCCGACGTTGGGCTGTCTTTTGATTCCATTCAGCACATCATGCGCGACGTGAATTACGGCTGGCTGTTGCGTTATATGCATGCGACCGGTGCATCCGCCTTTTTCTTCGTGATCTTCGTGCACATGGCGCGCACCTTGTATTATGGTTCCTTCCGTGCGCCGCGCGAATTGCTGTGGTGGACTGGGCAGGGGTTGCTGTTGATGTTGATGGCTACCGCATTCATGGGCTATCTGTTGCCCTGGGGGCAGATGTCATTCTGGGGTGCGACGGTCATCACCAATTTGTTTCGCGTTACGCCATTTTTCGGCGAACAGGTTGTCATGTGGCTGCGCGGCGATTTCACGGTGGGCGATGCCACGCTGACGCGCTTCTTCTCGTTGCACTACCTGTTTCCGTTCCTGATCATCGGCGGGGTTATCGTGCATCTGGTGGCGCTGCACAGCGTCAAAAGCAGTAACCCGAGCGGCATTGATCTGGCTGACAAGGACAACATTCCGTTTCACCCCTATTTCACTATCAAGGATCTGTACGGTCTGGGCGTGTTTCTGATGGTGTACAGCGTGTTCGTGTTCTTCATGCCCGACAGTCTGATCGAACCCGCCAACAATATTCCGGCCAACCCGATGATGACGCCGAACCATATCGTTCCTGAATGGTATTTCTTGCCGTTCTATGCGATTTTGCGCTCAGTGCCCAACATGGTGGGCGGTGTGTTGGCGATGGGTTTGTCCGTAATGATGTTTGCCTTCATGCCGTTTCTGGATCGTTCGCGTATTCCGGGCGGCGCACATTACCGGCCGATCTATCGTTTGCAATATTATCTGTTCCTGATTGATATGCTGGTGCTGGGATATGTAGGCTATATGCCGCCGACCAGTTCGACCATCGTGATCGTCGGACAGGTTGCAACCTTCTGTTACTTCGCTTCATTTTTTGTTGTTCCGTTCATATCCAAAGCCGAGGAGCGCTGGCTGATCAAACGCGGTTTGCCTGCTGATATAGTGGCGCTGATGGAGAGGGAAAAAATTGATTTGGACAAGCGTGACAGCGAAAATCTACGTCGCAAGGGAGATAAGTGATGAGCAAATTGCTAAAGGTTGTATTGCTGGGCTGCCTCAGTATGCAAGCGGTATGGGCGAGTGAGGCAAAGCTTGAAAAGATGAGCGTAGCGACTGATAAGCCTTCCCTGGCACGCGGTGCGGAAGATTTGATGAATGATTGCCACAGTTGCCACAGTCTGAAATACATCAATTATCGTGATCTGCTCAGTCTTGGGGTTGATAAACAGAAAGTGGATGGTTGGCGGGGAGATGCGCCGCTGGACTCCCCCCTGATGTCGCAAATGTCAGAGGCTGATGATATGGCGACCTTCGCTAAAGTGCCGCCCGATCTGAGTTTGATGGCGCGCGCGCGCGATGGGGGCTCCAACTATGTGTATTCGTACCTGATAGGCTATTACACTGGCCCTGATGGCGTCACGGGCAATCATATTTTCCCCGAAACCAAGATGCCGGATCCGTTGGGTATCAGCGGAGCGACTGATGCTGCGCAGCGCAGCGGCATGCAGGACACTGCGAAAAGTATCGTGTCCTTTCTTTCGTGGGCATCGGATCCTCACGAATCGGATCGCATCCGGCTCGGTTACTATGTAATGGGGTATTTGTTCGTGCTGACGACATTGCTTTATTTCCTCAAGAAGCAGATATGGTCGAGGTTAAAATAACCCGAGTCTGCCATTAAAATGCCTTTCGGTATGAATGGCGGACTTGCCAATGGGAAAATCAGCGTGTTGAAGAAATGGGTTGATCAGGGCGCGAAGAACAATTGATGCGCAAATAACCCGCAAGGCTTTTGCCTGCGGATAATCCGAAGCGCCGAATGACAAGCCTGGCTTGATCAATCAGTCTTCGGGTTTTTGCTTGACTGAATGCAATGAGAACTGATTCCATTTTCGCGCCAAAATAGTTTCGGTGTAGCGATGAAAAAGTGATTTCGTGGTCACATTCCGGGAATGTGGAAACGTGTAGGCGTTGCGCCAATGAACCTGAAGAACAAAAAAATAAAGGCAGCGTGCACGCTGCCAGAGTGTTGCCTGTTCAGTTTAGTCCTTTTGAGGAGCTTTACTGAAAACCGTCATGGTATTACGCGCCTCTACTGTTTAGGCGTAAATGCGAGAGCTTCCGTGATGCACTTTCAAACCGAGTCTTTTTTCTGTAAAGACTGCAAATCGTGTTGTATCTGTGTGCTCGAAGGCTGTGTCTCATCTGCCTCCGCAGGATCGAAGCTTTCGATGATTGAAACCGTGAATCCCGACTTCATAACACTTCGACACAATAACCGTTCCACCTGATGCTGTAACAAGACATACCGTAATTTGGTTTCCTTCATACATACCTCCATGTCGATCGCGAATTGCAAATTCCGCGCGGAACGATTG
>VFSW01011785.1_pt1 | contig 12250 bp, 11 predicted proteins | sample 5358111 | NCBI WGS metagenome assembly VFSW01 (sample SAMN11554181, study PRJNA540505) | mine drainage metagenome | isolation source: sediment from site ElyBrook_90M | place: USA: Ely Copper Mine, Vershire, VT | collected 2017
ATTGTGGGATTCGCGGATGGACATGACCAGGTTGAAGACATCCACCCCCACCTTGAGGGCGCGTTCCGCACCGCGAACGTTGGGAATGAGTGCTGTATATTCCACGTCGGGATTCCGGCGAATGCCTTGCATGACCACTTCGGCGTCAGCCAGCATGGGAATGGCCTTGGGGCTGGTGAAAGATGTCACCTCGATGGCATGGTATCCCGCCTGGCTCATCCGGTCGATCAGGGCAATCTTGTCTTCAGTGGGTATGAAGCGGGGTTCCGATTGAAAGCCGTCCCGGGTCACCACCTCGATCATGCGCAGGTGGGGTCGTGGGGTTGCAGTCATGCGACCACTCCTTCTTGGCGCAATTGGGCGATGCGTTCGGCGGAATAGCCCAGATCTTTCAGTACGTTGTCAGTGTCTTCGCCCAGCGTGGGAGCACGACGCCGGATCTGACCCGGCGTGCGGGAGAGTTTGGGCACGATACCGGGCACTTCCAGTGAAAGTCCGTGGGCTGTCTGTGTGGTCAGGATCATGTCGCGAGCCCTGTAGTGGGGGTCCTGATGAATGTCGGCAATGGTGTAGATGCGGCCGCCGGGCACATTGGCGGTTCGCAGACTGTCCAACGTCTCGGTCATGGTATGCCGACGCGTCCAATCAGCGATGGCCCCATCGATTTCCCTGGCCCGCCGGCTGCGTCCGTCATTGCTCTGGAGGTCGGGGTCTTCGGCCAGGTCATGCCGCCCCATGAGTGCCATGAGGCGCCTGAATATGCTGTCGCCATTGCCGGCCACCAGCACCCAGCCATCCTTGCAGGGGTATGCATTGCTCGGAGTAATGCCGGGCAGGGCGCTGCCTGCCGGACCGCGGACGGTACCAAAGGCACTGTACTCCGGTAGCAGACTTTCCATGCAGTTGAAGACAGCCTCATACAAGGCCACATCCACCACCTGTCCCTTTCCGCCGTTGCGTTGTCTTTCCTGCAGGGCAGCCAGAACCCCAATGGTACCGTGCAGAGCGGCCAGGGTATCTCCGATGCTGACACCCACGCGTACCGGCACTTCGTCTGGCTGGCCGGTCAGGTGGCGCAGGCCTCCCATGGCTTCACCCACCACGCCAAAGCCTGGCTGGTCCCGGTAGGGGCCTGTCTGTCCGTAACCGGAAATGCGTAGCAGGATCAATCCGGGGTTTGAACGCGCCAGGGTGTCGTAATCCATGTTCCAGCCTTCCAGCGTTCCAGGCCGGAAATTCTCCACCAGCACATCGGCTTGTGCGGCCAGTTCGCGTGCCAGTTGCTGTCCCTCGGGTCGTCTCAGGTCGATGGCCACGGACCGCTTGTTTCGGGACTGGACTTCCCACCAGACGGAGGTGCCTTCATGGAGCATGCGCCATTTGCGCAGGGGGTCCCCCTGTCCTGGGGGTTCGATCTTGATCACTTCGGCCCCCAGGTCGCCCAGGGTCTTTGTACTGAAGGGACCCGCGATCAACTGTCCCATTTCGAGGACGCGCAGTCCCGCCAGAGGGCCGGATGTTGCGGTGTCGGAGGTATTCATGGAAACGGTTCCGGAGTGCGGTATGGGTTGACGGCAAGTTGGGCGCATCCTACCCGAATTTTGGTCCGACTGGAAAAAAGGAAGAAATTTGCTGCGGTGCAGTATAAAATGTCCGCACGGTTTCACGGAGAGTGGACATGAGGCTGAAAGGCAAGGTGGCAGTGATCACGGGCGCTGCCAATGGCATTGGTTTGGCTACTTCACTCCAGTTCGCGAAGGAAGGAGCAAGGGTGGTCGTATGCGACCTCCAACCCGCCCGTGTGCTGGATGTGGTGATGCAGATCCGGCAGGCTGGCGGCGGGGCCAGCGGTTTTCAGATGGACGTGACGGACCGGGAGCAGGTGGCCAACGTGATTCGGGAGGTGGTGCAGCAGTCCGGACAGGTGGATATTCTGGTCAACAATGCAGGCATTACGCAGGACTCCCGTCTGGTCAAGATGACCGAGGCGCAGTTTGACGAAGTGATTGACGTGAACCTGAAAGGGGTATTCAACTGTGCGCAGGCCGTGGTGCCCCACATGCTGGAAAGAGGCAGCGGGGTCATCCTGAATGCGTCCAGCGTGGTGGGACTGTATGGCAATTTCGGCCAGACCAATTATGCGGCCAGCAAGTATGGGGTCATTGGTTTAACCAAGACCTGGGCGCGTGAACTGGGCTCAAAGGGCATTCGGGTCAATGCGGTTTGTCCGGGATTCATCGCCACGCAGATTCTGTCCACGGTACCCGAAAAAGTCATGGCGGCCATGCGCGAACGCTCATGGATGAACCGCATGGGAAGCCCGGAGGAAGTGGCGCAGGTCTACGCTTTTTTGGCCAGTGACGATGCCAGTTACGTCAACGGCACCACGCTTGAGGTCAGTGGCGGGATTTCTCTATAAAGCAGGCAGCACGTGGACGCCGGTTCTGTTTCAGGACAAAATGGCGTCATGACACTTTCCAGAAAGATTGCATGGGCTGCCGGTGCGTTCATTGCTTTTGTGGTTGTGCTGTCGGTGGCGGGGTATTTCCTGTTGCCAGGTCTGGTGAGATCTCAGACCGAACAGGCCGTGGACCGCCTGACTCACAGGCGCTTCCAGTTGGAGGACGTGCAGTTCCATCCAATGACGCTCAAGCTGGACATCCGGGGGCTCAAACTGTACGAGCAGGACGGGCAAACGGTTTTCGTGTCCATGGACTTGCTGGAGGTCAGGGTATCCCTGCGTTCCCTGTTGCATCTGGCGCCCGTACTTCGGGAATTTCATGTGGAAAAGCCTTATGTTCACGTCGTCCTGCTGGGGCCGAGGCACTACAATTTTGACGACCTGCTGACGACCGTCTCTTCTTCCCGGTCGTCGGGAGGGTCCACGGGTTTCGGTTTCGCCATTCACAACATTCACCTGGACAACGGCACCATCGTGCTGGATGATCGGCCGGGCAAGGTCATTCACCAGGTCGACCACATCCAGATTGCCCTGCCTTATGTGTCCACGTTTTCGTCTGATGAAGACACCTGGGTGACTCCCGCCCTTTCGGCCACCATCGATGGCATGCCGCTCAAGGCTCATGGTCAGGTATTGCCTTTTGCTCCAGCTCCCCAGGCCCGTGCGCATTTGCAACTGGAAGGCATTGATCTGCCCCATGTGTCGAAATGGCTCCCTGTCCGGGTGCCCATCGACATCCGTGACGGACGAGCAAACCTGCAACTGGACGGGGCATACGAAAAACAGACGGTGACCTTGGGGGGGAATCTTGACCTCAACCATCTGGACATCCATGGCCATCAATGGGCCCTGTCATTGCCCGGGGGGGCATCCCTCGCGCTGCATGACGCGCGTCTGAACCTGGGCACCGGGGTCGGAGAACTGGCTGAAGCGCGATTTGGCAGTCTGGATACGCTCCATGTGGAGGCTGGAGTCAAAACGATGTCCAGGCTCGAAGTGGCCCACCCGGAACTGGAATTGCGTGATTTGCAGTTCGGACACCAGAAATACGGGGTGGGGGCGTTGTCCGTACACATGGATTCCCTGCATGCCATGGCCGATCGTTCTTCCCTGAAACTGAGCCAGATGAGTCTGGAAGGCCAGGGGCTGGAAACCGGCCAGGGACATTACGCGGCGGGGGCGCTGTCCATGAAGGCGGATGAGGCCCGTGTGGAAGATCACGCACAACACCGTTTTGGGGTGGCTCACATCAATGGGCTCGCCTTGAATCTGGATGGGTTTGCCACGACCATGGACGATGGTGTTGTCCAGACAGCCCTTGACAATCTCCATCTCAAGGACCTCAGCGTCAGGCTTGCTTCATTCCGGATCGAGGACCATGCCCGGCGCCATCCGGTCAAGACCACGTTGACGGATACCCGTTTCGATGTACAGGATTTTTCTCCGGACAAGCCCCAGGACAGCCCGATTGCACTGTCCTCGAAAATCGATTCCGCAGGCAGCATCAGCCTCAGGGGAAAAGCTTCTGCTGAAAGACAGGAGGCCGATCTGGACCTGAATGTCCAGAAACTGCTGCTGCCTCCCTTCCAGCCGTATCTTGGCCCGAGAGTCAACTTCATGCTGAACCGGGGGACCTTGTCTGCCGCAGGCAATGTCCGGGTGGCCCGACACCGCAATCAGGTGATGGTCCGCTATCAGGGCAAACTGCAAGTCAATCAGGTGTCTGTCATGGACCGGCAGGGAGAGCATGAACTGTTCAACTGGCGAACCCTGTATCTGGGAGGCATGGACGTGCGTTCATCTCCCCTGTCGGTCAATATTCGGCAGGTGGCGCTGAATCAACTGAGTGGCAAACTGGTATTGAACGCCGATGGAAAACTCAATTTGGCCGATCTGGTCCTTCCGGAAACACCTGCTGCCAACTCTTCAGAGAATCGGGTAAAGGCAACGGCAGCCAAACCCACTGCACGGGTTCCTGTCACCATCGGAAAAGTGATTCTGGGAAAGGGTCGGATTGACTTTACGGACGACTACATCCAGCCCCATTATTCAGCGCACCTGCGTGATCTTGTCGGTGTGGTGTCGGGACTCTCTTCAACGTCAACCGAACCTGCCACGTTTGACTTCCGGGGAGATGTCTACGATGCGCCTTTCAACATCGAAGGTCGGGTCAATCCCTTTGGCATCAAACATTACCTCGATCTCAAGGCCCGGGCAGACGGGATTGACCTGTCCAGTCTGAGTCCTTACGCAGTCAGATACATCGGATATGACATCAGCAATGGCAAGCTGTCCTTTCAGGTGACTTACCACGTGGAAAACAGCGTGTTGACTGCACAAAACCATCTTGTGCTCAATCAGCTGGAACTGGGACACAAGGTCAGCACTCCGGACGCCCCTGATCTGCCCGTGGAATTCGCCCTGTCCCTGCTCAAGAACAATGCCGGGGTGATCGACGTGAACCTGCCTGTGGATGGATCATTGAATGATCCGCAGTTTTCTGTGGGCGGCATTGTGCTCAGGCTTGTGGGGAACCTGATCAAGAAAACGGTGGAAGCCCCGTTCGAATTCATCACCGGTTTCTTCGAGCACAGCGAAACGGCTTCCTGGATGGCATTCGATCCTGGCCGGGCGCGCATTACCCAGGAGGGACAGCACCATCTCAAGTCGCTGGCCCGTGCCCTGAATGAGCATGCCAGACTGAATCTTGACATCGAAGGGCGTGCTGACATGGAAGTCGATCGTGAAGGACTCAAGCGCGCACTGATGGAACGTAGCATCAGAAAAGAATACGAACGTGAACAATTGCTTTCCGGGCACTTACCCGCCACGGACATCACCGGACACGTGGAGGTGCCCAAGGCGCTTTATCCCCAACTGCTGACGAAAGTCTACAATCAGGCCTCATTCCCCAAGCCGCGCAATCTGCTGGGATTCGCCAAGTCACTGCCCGTGCCTGAAATGGAAAAACTGCTGATGGCCAACACCGTCATTACGCCCCAGTTGCTGGCGGAGCTGGCGCAGCGCCGGGCACAGGCGGTCCAGGACTGGCTGGTGCGACAGGAACACATTTCGCCTCAACGGCTGTTCATCATGCAGGGTGCGAAGCGTGACGACACCATCTCCTCGCGGGCGGTACCCAACAGGGTGGATTTTTTCCTCAAGTGACGAGGTTGTGGGTGATGGCGTAATGGATCATTTCGGCATTGGTCCGGAAATGCATTTTTTCCATCATGCGAGCGCGGTATACGCTGACCGTCTTGGCGCTGAGGGACATGATTTCGGCCATTTCTCTGAGTTTTTTCCCCGAGGCGATCAGGCATAAGGTCTGGTATTCGCGGTGGCTCAAGGCCTGGTGAGGATGTTCGTGTTGGGGTTGCAGGAGGTTCTCGGCCAGTTGCAGGGCCAGGTCGGCACTGACGAAACGTTTTCCATTGGCCACCTGACGCACGGCGGCCACCAGGTCAGTCAATGCGCTTTGTTTGTTCAGGTAGGCAGACGCCCCAGCCTTGAGGGAACGCATGGCGTATTCCTGTTCCGAATACATGCTGAGAATTACCACAGGCAGACTCGGATGGCTGGCCTTCAGTTTTTTCAATACATCAATGCCATGTTCGCCCGGCATGTTAATGTCGAGAAGCACCACATCGTAATTATTTTCCCGAACCAGCTTGAGTGCTTCCATGCCACTTTCTGCTTCCCCCGTAACGCGCAGGTCAGGGGTATCCTGCAGCAACAGGTGAATGCCCTTGCGGATGATGGAATGATCATCCACCACAAGCACATTGATCATTTTCATGGCGCATCCTTCTTCGAGGGGGCTTGGAAAATACTTATAACGACCAATTGCACGGAATTCTAGCAGTTTAACGCCATTTCTGTGTGGTGACGTCAGTGTTTTTCCATAGGCCCGATGGGAGAAACACCTCGGTTACCAGCAGCCCTGCCCCACGATGGCAGAACAGCGAACGACGGGCCGGCAACGGCCGGAAAGGGGGTCCGTTCCGTTGCACCAGAGCGTGGTCCCGCCCGAGCATTCGGTAGTGCAGGCTGGACCGGGCGATGCGTCTTGAAGAAAACAGGGTCTCCCCGAGCGATCGGTTCCCCTGGCGACGCATCAAATTCCATGGACCGCGCAAATGCCTGCGGCTCAGGGCCGTGTGGGCAAATACCAGAGGTTCGGTCCCGGACTGGAGCAGCACTTCCCGAATCCAGGCGTATTCTCTCCGGCGCACACCCAGCAGGCAGGCTTCATCCAGGGTGGCCCGCCGGAATCCCTGATACAGCACACGCACGCCAAAATCGGGAAATAGCGCCTTTAATGCGGCTGTAAGCGAACCATCATGGGTAATGAGTGGATATAGAACAGTGGGTACCTGATGACGTAACAGGGCGGGTTTCCAGGTTTCTCTTGGGAAGCTTGAGGGCATGCGGCATTATCACACAGAGGATGCTATCCTCACTGCATGCAATGCATCGAGATATCACAATCTGGCGGGCCCGAGGTGTTGCGCCTTGTGGAGCGGGAATGCCCTGTGCCCGGTGCGGGTGAAGTGCTGATCCGGGTGGCTGCGGCAGGGGTCAATCGCCCTGATTGCCTGCAACGGACCGGTCGTTATCCTCCCCCGCCTGGAGCGTCGGATATCCTTGGACTTGAAGTGGCTGGAGTGGTGGAAGCGCTGGGAACCGGGGTCACCCGTTGGTCGGTGGGGCAGAAAGTCTGCGCCTTGGTGACGGGCGGAGGCTATGCCGAATACTGTGTGGCATCCGCCGATGTTTGCCTGCCATTGCCGACGGGTCTGGATTTTAAGCAGGCGGCCGTCCTGCCCGAAGCCCTGTTCACCGTCTGGAGCAATGTGTTCATGCGTGGCGGGTTGAAAGCGGGCGAGACGCTACTGGTACAGGGAGGGGCAAGCGGCATTGGTACGACGGCCATACAACTGGCGCATGCCTTGGGCCATGCGGTATATGCCACGGCTGGAACCCCTGAAAAATGCCGGTTATGTGAATCCCTGGGCGCCCGTCGTGCCATCAACTACCACACCGAGGATTTTGAGGACGTGGTCAGGTCGATGACTGAAGGACGTGGAGTGGACGTGATTCTGGACATGGTGGGCGGGGAATATGTGTCTCGTGAACTCAGGATCATGGCGGATGAAGGGCGGTTGGTCATGATCGCTTCCCTGGGGGGGGCCCGCGCCACCCTGGACATTCCGGAAATCATGCGTCGGCGCCTGACGGTCACCGGGTCCACCCTGCGGCCCCGACCCGTGGGTTTCAAGGCCGAAATCGCCCGTGCCCTGCAGCAGAAAGTTTGGCCCCTCCTTGAGTCCGGGCAGGTCAGACCTGTGATTCACGCTGTCTTTTCCCTGGCCGATGCCGTCCGCGCTCATGCCCTGATGGAATCCGGGCAACACTCCGGAAAGATCGTCCTGACCTGTTGAGTTCCATGGATATCCCGTTGTCGCTGCAGTCGTTTGTTGCTCCCCTGTTGCAAATAATCGTCATCAACCTGGTGTTGAGCGGAGACAATGCCGCCGTCATTGCCCTGGCCGCACGCGACCTCAAACCGGCCCTGCAACGCAGGGTAGTGTGGTGGGGCAGCCTGGTGGCCGTGATGTTGCGGGTGGCTCTGACGTTCGTGGCGACTGCACTGTTGCGCTGGCCCTATCTGCAGACCGGGGGCGGTGTCCTGCTACTGTGGGTGGCCTGGCGCCTCGTACAACCGCCAGATGCCCATGAAAGAAAGGGTGAGCGTTGTTCACCGGCGGACGGTCCAATGGCGGCCATCCGGGCCATTCTGGTGGCTGATCTGGTCATGAGCCTGGACAATGTCCTGAGTCTGGCGGCCGTAGCGGAAGGGCACATGGTCTTGCTGGTGATCGGATTGCTGACCAGTGTGCCTCTCGTGGTGTGGGGCAGCCAGTTTTTGATCCGCCTGATGGAGCGGTTTCCGGTACTCATCCTGCTGGCTTCCGCCCTGTTGGGGCATGTGGCTGGCCGTATGCTGTTTATGGATCCTGCCTGGGGAGACGTGGCCTGGCTCCAGGTGCCCTGGATGCGCGTGTTCCTGCCCCTGGCCTGTGCGGCTTTTGTGGTGCTATTCGGGCTCCGCAGTCGTCTTTGAATCCGCTGATGGTTTTTGCTGGCGGCGCAGGCCTGAGAACTGGGCTTCATAGGTTTTGCCCACGATGTTGGTGAGCACGCCCGTGGTCCAGCCAAAAGTCAGCAAACCAGACATGGTGATGAACAGGGCCAGTTGCCGCCATCCCCCGGGCAGGAGAATGTCTCCGTAGCCCAGTGACGTGTAGGTTTCCCCGGAAAAATAAAACGCCGTCCGGAAATCCTGGATGGCATGAATGACACGCAGGATGATGGCAATGGTCAGGATTTCCGTCAGGTGGGTGATGAGGATGAGCGTGACCAGGTAGAAAAAATACACCTGGCGACGAATTTCCATGCGCTCGTTGAGATAGCGTGACCAGTGTTTTTCAAAGCGATGCATTACCTGATACATGCCGAAGCTGTGAATCAGCATGCACAGCAGTATCATGGATACGCCCAGTACGATTTCGAGGATAGGCCGGATATCGCTGTTCATGGTGTCTGGCTGGTGGCGAAAGGTTGTCGATGGTGGTTGTGAATAGTCACGAACCACTGATTCCGCGCTGGCGCCCCCGACAGGAATTGAACCTGTAATTGCCCCTTCTTACCACCACGGTTTTCACCGCCAGCCCCCAGGGCTGTTCGTGGTCTGGACTTTACCTTGGCCATGGTCCGCTGGACGTTAGGCCGCGTCCGTCAAGTCTCTACACATTCCCGGAAACCCAGGCTTTGCTCGGTATTGCCTCGCCCTTGGGGGGCAGGGGGTTCACCGAATTTGAACGCATTCACGTATGGCTTTCGCACATCCGTGCCCAATGGATTCAGGAGGGGGCCGTTATATCCGTTTAACTACGGGGACACACGGGTGCGAATACTACCACAGGGAGAGTGAGAAACCGTGAAAAAGGGCTTTACATGAGAATAGTTATCATTTACATTACCACCCATGCGGATCACTATCTTTGGAGTCAAGGTGCCGGTTATGAAGTCAACTCTTGGATTTAAAAGATTTTTATTTTTTTCTCTCAGTTGTTTTTCAATAATGGCTCAGGCAGCCGGAGACGATGCGCTGGTCCTGACCATCCGGCAGGCCCACTTTGAACCCCAGAATCTGGAGATTCCTTCCGGGGTGCGTGCCAAGGTGATCGTGCGCAATCAGGACGCCATGCCTGCGGAGTTTGAATCCACGGACCTGTCCCGTGAAGTGATCGTGCCAGCCCACGGAGAAGTGACGGTGTTTCTGGGGCCGGTAGATCCCGGAACCTACAAGTACTTCAACGATTTCAACCACGGCATGACAGGAACCGGGGTGGCGAAGCCGGCGGCCGGAGGCCACTGACATGCTGGCCAGTGCCATCATCCTTTTTCGTGAAGTCCTCGAGGCGGCCCTGATCGTGGCCATTGTGATGGGGGCCAGTCGCGGATTGCCCGGTCGCGGACACTGGGTGCTGGGCGGAATCGGCCTGGGACTGCTCGGTGCCACCCTTGTGGCCGCCCTGGCCGCCACCGCCACTTCCTGGCTGTCAGGAGATGGTCAGGCTGTATTCAACGCCGGTATCCTGCTGGCGGCCGTGGGCATGCTGACCTGGCACAATGTGTGGATGTCGTCTCATGCCCAGCAGTTGCGAACCGAACTGAGTGCCGTGGGCGCCCAGGTGCGTGAGGGCAACAAACCCCTGATGGCCCTGCTGGTGGTGACCGCTGCGGCCATCCTGCGCGAAGGGTCCGAAGCAGCATTGTTCCTGTGGGCTCTCATGGCGGGCGGTGGTTCCGGGACTGAGATGGTGATTGGCGGAATAGCGGGCCTTGCGGCAGGCGTGATGGCGGGCGTGTTGCTGTATCGTGGACTGTTGCGTATCCCGGTTCGCCATTTCTTTACGGTGACACGCTGGTTGCTGCTGTTCATCGCAGCAGGCCTGTCAGCGCAGGCAGCGGGCTTTCTCAATCAGGCGGGCTGGGTCCCTGCATTGGGCCAGGGCGTCTGGAATACGTCCCAATGGCTGGACCAGAACAGTCTGACGGGCCAGCTGATGCACATACTCGTGGGTTATATGGCCAAGCCCACGGGCATCCAGGTCCTTTTTTACGGGGTGACCCTGCTGGGGATCCTGACCCTCATGTACCTTCCGCAAAAATTGCGAAAGCCAGCACAGTAGAGGGTTCCATGATCACAGCAAGTCGCGTTTTCCGGACAGCCAGCAAGTCCGGAGGGGTCCTGATCGTTCTGGCGATCCTGCTGGGTGCCGTTGGGCAGGCCTGGGCAGACGATGATTTCATCGTGTATTCCCCTCATGTGGTGGATGGCCAGTCGGAGATCGAAATGCGCGGTTTCACTTACAGCGATGCACGGTCTTCGCTCAACCAGACGGGGGCATTCGAGGTATCGGTGGCCCATACTTTTACGTCCTGGTGGAAGGTGGAATACTATGCGGGCGAATATAATCAGGGGCCCAACATCGGCACCCAGCTTGCTGGCCAGGAACTGGAAAACACCTTCCAGCTGGCAGATGCGGGCAAATACTGGGCAGACCCGGGATTTCTGGTGTCTTACATCCACAGCAGCATCCAGGGTATACCGGATGGCGCAGAATTCGGCCCACTATTCGAGAAGCAGACAGGGCGTGTCCTGCAGCGCCTCAACGTGCTTTGGGACAAGAGCCTCTGGGGCCCGCAGATGGGGAGCTATGGTTTTCGTACCGCCTACAGTGCAGGCTACATCATCGAGTCAACCATTGTGCCGGGTTTCGAAGCCTATGACCGGCCCGTGGACCATGCCCACCAGATCGGGCCGGCATTTTCGGGTGAACTGCACCTGGGGCATGGCGATGAACTGGAATACAGCACGGCCTTGCTATACGGTGTCAATTATGGCGCACCAGACAAGACCCTGGTGATGCGGATGGAATATGAATTCTTTTGATGGCCCCTGTTTCTTCCTCCCCTGAGACCCGGCGCCTGCCCCCCCTTGTGGTGGTGCTGGCCTGGGTCAGCTTTTTCAACGATGCAGCTTCAGACATGGTCATTCCATTGATGCCCCTGCTGTTCGCGGGAAGCTATGGTGGCGGTGCATTGGCGCTGGGGTTGATGGAAGGCATGGCGGATACCGTGAGCAGTGTCATGCGCCTCTGGGCGGGCCGATTGTCAGACCGCGGTGGGGGCAGGCGTGAAAAACTGGTGTGGGCCGGGTATGTCCTGTCGAACATGGTCCGCCCCGCGCTGGCTCTGGCTGGGTCCTGGGTGCCTGCGGTGCTGCTGCGCAGCCTGGATCGTGTGGGCAAGGGGTTACGCAGCGCTCCGCGGGATGCGCTGCTGGCGGATGCCACGGACAGTGCCCTGAGGGCAAGGGCCTTTGGTTTTCAGCGCGCCATGGACAATGCAGGCGCCATGGTGGGGGCGCTGGTGGCTGCGGTCGTATTGATGATGGAACACCTGTCCGTGCAGCAGATCATCTTGTGGTCTGCAGTGCCTGGATTGCTGGCTACCGTGATCGCGCTGGTCGGTGTGCGCGACCGCAGGGGGCAAAAACCCCATGCCCGCGTTTCCTTGTCATCCCGGCAAAACGCCTTGGCGGGCTGGCGTGATCTCCCATCGCCGGCACGTCGTTATCTGGGCATCCTGCTGCTATTCAGCTTTGCACGGGTGTCGGAAACCTTCATCGTGCTGCGAGGCCATGAACTGGGGATT
>VFSW01011786.1_pt1 | contig 12249 bp, 10 predicted proteins | sample 5358111 | NCBI WGS metagenome assembly VFSW01 (sample SAMN11554181, study PRJNA540505) | mine drainage metagenome | isolation source: sediment from site ElyBrook_90M | place: USA: Ely Copper Mine, Vershire, VT | collected 2017
ATGGCGATGCACTATGGCGTGGGCGTGCTACCGGCACGACCGCGCAAGCCGCGCGGGAAGGGAACTACCGTATGTCCCCTTCCCGTGTCCCGCTCCTCGCGGAACAAGCTGCACGCCACAAGCTGGACGACGCAAGCTCAATCCACTAGCTCAGCCCGCAAGCTCAGAATGCGAAGCGCAACGCGAACTGCATGAATCGAGGCGTGGTTAGCGTCCCAAGATATCTGCCGAACTGTGCCGCACCGTAGGAGAGCGAAGGTTGTGCGCCGCGCACGTCGTAGCGCACTGAGTTGGTGGCGTTGAACGCTTCCCATTTGAATTCCAGACGCCGCTGCTCACCCAGCGAGAATTCCTTGCCCACTCCGGTATCGGTATTGAACATGCCATCGCCGATGACGTTATTGCGCACTCCGGATTCGCCCGGCCACTCTGGACGGTAGGCAGCCAGCGCGGCCGTCGGATCTTTGAAGATGTCGGGGCCGCTCACACCGTTCACAACGACGTTTTTGGGATTGGATGCCACCGGAGGCGGGCCGTTCGGCATGGCATCGCCTTCGATGTTCCAGTTGGTGGCCCAAGTGAAGCCGTTGTCGATGGTGATGGGGAACCCGCTGGTCCAGCGGACGATGCCGGAGACGTGCCACCCGCCAACTAATTCGTTGAGCAGCGGACTTGCACCCCCTGCAAATCGCTGTCCTTTTCCGAAAGGAAGCTGGTAGACGAGGTTGGCGTTGATCTGGTGGAAGGCGTTGAAATCGGAAAGCCCGCGCAACGCCAGCGGATCCCACGAATTGATGACAATACCGCCGCCGTTCAAGTCGTTGCCCGTTCCGCCGGTTCCTTCATACGGACCGACTCGTGCGGCGGCCGAGGCTTCGTCGAACGATTTCGAAAAGGTGTAGTTGAACTGTCCTTGCAGGTTGGTTCCCCAGCGGGCATTGTAGGTCACCTGCAACGCGTTGTAGTCGGAGGTGCCGATGTTGCGCCACGCGTACAGCGAGCTGAACTGATCGTGATAGAAGGCGAACGGGCCGAGCTTGCTGTTCGGAAGCGCGGCGGGGGCATTGTTGATTGAATTGGGCAAATCCAAAAACTTCAAAGTTAAGGTTTCGTTGTGCGGCGAGCAATTCCATATTTGATAGATATTCTGTGTGGCCGTGGGGTTGGCAGGGAGTACGCCCTTGAGATTGGCGGTGTTGCAATTCTGGCTGTCGTTCGTAAGTGCGTTCTGGGTCGCTATCCCAGCCCAGGCCGGGAAGAGATTCTCCCAAAACGGTATGGGCGCCACGCTGTTCACGTCCGTGCCGACCCCCGTTGATGATTGCGGGTTGGGAACAGCAGCCAACTTCGACAATGCGGTAGCTGCCTGGAAATATCTGGTATTGCTCGCCGGATCGTTTAAGTTCGTGGGCATGCCCATATCCACTTGCATCGGCAACCGCCGGGCGATACTGCCCACATAGGCAACCTGGAGCGAGGAGCGGGAGGTAATCTGCCGCGCCAGCGAGAAATTGAACGTGTGCGTATAAGGCGTCTTCACCGACTGGTCGAGCCCCCAGTTGATGGCAAAGGCGGTGTTGCTTGGAACGTTAGGGAAACCGCCCGCTGGCGCGGGGCCGAACAAACACCCGGCATCGTTTAGATTCGCGCACGGCGGAGGCAGGCAGGACTGGCCGGCAGAGCCCGGAGTAAGACAGGTAAAGCGGGGGGCGTTGGCGGCCGTCACCGAACCAGCAGAGTTTCCGAGGCGCGTGGAGAGGCCGAAAGAACCATTCTGGTCAAAGCTGTTCACGACGGCAATACCGAAGTGGTCGTACATAATACTGTAGCCGCCGCGGATCGTGAACTCGTCCTTTTTGCCAAGAATCTTCGAGACCCAACCGTCGCCAGTATCGGGCGCCCAGGCCACGGCAATCCGGGGCGAAAGATCCTTGTGGTCCCAGTTCCACAGGCCCGGACCGTAATTCGCGGGCCCACCCAGGATGAAACCAATTTCCCCGGCGTTGTTGGCCGGTTGACCCGCCGTGGCCAATGCGGCGCTTTTGTTGAACCAGTCCGCGACGTTTTGCTTGCTGCACCCGCCGTAGGCGGTCTCTACGCAGGGTGCGACCTGATAGCCGTTGGTTTCGTAAGGCGGAGCTTCCAGCACCCAGCGCAGACCATACGTGAGGGTCAAGCGGCTGTTGACTCGCCAGCTGTCCTGGCCAAAGAACTCGTAATCATTGATGGCGTAACGGCGGTTGACCGCCTGACCCTGGGGAAGCGCGGTGCCGTTGCGCGCGTAATTATAAATGCCGTCCCCTTCCGCGAAAATACCCATGACGATCCCGGTCGCGTTGTCGTAGTTCGGACCGAAGTTTTTATCCACTGCCGGATAGCCATTTGCAGCGTTGCCTGGATCCAGCGGGCTGTTGTCGTTGGCGATGCCTCCGGTGTTGAGATAGACCACATTGGTCTGAACGTCCGAGAACGAGTTCAGGTAGCTCAGGTGGTTATTGCGAATGAAGAATAAATCGGTGCCGAACTGAAAGGTATGATTTCCCCGCGTCCAGCTCATACTGTCGCTGAACTGGTTGACCGGCACAAAAGCCGTGGTAGGGCGAGTGAAGGGAACGAGGCTGGTGATCCCATTCATAAAAACTCCCGGATACACCGAGGTACCACCGTATTGCTGTCCCTGCCGGACGAAGCCCCAGTGGAAATCATCGATGAGCCTGGGGGTGAGAAGGGAGGTGAGTCCGATGGTGATGCCCTTGCTGTCATCCAGGAGGTTCGTAGCGGCGGGCTCCCCAGGAAACTGTTCCGGCCCCGGTTCCTTGTAGTTCTGCATCTCTCCGCGCGCAAACAAGGTTTCCGAGCCACTCGAGGTGATGCGGTAATCGAGACGGGTAATGTAGGTGTTGAAGCTGCGGTCAACATTTGGGGCGAAGCGAAATCCGAAAGTATTCGAACCATCGCCGGCGGTGAAATCATTGGCCGCTGGATACTGATTGAGGAGTTTCAGAACTGCTTGATTGACTCCAATGCCCAACGGGTCCATCTTCTTGATTTGGGTAGGCCCGAGCACATAGTAGCCCTGAGGGGCTGTGTAGTTTTTTCCGTCTGATCCCGTTACGCTGTTCCCTGGACAATCCGTGGGCACCGAACATAAGTACTCGAGAACCCCGGCGCGCAGAGTCGCGCTCGGTACCATCTGCAGTGTGCTGCTGCCCTCGGCGTCGCGCCGCCCTTCATAGTTGGCGAAGAAGAAGAGACGATTCTTCATGATCGGCCCGCCGGCCGTGACGCCGAATAAGTTGCGCAGCAACTTCGGCGCCGTATTGGGTTGGCTGGCTGTTAACTGCGAATTCTTCAAGAACGGATCATTGGCGCTGAAGATGGTATTGCGGTTGTACTCGTAGGCCGAGCCGTGAAAGGTGTTGGTGCCGCTCTTGGTGACCAGCGAGACCTGTCCGCCGCTGGAGTAGCCGGAATCGGCATTGGAGTTGGCGGTGGTGACCCGGAATTCCTCCACCGAGTCGGGCGGCGTATTCAGGACACTGGTAAAAGCGTAACCATTATTCTGATCGTTGACCCCGATGCCGTCGAGCGTGATGTTCGATTGGTCGCTGCGCACGCCATTCACTGCGCCGCTCCGGGTGTCGGTGTTCTGATTGACTTGTGTCCCCAGGTAGGCCACACCCGGCTGCAGGCTGAGTAGATAGGCCACGTTGCGGTCGGCGATGGGCAGTTCCGCGATTTGGTTTTCCTCGAGCGTGTTACCCAGCGACGCGTCGGTGCGATTGATGAGTGGCGCCTGGGCTTCAACCTGTACCGATGTCGCGACACCCGCAACCTGAAACTGGATGTTTACCGTGGAGGGCGTTTTAACCACGAGCGTGACGTCCGACGCCGAATAGGATGCAAAACCCGTTGCCGTGGCCTGCAGCCGGTAGCTGCCCGGAGGCACATCCAGGAACTGGTATAAACCTGCCGCGTTGCTGGTGGTAGTCCGCTGTAACCCCGTTGAGGCGTCGGTCAAAGTAATCCTTGCGCCCGGGACCTTCGCGCCAGACGGATCAGACACGTTCCCATTCAGCGAGCTTGTTGATTGCGCCGTCGCCAACGCGACCAGCAATGCCAACACTGCGAACACCCAAATCGCGCATCTTGCTTCCTGCACAAATCGAATGCCAAACTGGTACCACCGCTCGTGTTGCCCGCTGCTCGCCTGCTGATGGATTCGCGTCATCGACATACCCCCTTTGAGTAACGCCGGGCGAAAACACGTGAGCTGAAATCACACGCGTGTCCTTCTCCCCGCGCCGGCTTGCGCCTTTTCGATTCCCTTTACTTCTGGATCAACCAGATGAAACCTTTCTTGTCCCTACAGAGACCATTCCTGTCCCGAGTGGCGCGGATTATACCTGAAGATCGGACGGAAGATCATGCAGAAAAATCTGATCGCTGGACGCCGTTTCTTGAATCGGCGACGGGAGCGAAGGAAACCACACCCTAAGCGCATCTTCAAACCTGTTGAAATCGCGAAACTGGTTGCAGGTCTCGTATTCTGCCTGGCTCGTTTCGCGGTGGGGAAGTCGGGCTCGGCATCTTTCCAGGAATTGAGAAAACCCTGAGACGCGGCGTGAGCTCCGGCGGTGTGACCCGCAGGTCTTCCACGAGATCCGTTTGTCCTTCCATGCGTACGGCGGCGGCAAGGAGAAAAAGAAAGAAAAGGAAAAGAAAGAAAGAGCTTGACATTGCCATAGTGGTATAGTCAGATATATCAGTATATTACGTGCAAATGGCTCAACCGCGGCTGATTGCTCGCAACTGAATAGGCAGGAGTTATGAAAAACATGAAATCCCTTGGTTTTATGCTGTTCGTGGTTCTGATGTCGCTCTCCACCGTGGCTTTCACCCAATCCGACGCGCCAAAGTCGGACGCGCAAAAGTCCTTCGACAACCTGAAAACGCTGGCGGGTTCGTGGGAAGGCCACGTTACCACCCAGCCGCCGCAAGCCGAGATGGAAGGCATGGCGATGCAGGTCACGCTGCGCGTGACTTCCATGGGTAACTCGATGGTGCACGAGATGTCTGGAGAGGGAAGACCTGACCATCCGGTCACCATGCTGTATTTGTCAGGCGACCGTTTGCTGCTGACGCATTATTGTGACGCGGGGAATCGGCCACGGATGACGGGCAAGATGTCGCCGGACGGAAAAACAGTGGACTTCGAGTTCCTCGACGTCGACGGCGGCACGCAGTATGGGCACATGCACCATGCTGTCTTTACGGCGATCGACGCGAACCATCACACCGAGGACTGGACTTACATGCAGCCGGGGGACAAGCTAGTGCACGCGCACTTCGATCTGCAGCGGACCAAGTGACGGAGCGCATCTTTGCTGCGTCACCTCGGGTGAGTCAAATCTGGTAAGTCAATCTGACGAGGCGATCTGGAAACCCTGATGGACCGTGAGTGGAACGACAGTCAACCGATTTACCGCCAGCTTCGCGACCGCGTCGTCGCCATGATCCTCGAAGGCGTGCTCAAGGAAGGCGATCCGTTGCCCTCGGTGCGCAATGTGGCGGCCGCATATCGGGTGAATCATCTCACGGTTCTGAAGGGTTATCAGCAACTGGTCGACGAGCAGTTGGTCGAAAGTAGGCGAGGTCTGGGCATGTTCATCAATGCGGGCGCGCGCAAGCTGCTGCTGCAAGCCGAACGCCAGAAGTTTCTGGCGGAGGAATGGCCCAGGGTCCATGCCACCATCCAGCGGCTCGGACTGAAGGCGGAAGAACTGCTGGATGGGGCGGCAAACCGCCGGAACACGTCTGAGGCAGCAACGTCCGACGCGGCAAAACCGGTTGCCGCATCGTCGAAAACCAAAGTTGAGGAGCGCTGAAGCCATGGCATGCATAGAAGCACGCGGTCTCCGCAAGGCATTCGGCACAACGGTCGCGCTCGATGGCGTCGATCTGCGTGTTGAAGAGGGCCGCATCCTCGGACTCATCGGTCCCAACGGCGCGGGCAAAACCACCGCGCTGAACGCGATTCTCGGGCTCACCCCCTATCAGGGAGAACTGAGGGTGCTCGGACGCGACCCGTGGACCGAGCGCGACCAACTCATGCGGGATGTCTGTTTCATTGCCGACGTCGCCGTTCTGCCGCGCTGGATACGGGTTTCGCAGGCGCTCGACTATATGGCCGGCGTGCATCCGCGATTCGATCGCGTGAAGGCGGAAGGTTTTCTTGCCAGGACCACCATCGGGCGCAGCACCAAGGTCAGGGAATTGTCGAAGGGCATGGTGACCCAGCTGCACCTTGCGTTGGTGATGGCGATTGACGCGAGATTGCTGGTGCTGGATGAGCCCACGCTTGGTCTCGACATCCTGTTCCGCAAGCAGTTCTACGATTCGCTGCTGAACGACTACTACGATCGCAGCCGCACCATCCTGGTGACCACGCATCAGGTGGAAGAGATCCAGAATGTGCTCACCGATGTCATTTTCATCAACCGCGGTCGCATCGTATTTGGCTGCAGCATGGATGAATTCGAGTCGCGTTATCTGGAAGTGATGGTGAAGCCTGAGGAGCTTGCAGCCGCACGGGCCCTCAAGCCGATGCACGAGCGCCAGGTGCTGGGCCGCAGCGTCCTGCTGTTCGATCTAGAGACGGATCGTGTCGCCAATCAGAAACTCGACCGCCAGCAAGTCGCCGGGCTGGGCGACGCGCGCACGCCCAGCATCGCCGACTTGTTTGTTGCCGTGGTGGGCAATCAAGCCGGCGCGGCAAAAGGAGTGGCTCAATGAATACGCAATCGAACGCGATGTACGAATCTCCTCTCGACTCGCAGGCAATCGCGCCCGCGGTCATGCGGGCAACCCGGCCCATGTACTGGTCGGTGCGACGCGAATTGTGGGAGAACCGTTCGATCTATCTCGCGCCGCTGGCCGCCGCCGCGCTGTTCCTGTTCGGCTTCTTGATCAGCCTGGCTCGTCTGACGCACAAAATGCGCGCCCTGGCGGCGCTCGATCCGACGCACCAGCGCGAAATGATCGCCAACCCGTACGACTTCGCGGCGGGTCTGATGATGGTGACCGCCATGATCGTGGGGGCGTTCTACTGCCTTGACGCACTGCACGGTGAGCGCCGTGATCGCAGCATTCTTTTCTGGAAGTCGCTCCCGGTGTCCGATGCCACCACGGTGCTCTCGAAGGCGAGCATTCCGCTTGTGGTTCTGCCGCTGCTCACCATCGCCATCACCGTGGCCATGCAGTTCATCATGCTGCTGCTGAGTTCTGTAGTACTCCGGGTAAACGGCCTGGGTGTCGCGAATTATTGGACGCAGGTGTCGTTGTTCCAGATGTCACTGGGGCTGATCTACCATCTGCTGACCGTGCACGTGCTTGGGCATGCGCCCTTTTACGGTTGGATGCTGCTGGTTTCCGCGTGGGCTCGGCGGGCAGCAATTCTTTGGGCAACCCTGCCGCTGCTCGCGATTGGCTTCGTCGAGAAGATTGCGTTCAACACTTCGTACTTCGGGACCATGCTGCTCCAGCAATTGGCAGGCGGAGAGGAGGCTGCGCCCCTCCCGGGCAGGATGCCGATCGATGCGATGACGCACCTTACTCCCGGCCACTTCCTGATCAGTCCGAGTTTGTGGCTGGGGTTGGCACTCACTGCGGCTTTTCTTTTTGGCGCGGTTCGGCTGCGCCGCAATCGCGAACCGATCTGATCGGGAGGACACCATGATTCGAGAACGAGCGCTAAAGGTCGTGTTGGGGTTAGTGGGGTTGCTCTTCGTCGCGGGTGTTTACCCGTTGTTGAGGTTTGAAGCGAATCCAGGCGAGCAAATGCTCGGTGCCGTGTATGTCACGCTGGGTTTTTTCTGCTGCTTGCGCTACGCAGTCCGTCAGCGAATCGTAGCCTGATCGCCTTCACCGCATGGTCGAGCCTGGTTCACGCCGGCACTATGGAGCTGCAGGCATTCCGTAATGTGATCCCACACGAAGATCTGCTGAGGGCCGTACTTCCGCTTGCCATCATCGGGGCAGCACTGATCGTGCTCGCGCCAGCAAAGGGTAAGGTGGTTGCGTAACGATAAGGAGTTCTGAAAAGTGCGATCGCCACTATTACTTACTTCTTCACCGGGGACTTAGCACAACGGGGCGGCACCTATGGGTCCGAGGGGCTGATTGGGTCGTCACCCCGGCACAAAGCCCAACAGGTCAATCCGCCTATGGTCGCGAGGCCCGCTCCCTTGGCCCAGTGCGAGTTTAGGAAGCCACCCTTTCCCGCTATGGTGCCGGTTTTGCGGTGGTCGGCCCCTCCGCATTTCTCTTCCCGCGACTTCTGCTCGCCTTCACGCACGGTGACCCGGTCGGAGCGCACACCCCGCTTGGTCTGCTGCGCGGCACTGGACCGAGAATCGATACTCGCGTCATTTTTCAGCGCCGAGACAGTGACCTTCCCGTCCACGTCGGCGATGTTGTAGTGAGTCCATTCGGTGTTATTGACAGGTGTGACGATCAGGCAACCCACACGCACTCTCAATCCGCGAGAGGTGTTGATTGACAGGCTGCCGTGATCGAGAACAAGTTCGTCGCCGTTAAACTGGACCATAGTCTCTGGATTGATGTCGGCGGTGGATCCGCTGGCCTCGATCCGGGCGACGGCGTTTTTCTGAGTTTCTATCAGGTCGTTGGAAAACAAGGCGGTAGAGGGAGGAGCGGCATTCTTGTTCACCAGCACGCCAATGCTGTTGCTGCGCAATATCGCGGCTGCGGTGTCGTCAGCCAGGACTGACACGGGCAGAAGTGCAACCATCGGCAGGCAAACGAAATAGTGCCATTTCAATTGAGATACGCCCCACAATCTACCGCCTGGCGGCACTACTGGAAGCTTAGCCCCGGGCTTCGGCGTGGGCTATTGGCTAGCGTGGTGCGATCTCTGTAACTCCCACGATAGCAATGAGATAGCGTTTGGTAGAACACAACCCGGTCCAACTTGGCGTGGTTCTCTAGAGCACACGGTCCTGATACTTGATGAGAAATGCGCCCACCTTTTCCTGGCTTGGCTCCGAGTCGGCCTAGGCTATGCCTCTACCGAGGCCTTCCAACTGGTAACGCTCGACGACGGCAAGGCGGTCAGGCGCTCCAACCTTTCGCAACATGCGATGCACGTGGTTTTTCACCGTCTGCTCCGACAGGTTCAACCGCGCCGCAATCTCCTTGTTGGTGAGCCGTTCACGCAGCAGTGCCATGAGTTCGTGCTCGCGCCGGCTCAGCGTTCGACGGGCCTCCCCCGGGGACTTGAGATGCTGGGCCACACAACGGAACAGGGCCATGGAGAGCGTCGGTGGACAAACTGCGTCACCTCCGGCAACTGCGCTGATCGTGGCGCCGACCTCCGCGGCTGAGGCATCCTTTAGGACGTAACCGACCACGCCCTCCCGGACCGCTCTCAGGAACCTGCCCTCATCCAATTCCATGTCGACCATGACGACCCGCACCCCTGGAATCGCTGCGTGCAGCGTGGACACCAGTCTGGCTTCGGAAAAAACCAGATCGATGGAATCCAGGAGAACAATGTTGGGGTGGGTGGCGATGATTCGTTCCTGCGTGGCCGGTGAATGCGAGGCGGCTCCAACCACACGGATATCACTTTTCTTGGCTAGTATCCGGATGAGCGCTTCGCGCAGCAGCCGGTTTTCAGCAAGGAGGAAAACTTTAGCAATCCGCTTCGGCTCCATCAAATGCTCCACTTGTCTTCGTGATGGCGCGTTAAGGTTAAGACATTGGGTCGTGCCCCCTTTCCACTCCCCGATGCCCAAATTGTCCTTGGTCGACGCGTGAGACTCAATTCTGTTTTATTTTGGATGTACCTCTCTAAAGTTTGGCTGCCCAAGCCACCGATTCCTAAGATCATCAACTCTTACACGCCTTCCTCCCATTCCATGATCAAACCCTGCACGCGGAAGAAAAGTTGTGCAATACATCGAGCAGGCAGCCGAGGGAAGCAATCGAGATTCTCCGGTCGGCGGGGATTGTCGTGTAAGCGCATCAATCTACACCATTTCGTGCGCGGTTTCAAATCCACGCCCCCCCTTTTCCTTGAATTCCGCTGTTAGTACCAGGCCAAACTTGGTACCGTTCCAGTACTACTGCGGCTTTGGTACTTAGGGTTGGTCGAGGGTAGATCACTTTTGAACCTTGCGCAGTCCCGCTATCCAGACTGTATTCTGCGCCCTGGCGTTTGCCTCGGAGAAACTATGTGAAGCGAGTCCGTGTGCTGGTTGCAAATCGGCCCCGCCTGATGCGGGAACTCGTGATGGCCACTATTTCCGACCAACCCGACATTGAAATTGTTGGCGAGGTGGCGGACGAGCGTGAACTCACCGAGGTGGTGGAACAGGTTCAGCCCGACGTTCTCATTCTGGCGATGGATGAACCGGAGAAGCGTCTGGGCCAGTGCGGGTTCCTGTTGGGAAGGTATCCCCAGATGAGGATTCTGGCGCTTGCGCCGGAGCAGAACCGCGGGACCTTTTTTTGGGCCATCGTCGATATTCGAACCAAGCCACTGGAGAGTTCCGAGGCCGGCATTTTGAACGCGGTACGTGAGCGTCCAGTGCTGGTGGGAGCCGCGCAAAACTGAGACTGGCGCGAGGGACTCCTGGCGTTGGAATGGAACGCAAGAGGCAGTGCTGCGCGACGTTCTGTGACAACTGCGCAGTGTGATTGGGTGAACAGATCCGGCTCTTGGAATGGAGCCGACATTTGCCGGATGGCATTGAAAAGAATCGGCTTAACTCACAACGTCCCTGTAAGTGAGGGGGCGAAGCTGTATCCAGCATCCGATGGAAGCTCAAATAACAGCAGCGGAAACGATCCCCTGTTTGGCAGACGGGGACCGACGGGAGGAAGGCAGTTGGTATGCCCTCTACACCTGTCCGCGCCACGAAAAGCGCGTCGTAAAGCAGATCGAGCAGCACCGCATCTCGTGCTTCCTGCCTGTCTATCGGTCGGTGCGGCGCTGGAAAGACCGTCGGAAAGAGCTGGAACTGCCGTTATTCCCGGGTTATGTCTTCGTGCGCATTGCCCTGCAGGACCGTTTGCGGGTTTTGCAACTGGCCAGTGTAGTCCGCTTCGTCAGCTTTAACGGGCGTCCCGTCCCTCTGCCTCGTGGCGAGATGGAAGCCCTGATGAGTGGGCTGACAAGTGGAGTGCGCGCCGAGCCGCATCCCTACTTGACGGTCGGGCGTCGCGTGAACGTAAAGCACGGTCCGCTGGCGGGATCGCAAGGCATTCTGGTCCGGAGAAAAGACAGGTTTCGAGTGGTCCTTTCGCTGGATATCATCATGCGCTCGGTTGCCGTGGAAGTCGACGAGGCGGATGTTGAGCCTTGCTGAACCATGGGTGTTTTTCCCGGGCTCTCCGCCAACGTGTTTTTCCGTCCTCCTCGCTCCAAATTTAAGATCCCGGCTGATTCGGCCGGGTAGAGGTGTTATGAGCAGAAAACTCTCTCACATAATTCGTTTTCGAGCGCTGATCTTGCTGTGCGCGGGATTGGGATGTTCCGTGACTGCCTGGAGCCAACAACCTTCGGGCTACGTTCGAAGCAGCGCCATCGATCCGGCCGACTCCCGTGCGGAACACGAAGCGGAGCAAATGGTCTCGCTTTCTGCCGACAAGATCACCCAGATTCTGCAAGGCGAACCGGGATTGCTATTGCAGGTCAAGAAGGCCATCGTCCGCAAGGCGTTCGAGCAGGGCAGAGTTCTTGATCCCAACGATCTCACCGATGACGCTGTTTTCCGTTTACTCAGGGAGGATCAAAACGTCCGCGTGATCGCGACGCAAGAGATTGAAGATCGCTCCTATATCAAGGCCAAGCCGACGCGTGAGGAGTTGGCAAGAAACATGCCGTGCCGTGATCCGCTTGCGGGAAAGGATCCGAAAGTATCCGAGCAGGTGGACATGAAGGGAGCCCACTCGCAGGAGCAACTCTATTGGGCCAAGCATGATAGTGATCTGGATTGTTACCTGACCCAGTATCTTCCAGGTGGCACGGCGAGAGCGCTTTACGAACAGCCAGAAATTCTAACTTCTCCACAATCTGCTCCAGCCCTGCAGTCTCCTCTCCAGCGGAATCAGCAAACGCCGACTTCCCCCCGCCCCGCCACCCCCCCGGCGCGGGGGTTGGGGGGGGGGGAGGGGGTAAGGGGGGAGGGGCGCCGAGGAGTGGATGGGGGCCGGCGGGGCTCG
>VFSW01011787.1_pt1 | contig 12249 bp, 8 predicted proteins | sample 5358111 | NCBI WGS metagenome assembly VFSW01 (sample SAMN11554181, study PRJNA540505) | mine drainage metagenome | isolation source: sediment from site ElyBrook_90M | place: USA: Ely Copper Mine, Vershire, VT | collected 2017
CCCATGAGCGTAGTGAAGATCTCGTCGGCTGCGACGCCATCTTCAATATTGACTTTGAGCAGCCGGCGCTTGGTTGGCTCCATGGTGGTTTCCCACAGCTGCTCCGGATTCATCTCGCCCAAACCCTTGTAGCGCTGTATGGTCTGGCCCCGCCGTGCCTCTTCCATGAGCCAAGCTACCGCTTCCTCGAAGTGGGCGACGGGCTGGATCTTGTCACCACGCCGGATGCTGGCCCCGTCACGCAGGAGGCCCTCCAGCTGGGCTCCGAGGGCACGCAGGCTTCGATATTCTCCTGAGCCCAGGAACTCGGCGTCGAGGCGGCTGTGGTGCTTGGATCCGTGCTCGCTGCGGATTATGAGGATCTCGTATGTCCCGGTCAGGGGGCTGAGGTTGAGCTCGACATCGTAATAGGCGCCGTTGGGTTCCGAGGCGAGCTGGCCTTGAAGCGTTTCGGCAAAACTCTGCGTTGCTGCGCGATCCTTGAGGTCGTCGACGGCAAGGGTGGGAAGATAGACGAGCTTACGCATCAGTTTGACATCGTAGCGGCGAGACAGGCGCTTGATTGTGCTTTCAACGGAAAGATAGTCATTGCATAGCCTGGCAAAGCGTTCGCCCTCGATCGGCGGCGCGCTGGGCGCACCAGCCAGCGACGCCCCTTCTAGGGCCGATTCCAGGAGATGGGCCTGAAGTTCTCCGTCATCTTTGAGATAGCGCTCGAGTTTGCCGCGCTTGACTTTGTAGAGCGGCGGCTGGGCAATAAAGATATGGCCTCCCGCCAGGAGTTCCGCCATCTGGCGGTAGAAGAATGTCAGCAAGAGCGTGCGGATATGTGACCCATCCACATCCGCATCTGTCATAATGATGATACGGTGGTAACGTAACTTCTTGATATCAAAGTCATCTTTTCCGATTCCAGTACCGAGAGCGGTAATGAGCGTTCCCACTTCGGCTGAAGCCAACATCTTGTCGAACCGGGCCCGCTCGACGTTCAGGATCTTTCCCTTGAGTGGAAGTATTGCCTGAAAGCGTCGGTCACGGGCCTGTTTGGCGGAGCCGCCGGCGGAATCTCCCTCGACAAGATACAGTTCGCATAGCGCGGGGTCGCGCTCTTGGCAGTCGGCCAGCTTTCCCGGGAGCCCAGCAATGTCCAGGGCTCCCTTGCGACGGGTCATCTCGCGGGCTTTACGTGCTGCTTCGCGCGCGCGCGCCGCGTCGATGATCTTGGAAGCGATCACACGGGAATCGGCTGGATTTTCCTGCAGAAAATCTGCGAGATGCTCGTTGACGACAGACTCCACGATGCCTTTCACTTCCGAGGAGACGAGTTTGTCCTTGGTTTGAGAAGAAAACTTGGGGTCGGGTACCTTGACCGAAAGCACGGCGGTCAGTCCCTCGCGAGCGTCGTCTCCCGTCGGGCTGATCTTGTCTTTTTTGGCAAGCGCGAGGCTCTCGATGTGTTGGTTGAGGGTCCGGGTCATGGCGGCACGCAGGCCGGCGAGATGTGTACCCCCGTCGCGCTGGGGGATGTTATTGGTGTAGCAAAAGGTATTTTCCTGGTAGGAATCATTCCACTGCATGGCCAGCTCAACTGACACACCATCCTTTTCGGCGGAGATGTAGATGACCTTTTCATGGAGCGGGGTTTTATTCCGATTGAGATGCCGCACGAATGCGGCGATCCCCCCCTGATATTCAAATACGTCTTCTTTCAGGTCGCGGTCATCGCGAAGCACGATCCGGACACCCGAATTGAGGAAAGAAAGCTCGCGCAACCGCTTGGCAAGCAATTCGTAATGAAAGGTGGTGTTGGTGAATATCTTCGGGCTGGGCAAAAAGTGGACATCGGTGCCGGTTTCATCCGTGGCTCCGATGGCTTTGAGCGGCTCAATGGGATCGCCCAGGTGGTATTTCTGATAGTAAATTTTCCCGTCGCGTCGGATGGTTAATTCCAGAGAATCGGAAAGCGCATTGACTACGGAAACGCCGACACCGTGAAGCCCTCCTGAAACCTTGTAGGAGTTCTGGTCGAATTTTCCTCCGGAATGGAGCACGGTCATGATGACTTCGGCCGCGGAGCGGCCTTCATCGGGAATGACTCCCGTCGGGATTCCTCGGCCATTATCCGAAACGGTAATGGAGTTGTCGGTGTGAACCGTAACCCGAATCTGGGTACAGTAGCCAGCGAGCGCTTCGTCGATGGCATTGTCCACGACCTCGAAGACCATATGGTGAAGGCCGGTGCCGTCGTCGGTGTCCCCGATGTACATGCCGGGCCGCTTGCGGACGGCATCAAGCCCCTTGAGCACCTGGATGCTGGTAGAGTCGTAAACGGGTCTGTTATCCATGGACGGGCCTTTGGGGTAAAGAAACGCTCATTTTAACATTTCTACATCCGGCAGGTCTGATTTCTTCGAGGTGGAGGAAGAAGGGGAAACGGAGTTGATGCAGCTTTGTTCCACGTGAAACATGCTGTGGGCCCGGCTTCGGGGCGCGAAATCTCGTGCTTCCATGGCGGTCAGGAAGATCTGCGTTTCCAGCGCTTCGAGGACATCACAAACCCGTTGGCGATGAATCCGGTCCAGCTCAGCTCCAATGTCGTCAGCCAGCAAAACGCAGCGACGGCCCGTTTTGGCCATAAAGAGGCGCAATTGGGCTAGACGCAGGGCAATCACGAGAAGCTTCTGTTGGCCATGGGATAACTGGGTACGAATGCCGTCCATATCCAGATCGAGACGCAGGTCGGCAAGATGGGGTCCGGACTGCGTAAAACCCCGGCGCTGATCGGAAGCCCGGGTACGCTGAAGCAGCGCAAGAAGAGGTTCGTTGTCCTCCCAGCCTCGCAGAAAGTGCAGGCTGACCGCTCCGCACTGAAGGAGAGTACCCGCGGTCTGAAGGAATTCCTCCCGCAGCTGGCGGAAAAAGTTCTGGCGGGAATGGTCAAGATCTTCGCCAAGAGCGGCAAGATCCTCATCCCAGAGAAACTGGACCGCGGGCGGGGATGAGCAGCGCAAAGCAGCATTGCGTTGGCCCAGCAACCTTTGGTATCGGAGCCATTTGGGGTAGAAATCTGGTTCCACGTGAAACAACCACCAGTCCAGAAGGCCCCGACGATGACGACTGCTCCGCAGAAATTCAAAATGGAGCTCGGGGGTGATGGCCAGCAACGGAACATGTCGCGCCAGGACCGCCGCGCCTTTCATTGCGCTCCCGTCTACGCGGATCGTCCGCCCTCGCCCATCAAACGCCAAACCCACCCGGTGTTCCTGAGCTCCCTCCACAACAATGCCGTGTACCATCAAACTGTCGGCTCCGTGCCGAATCAGCTCCGACCAACGCTTTGTCCGAAACGACCGTCCTGTGGCCAAAACGTGTGTTGCTTCGAGCAGGGTTGTCTTTCCGGCCGCATTCCAGCCCGTTATAACGTTCAGTTTCGCTCCGGGCTCGATAACGACCTTTTTCAAAAGCCGGAAATTCTGGATCTCCAGGTGGGTCAGCGGCATACAGCCCAGCACCGGTGGTCTGTCATGCGTCTCCTAAAGCCGCATTGGCATCACAACATATTGGTTGGAGGAATCTCCCGGTGCATGCAACGTACAACTGCTGTTGGAGTCCGTAAGGCCCAACTCCACCTCTCCAGAATCGATTGCACCGACCGCCTCGATGATGTAGTTCACGTTGAATCCGATCTCGAATTCATCACCGGCATAATCAACCAATACCTCCTCCTGAGCCTCTTCCTGCTCTGGATTGTGGGCGCTCAAACGCATAACGCCGGGCGCCAGCGCGATCCGTACACCCCGATATTTCTCGTTTGACAGTATCGCGACCCGGCTCAAAGATTCCCGGAACAGGTCTCGCGAAACCCGCACCCGGATCTGTTGTTCTTGTGGGATTACTTTGTGGTAGTCCGGAAACCGGCCATCAATCAGTTTTGAGGTAAACATCAAATCCTTTTTCACAACCCGAATGTGGTTGGCCCCCCCCTTCAGTTCGACAAATTCATCGGAATCGTCGAGAAAACGTGTCAGCTCCAGCACCCCTTTTCGCGGCAGAATCCCTTGACGCTCCCCTTCCAGCTGGTGCTGCAACACCGTTTCACTTAAAGCCATCCGGTGACCGTCTGTCGCCACCGCCATCAACTTCCCGGGCGTCATTTCCAACAACAATCCGTTCAAATAATACCGCACATCCTGCTGCGCCATGCAAAATTGCGTTTTCTGCAACAGGCGTCCGAGCGTCTGTTGCGGGACAGTAAGTGCCCACTCCCATTGCGCTGTTTCCACGCTTGGGAAGTCTCCGGCGGGCAGGGTTAGGAGTGTAAAGCGACTCCGCCCGGAACGGAGCAGGACTTTTCCTTTATCCAGGCGCAACTCGAGGGACGCGTCAGCGGGCAAGGCCCGGCAGATATCCAGAAGCTTCCGGGCGGGCGCAGTAACTTCCCCTTCGTTCCCACCGTTTGCCTGCACACTGACCACCACTTCCACTTCAAGGTCGGTACCCGTCAGCGTCAACCTGCCTTCCTTGTATCGCAGCAACACGTTCGAGAGTATCGGAAGTGTCTGTCTGCGCTCAGCTACGCCGGCAACATAACTTAGCGGCTTTAACAGATGTTCCCGTTGTATCGTGATCTGCATGATTTTTTCCTGGTGTGCGGACCTGGCTCAGCTTTAGTTTTATTTAGATATCCAAAACAACAACAGTTACTACTAGCAATCGAATCTCTGTGGTTAAGTCTACTATTCCCTTGATCGACCGGCACTTATTACCGGATCGTTCTTGTGTGCATACCCCATGCTGGCCTGTGGATAAGGTGTTCCGGTATGTGGATAACCAAAGGCCCTATACAAAGTCACTAATTTTCGACCCAACTATTCACAGTTCATACCCACGTTTGTTCAGGTAGAAAGAATGCGCAGCAGGTTGCTGTAGTCTTCCTTTACCCGGACATCGGTTTGCGCCAACTCCACAATTTTCCTGCAGGCGTGAATTACCGTTGTATGATCGCGGCCGCCAAAGGCATCCCCGATTTCCGGCAGACTGTGGTTGGTAAGTTCTTTGGCAAGCGCCATGGCAACCTGGCGAGGCCTCGCGACCTGCCGGACCCGGCTCTTTGAATGCAAGTCGGCAACACGGATTTTATAATACTCGGCGACGGTCTTCTGGATGTTGTTGATGGTAACTAACCGTTCATGGAAAGCGAGCAAATCCTTAAGGCTTTCCGTGGCCAACTCAATGCTGATGGGTTGGCCGGTAAAGTGCGCATTGGCGACCACCCTACGCAATGCTCCTTCCAGTTCGCGGACGTTGGACCGTACCCGCTTGGCGACAAAAAACGCGACATCCTCTGGCAATCCAATCCCTTCGTGTTGCGCCTTCTTCATCAGGATGGCCACCCGTGTTTCGAGCTCCGGGGGTTCTATTGACACAGTCAAGCCGCTGCCAAACCGCGAGATCAGCCGCTCTTCAACGCCAACGAGTTCCTTGGGAAAGCGGTCGGCAGTGATAATTACCTGGCGCTGTCCCTCTAGCAAATTATTGAATGTATGGAAGAATTCTTCCTGAGATCGTTCCTTCCCAACGAAAAACTGGATATCGTCAATCAGTAGCGCATCGAGCGTCCGGTAGTGTTTCTTGAACTCATTGATCGCGTTGTGTTGAAGCGCTTTTACCATATCCGCGACAAAGCGCTCCGAATGAACGTAGGCAACCCGGCCCTCCGGCGCATGTTCCATCATCAGATGGCCAGCAGCCTGCATCAAGTGTGTCTTGCCCAGGCCGACACCCCCGTAAATGAACAGCGGGTTATAGGCTTCCCCCGGGTTTTCCACCACCTGCCGGGCTGCCGCCCGCGCGAGCTGGTTAGATTTGCCTTCCACGTGTGTCTCGAAGGTAAATTCGGGGTTCAGTCTGCCAGGCACCACGACCGGCCGTTTCGGTGCACGCTCGCCCGATGTGCCTGCGCGCGGAGCCGCTTCGGCGGACTCGCTCGGTGTCTGGTTGCCTACCTCAATGACTACATCCACCGCACGCTGATCGTATTGTCCGGCCAGCTCCGCAATACGGCCGATAAAACGTTCCTTGACCCAATCCATCACAAAGCGGTTCGGTGCCAACAGGCGTAACGATCGCTGTTCCCGCACAGCCTGTAGCGGGCGGATCCAGGTGTTGAACTGCTGCGCCGAAAGCTCTTCTTCCAGCCGCTCGAGACATTTTTTCCATAACGGCGGCTGTCCGGCACTGGGTTCCACGACATGCATGGTGTTCTCTCCCTTGGGACCGGGAAGTCTAGCCCCTTGGAGTTCCCCGATCCATAACCAATCACGACCGCACATCAAAGCTGGCGGTTGACAAGGTAGCGCCAAAGGCAGTAACTTTGCCGCCCTTTTCCCGTAAACAACCGACTCGACCCAACACGAACCCGGCAGGCGACAGGCTATGAAAAGAACTTACCAACCCAGTGTGCTGAAACGCAAACGCACGCACGGCTTCCGCGCACGCATGAGTACGGCCGGCGGCCGCGCTGTGTTGAGCGCACGACGCGCCCGTGGCCGCGCACGGCTAAGCGCCTGATCCCTGGGACGACGGCCGGACAGGGGCTGCCGAAATCCTTCCGAATATTGGCGAACGTGGAGTACCGCCGCATACTCCGTAGTGGCCGACGACACAGTGACCCACTTTTCACGGTCTACGCCGCCGCCAACACCCTCGGCCATCCGCGTCTCGGGATCACCGTCGCCCGCAAGGTTTCAACCAAGTCGGTCGTGCGCAACCTCATCAAACGCCAGATCCGCGAGTCTTTTCGCCAGCGCCGCGGCCCGATCCCGGATCTTGATATCGTGGTGGTGGCTCGTCCCGCCGCCGCCGCCGAGCCCCGCGACGCCCTGCGCGCGTCCCTGAAGCGACACTGGGAACAGATGCTGCCGTCATGAAGAAGCTATTTCTCCTGGCGATACGCGCATATCGCTATGCTGTCAGCCCGCTGCTGGGCGACCATTGCCGGTTCTATCCCAGCTGTTCGCGTTATGCTCTGGATGCGATCGACTCTTACGGAGTCCTCAAAGGCGGCTGGCTGGCTGCCCGCCGGCTGCTCCGCTGCCATCCCTGGCACCCCGGCGGCATAGACCCGGTACCCTCCTGCCCGACCGTTCATTCCAAAGGACATCATGGATAACCAGCGCCTGCTCCTGCTTGTAGTATTGTCCGTGATTCTGCTGCTTCTGTGGCAGGCTTGGGAAAAACAACATCCCACAAATCCCGTTGCGACGACGACCGTCCCGGCCGCTCCTTCCGTCCCGGCCGCTCCGGCCCCACACGGCGCCAGCCCCGCTCTCGCCCCAAAGAGCGAAGCCGCTGCATCGCTCCCGGCCGGAGTGCGTATCCACGTTACGACGGATCTCTTCAAGGCAGAACTCGATACCCGCGGCGGTGATCTGCGCCAGCTGGATCTGAAGGCCTATCCGGTCAAGGTGAACGAGCCCAACAAACCGCTCAAGCTGTTGCGCGACCACGGAGGCTACGTTTTTTACGTCCAATCCGGGCTTATCGGACACAGCGGCCAATGGCCAGATCACAAAACGCTCTATCAGGCCGCCGCGACCCGCTATACGCTCGGCCCCGGCCAGAACAGTCTGCAGGTTCCGCTGACCTGGGTGGGGCCGCAGGGGCTGCGCGTTACCAAGACGTACACCTTCCGCCGCAACAGCTACGTAGTCGACGTAAGCTATGCCGTTACCAACGGCGGCGGCAGAGCACGCAACGCCTATCTCTATGCCCAGCTGCTGCGCAGTTATATTGCGCCACCACATCATCTATTTGGCGTCGCACCAAGCTATGTCGGCGCCGCAATCTACAGTCCGGCCAAGAAATACCAGAAAGTTCCCTTCGACGACATGCGGAACAAGCCGCTGGCGGTGACCACCCGCGGCGGCTGGGTGGCAGTGCTGCAGCATTATTTTGTCGGTGCGTGGATACCGCCGAGTGCGGCACGCACGCAATTCTACTCCGAGGCACTCGGCAACCACCGCTACGTGGTCGGATACAAGACGCTAACACCCACGACCATTGCCCCCGGCACTACAGCCAACCTAGACGCCCGGTTGTACGCTGGTCCTACGGATCAGGCCCGCCTGAAAAAGGTGGCTCCCGGCCTGGATCTGACGGTCGATTACGGCTGGCTGACGTTCATCGCCTCGCCGATTTACTGGCTGCTGGACCACATCCACAACGTCGTCGGAAACTGGGGCTGGTCCATCATACTGTTGACGGTGCTGATCAAGCTGGTTTTCTATCCGCTGTCTGCGACCAGCTATCGCTCCATGGCCCACTTGCGCCGTGTTCAGCCAAAGCTCGCCAGCCTCAAGGAACGTTATGGCGATGACCGCGAAAAGCTCAGCAAGGCAATGATGGAGATCTACAAGACCGAAAAGATCAACCCGCTTGGCGGCTGCCTGCCCATCGTGGTGCAAATTCCTGTTTTTATCTCCCTCTACTGGGTGCTGCTCCAGAGCGTCGAGCTGCGCCAAGCCCCTTTCATTCTGTGGATCCACGACCTGTCGGCCAGAGACCCGTATTTTATCTTGCCCATCCTGATGGGAATCTCGATGTTGGTGCAGCAATTGATCAGCCCGCAGATGACCGACCCGCTCCAGCGCAAGGTCATGATGGCGATGCCCGTACTGTTTACGTTTTTCTTCGCATTCTTTCCCTCCGGGCTCGTGCTCTACTGGGTCTGCCAGAATCTTCTTTCGATTGCCCAGCAGTGGTGGATCACGCGCCGCTTCAACGCGGACCAGCGCGCGAAGTAGCTGCGGTGTGCCGTGGACAATCTTTCCCGCACACCCTCTAGCGGGGATACGATTGTCGCGATCGCCACCCCGCCCGGCCGCGGGGGCATCGGAATTGTTCGTGTTTCCGGACCGGAAGTGGCGTCCATTGCGCACTCGCTGCTCGGCGGCCTGCCCAAGCCACGCCAAGCCACCCTGCGGGCGTTTCGCGATGCCCGCGGCCAGGCGTTCGATGAAGGGCTGGCGCTCTACTTTCCCGGGCCGAACTCCTTCACCGGTGAGGACGTGCTGGAGGTCCACGGGCACGGCGGCCCGGTGGTGCTGGATATGATGGTAGCGCGCGTGCTGGAGCTGGGAGCGCGTCCGGCGCGTCCCGGCGAATTTTCCGAGCGCGCGTTTCTTAACGGAAAGATCGATCTTGCCCAAGCCGAAGCGGTTGCGGATCTGATCGCGAGCGGTTCTGTGAGCGCGGCGCGTGCTGCCTTGCGCTCCCTTCAGGGTGAGTTTTCCCGTCACGTACACGCCATCGTTGCCGATCTGGTCGGGCTGCGCGCGCAAGTGGAGGCCGCGATCGATTTTCCCGAGGAGGAGATCGACATTCTTGCTGACCACCGTCTCGTGCAGCAGTGCCAGAACATCCGGAAATCCATCGCCGAGCTGCTTGCCCCGGCCCGTCAGGGCTGCCTGCTGCAAGAGGGAATGACCGTGGTACTGGCCGGTCGCCCCAACTCCGGTAAATCGAGCCTGCTGAATGCGCTCGCCCGCCATGATCGTGCCATCGTCAGCGCAATCCCGGGCACGACCCGTGATCTGCTGCATGAACACATCGACATCGACGGAATGCCGCTGCACCTGATCGACACCGCCGGTCTGCGCGAAAGCGGCGATGAGATAGAGCGCGAAGGCGTACGGCGCGCACGCGCCGTCGTCGCTGAAGCCGATCATATCCTGCTGATCGCGGATGACTGCAGCGCCGACGATCCGGATGTGCTTGCAGCCTTCATCCCCACCGGGATGAGCTATACGCTGGTTCGAAACAAGATAGATCTCACCGGACGTGAACCGGGAACCATTCGGACGCCCCCGGGAAGCCAGACCGCCGCTTGCGCCGCGGAAATCGCAATTTCCGCTCTGACCGGTGCGGGTGTCGACGTGCTGCGAGCGCATCTCAAGTCTCGCATGGGATTCCAAATCGCAGGCGAAACCACCTTCCGCGCGCGCCGGCGGCACGTCGACGCCCTGATCCGGGCCGATCAGGCGCTCGGATCCGCAGCCAGCGAGCTCGGACGGCGCCGGGGTGAACTGGCCGCCGAGGAGCTGCGTCAGGCGCAGCGCGACCTGGACGAGATTACTGGCGCGTTTACGTCCGACGACCTCCTTGGGCAAATTTTTACGAACTTTTGCATCGGAAAGTAAGCACACACTGATCACATAATTACCGCAACTTCAACGATCCTGCCGGCCAGCGGGGGTTGTGAAAACGTTCCGATGCGGCCTGCACCGGGTCTTTCAGGCAGGGGGCTCGGACACCTGATTAATTGTGGTCCGCTGCTTGTACGGGGCCCCTGAAATGCTAGCATTCCGCCATTCCACAGACAGGTTCGCAGATCGACCGTGCGTTATCCGGAACACCACGATGTCATCGTAGTCGGCGGGGGCCATGCGGGCACTGAAGCGGCCATGGCCGCGGCACGCATGGGTTGCCGCACTCTGCTGCTGACCCACAATATTGAGACTATCGGCCAGATGTCCTGTAATCCGGCGATCGGAGGCATCGGCAAAGGCCACCTCGTCAAGGAGCTCGATGCGCTCGGGGGTGTCATGGCCTCGGCAGCAGACCGCGCCGGTATTCAGTTTCGCATTCTCAATGCACGCAAGGGGCCGGCCGTGCGTGCCACGCGTGCCCAGATTGACCGGCAGCTGTACAAGGCCGCGATACGCGAGTTGCTCGCGCGCGAGCCGAACCTTTCCGTATTTCAGCAAGCCGTCGATGACCTCGTGGTGGAGGGCGACCGCGTGGTTGCTGTCGTCACGCAATCGGGTATCGAGTTCCGCGCACATGCCGTGGTTCTGACGACCGGCACCTTTCTCGCCGGGCGTATCCATGTGGGCATGACCAATTACCAGGGCGGCCGCGCCGGTGACCCGCCGGCCAACGCGCTCGCGGCGCGTCTGCGCGAGCGCGGTCTGCGCGTCGGCCGGCTCAAGACAGGCACGCCACCGCGCATCGACCGCAGAACGATCGAGTATGCGCACCTGCAGGAACAGCCGGGAGATGTACCGACACCGCAGTTTTCCTTCTGGGGCGAGGCGCTCGCGCGCCCACGCCAGGTTTCCTGCCATATTACCCACACCAATCGGCACACCCATGAGCTGATCCGCGCCGGCCTCGCCCGCTCGCCGCTTTATACCGGCGCCATCGAGGGCGTCGGTCCGCGCTATTGTCCCTCAATCGAGGACAAGGTGGTGCGCTTTGCGTCCAAGGATGCGCACCAGATTTTCGTCGAGCCGGAAGGATTGGGATCCGATGAGGTTTACCCGAACGGCATCTCCACCAGTCTGCCGTTCGATGTGCAGCTTGCGCTGGTGAGGTCGATCAAGGGCTTCGAAAAGGCGCATATCACCCGTCCCGGATATGCCATCGAATATGACTACTTCGATCCGCGCGATCTTGCGCCAACCCTTGAGACCAAGGCAGTCGCAGGACTCTATTTCGCCGGCCAGATCAACGGCACTACCGGCTATGAAGAAGCCGCCGCCCAAGGCATCGTCGCTGGCGCCAACGCGGCACTGGCCGTGGCTGGCCGCGAACCCTGGTGGCCGCGGCGCGACCAGGCCTATATCGGCGTACTGGTCGATGACCTCATCACCCGTGGGGTGACCGAGCCCTATCGCATGTTCACTTCGCGGGCGGAATACCGCCTTGTGCTGCGCGAGGACAACGCCGACTTGCGGCTGACCGAGGTCGGTCATCAGCTCGGTCTGGTCAGTGCTGACCTGGCTGGACGCATCGCAGCGAAGCGCGAGGCGATCGAGCGCGACCGCCGTCGCCTGTAACGTACCTGGCTTCGACCGGATGCGGCGGAGACGTCGGTGACAGAGTCGGTGCTGGGACAGAGACTGGGTCGCGAATGCACGCTGATCGAACTGCTGCGGCGCCCGGAGGTCAACTATCGCACGCTTATGAGCCTGCCTGGCGCCGGCCCGGGGGTGGCCGATGTGCGGGTGGCCGAGCAGGTTGAAATCCAAGCGAAATACTCCGGTTACATCGAGCGCCAATCACAGGAAATCGAGCGTCAGCTGCGGCACGAGGAAACGCTTCTACCACCCGACCTCGATTACTCGCGGGTCCGTGGGCTGTCAATCGAGGTCCAGCAGGTACTTGCCCGCTCCCGGCCCGTGACCCTGGGCCAAGCGGCGCGTCTCGCGGGCGTGACGCCCGCTGCCATCTCGCGACTTCGGGTGC
>VFSW01011788.1_pt1 | contig 12248 bp, 11 predicted proteins | sample 5358111 | NCBI WGS metagenome assembly VFSW01 (sample SAMN11554181, study PRJNA540505) | mine drainage metagenome | isolation source: sediment from site ElyBrook_90M | place: USA: Ely Copper Mine, Vershire, VT | collected 2017
CGGGGTGGTAAGCGCTTTTAAACAACTGGTTTTTCGGGGCTTGGGGGGTTTTGACTGGGCTGCACGGGCACTTGTTCCGCAGCCTGTAAAGCCACGACCCAAAAAAATCCGAAGTCGCCGCCTGGACGCTGAAATGCGCCCTACTTGTGCAGCCGCGCTAGGAGCGCCCGCGCGCGCTGCACAACCGGAACGTCCACCATCTTCCCCTCGAACACGCATGCGCCTTTTCCTGCCGCTTGCGATTCTGCGTAGGCGCCGATCAAGCGCGCGGCGCGATCGAGTTCTTCAGGCGATGGGGAAAACGCTTCGTTCAACAGAGGAACAACCTGTGGATGAACGCAGGACGCTCCGTCAAATCCGAAGCGGCGAGCCTCTTGGGCCGCGTTTCGGATTCCTTCGATGTCGCGGTAGTCGGCCACGGAGCGCAGCAATCCAAACGAAAAAATTCCCGCCGCCTTCGCCGCGAAATGTACGAGAAGAGCGGGGAAGCGGACTACTTCCGGCACAGGGTCCGCGCCCATCGCTGTGCACAGGTCCTCGCCGCCGGTCATCATGCCGAAGACGCGCGGCGTGGCGGACGCGATCGCGCGGGCCTCGAATATCGCGGCCGGATCTTCGATGAGGGGAACGAACGCCATTTTGTCTTGTCTCGGTATCGTGTTTTCAACACCTTCGAGATGACGCGCAAGGCGTTGCAATAGGTCCGCCCTCTGAACTTTGGGCACCAGGAGTCCAAATGCTCCGGCGCGGCATGCCGCTTCGGCGTCCGGATAGAGCAGTTCTTCGGAGGAATTGACGCGCACGAATACGGTCGCCTGCTTCCGCGAAACGGAGCGAACGGAATCCTTGAGTCCTGCGCGGGCTTTGACCTTTTCCTCCGGCACGACAGAGTCTTCGAGATCCAAAATGATGGCGTCGGCGCCGCGCTCGTGCGCTTTCGAGATGAACCGTTCCGAACTCGCCGGAACATACAGCATGGATCGAATCATTCTTTGCCTCGTGGTGAATCTGGAATCGCGCCTTGCCCGCTTGGAGGCGCCGCTGCTTCGGCGGCAATGCCGGCTCGCAACAGTTCGCGGTAGGAGTTCTCGGTTACGCCGAGTTCCGCGAGCAGTTCGCGGTTGTGCTCCCCGAGCACAGGCGCGGGAAAACGAATTGCAGCAGGCGTCTCCGCCATTCGCGCACCCGGATGATGCATGGGAAGCGAGCCCATCTCCGCGTCCGGATAGTCCGCCAGCAATTCTCGCTCGATGACGTGCGGGTCCTCCACAATCTGAGATATATCGTAGACCGGGCCGACCGTGACCTCCGCCTGCTCAAAGAACTCCACATTTTCCGCCTGCGTACGGCGCGCCATGAAATCCCCGATCATCTGGTCCAGCGCATCAGCATGTTTCAAGCGGTCGGCATTCGTGCGGAACCTCGCATCTTCAACAAGTTCCGGCCGTTTCATCGCGATAAAAAGGCGCCGGGCCATTTTTTCTGTTGAAGCGGAGAGCGCGACATAACGCCCATCCTTGCACTTGTAGACATTCCGCGGCGCGGAATTGTTCGAGCGGCTCCCGACGCGCGGCGGAGTCTTGCCTGTAAGGCGATAATTCGCGGCGTGAGGTCCTAAAAGCGCAAACAGCGGGTCAAGAAGCGGGAGATCTACCACTTGCCCTTTGCCGCCGTTGTGCTCGACTTCGCGAAGAGCGATCATCGCCAGCGCCGAGCCCAGCAATCCCGCGACTCCGTCGGCGAGATACATCGGCGGCAGCACAGGTTCGCGATCAGGGAAACCGTTCATCGCGGCAAATCCCGACATCGCTTCAATCAATGTTCCGAACCCCGGGCGCCGGCGATACGGGCCGGACTGTCCCCAGCCGGACAAGCGAATCACGACAAGTTTTGGATTGTGTTTCAGCAGAAGTTCCGGGGCGAGATCCATTTGTTCGAGGGTGCCCGGGCGGAAGCTCTCGACAAACATTTGCGCGGAGGGCAATAGGCGCAACAAAAGTTCCCGCGCTTCCGGTTTCCGCAAGTCGAGGCACAGACTTTTTTTGTTTCGCGAATAGGTTTTCCAGTGCGTCGAGATGCCGGCGGTTTTCCACGCGCGCAGCGTGTCGCCGGCGGGAGGTTCCACCTTGATGACTTCCGCGCCGTAGTCGGCGAGAGTCTGCGTCAGGACGTTGCCGCCAAACAACTGCGAAAGATCCAGCACGCGAACGCCGTTAAGAGTCCCGCGGGCTTGGGGAGCATAATTTCTTTGCTTCAGTTTGGACGGTGTAGGCACGATGAAATGGTTTTTTCTTTGCGCGGAACCTTAGCCGCGCTCCAGGAGCGGCCGCAGCTCCCGAGTATCCTTTACGGAATCGAGCGACATTACCTTTGCAATCAGCTGATTGGTTTTTCCAGGACCGATGACCGGCCCCACGAGATCGCGCGCCTTGTCCACGACCTCTTCGCGGGACATCGGATTTTCCGCCGTGCCGCGCACAGCTTCGACACGCGTGGTCAAGTGCGTGCCGTCCAAGAGCGTGACTTCCACGATGGACACTCGCGCCGGAAGCAGCTTTTCGAGTTCCGCTTCGCCTCGGAGCTGAACCTTTGCGCGCTCGCGAAGAACCGCCGGGTCCTTCATGCGGGCAGTGTCGTGGGCAGAGCGGAAGGAAACCGTCTGATCGAGCAGCATGACCGCGACCAGATGCTGCAGGCAGATGTCCACGATGTCGCGATTGTTCACGATCGAGGCTTGTCCCACGCCCATCCGGACAACGACGCTCCGCACCTGGTCCGCGGTAAACGGATGTTCCGTGCGCAGATTGACAATCGCGTCGAGCGGCGCCTGGATCGGCGAGCCGACCGTCCACTTCTTGATGTTCGTGCGGGTTACTTCGTAGCGTTCACCCAGCTTCTCGATGAGACCCGCGGGATTGGCATCGGGAGCGTACGCTTGCAGGTAATTGTCGGGGCCGGAAAAAATATCGTCCACGCCCGTCCAGCCCGCTTGCACCAGAAGCGCCGTCGTTACGCCGTTTCGCGCGGGCATCCCGGCAAAGTCAAAACCCTTTTCAATGTGGTCCACATCGCGCTGCCAGGCCGCTGTGCCGGAGGCTTCCTGCGCCGCGTAACTCAAGACCCAGCGCATCTGCTGCGCGTCAAGGCCGGCCGCGCAGCCTGCGGCAGCAGCGGAGCCGAATGTGCCGGCGATACTGTGGGAGCTGCGGTGCGTGGTGGCTTCAATATTTTCGCCCATCGTCATGGTGACGCGCGGACCAATGTCATAACCGAGAGTGACCGCGCGCAGAAACTGTGTTCCGCTGATACCGAATTTTTCTCCCGCTGCGAGAGTCGCGGGAACAATCGAGCATCCGGGATGGCAATGCGATGGAGCGTGCGAATCGTCCGTCTCATCGGAGTGAGCCAGCAGTCCATTGGTCAGCGCCGCTTCGATTGGTCCGCAAAGTAGCGTGGATGCGGCGACCGTCGCCACTTTTTCTCCGCCATAGGAATTGGCAAACCCGAGTGCGGCCCGGCCGGGCGGCAGTTCCGATCCGGAGATCATGGCTCCAAAAGTGTCCAGCGTGTGCCGCTTGGCGTTTTCGACCACGTTTTCGGGCAATTCGCGTGCGCGCGCTTCCCCCATGTAAGCGCTCAAGCGCTCCATGACCGGACTGATTTTTTCCGAGGCGAAAAGCGCTCGTGGCGCAATCGCCGCGCCGGCAAAAATCCACCCGGCGTTTTTTAGGAGGTCCCGCCGTGCCGGGTTGTGAATGCGGCTCGAATTCTTCATGGAAGTCGCCGTTATTTTCGCACAGTCAGAGAAGCTCTGCACGAGCAGCGTGGCCAGTGTCGGTGAAATGCGGGGGCGCGCCCGGCGATTCTACAGATCGCCCATCTCGCGGCCGTCGGTGAAAATCTGCCGGCGCACCGAGTCATATTCAAAGAGCATCAAGACTTCTCCGGGGGCGTGGACGATTTGCATCGGGAAGGGATGCGTGAAAATCCGCAGCAGGCCCGGCGGCATGCATTTCTGATAGACGATGTCGTTGGTCTCGGCAATGGAAACGGCGTGCGGCCCAAACGACGACCGCGCGGACTTGTACTGCTCCTCGCCCCACGGCGTCATGGGAGGCTCTTGCTTGCGCATTTCGTACACCCAGAATTGATCCGCAGTCGCCGGAGGCTGGTTGAGCATCCAGATGCCGTAAAAATCTCGCGCGGATTTCTGTTCGGCAGGTTTCGTCTTCTTGGTTTGAGGCGCACTTTGCGCCGCGGCGGCGCCAGCGCAGCCAAGACTCACAATCATCGCAAATGCGATTCACAGCGCATGATTCCGCACCGTGCCGCTCCTGGCGAAGCTGTATTCTGGATTCCGCAACCCGATGGCCGAAACCTTACGCCACGATTGTCACGGAGCGTAATCAGGATTTCACAAAGTTCGGCCCGGGCCGGGACGTCGGTTCCATCCGCATGGCAAACCATTTTCCGCGCTGGTATCATCTGACGCGCCATGAGCCATGGCAGAAGTGCGGGGCGCGGCACGGTGAGAATCCAAAAGCGATATTCGCGTAATCTTGGCCCCTCTATGCACCCCACAGGTCCACGTTCAGCGCAATGACCTCCTCCCGAACTCCCTTATCCCGAAATCAAATTCACTCTTTCCTGACTGCCTGGGGCGGGTGGATCCTCGATGGCATGGACTCGTTCATCTATGCGCTGGTGCTCGTTCCCGCATTGCGCGAGCTTTTGCCTCGCTCGGGAATTGCGGCCACGCCGGCCAACATTGGCTACTACGGCGGAATCCTGTTTGCGTTGTTCCTTGTGGGCTGGGGGATGGCCCTCTTGTGGGGACCGGTGGCGGACCGCTACGGCCGGGTCTTCACGCTGATGCTCACGATCGTCTGCTTTTCGGCGTTCACATTCCTGAGCGCATTTGCGACGAACATCTGGGTGCTTGCCGCGTTCCGGCTGTTTGCGGGAATCGGCATCGGCGGCGAGTGGGCCCTCGGAGCGACGCTCATTTCCGAGGAGTGGCCGGAGGACCGCCGCACGTTTGGCGCGGGCATGATGCACACGGGGTACTACTTCGGTTTTTTCCTGGCCGCGCTGGCGAACTATTTTGTCGGCAGCAGATACGGCTGGCGATGGATGTTCGTGGTCGGCGGCGTGCCCGCGCTGCTCTTGACCGTGATCCGCGGAGGGATGCACGAGCCCGGACGATGGGAGAACAAGCGGAATCTGACCGGCGAGCAGTGGACGATGAGGCGCTCGTTTGCCGAGATCTTCTCCTCGCGGTACCGTGTCCGCACGATCCTCAATTTGATGTATCAACTCGTTTCGACGATCGGCCTGTGGGCAGGGACCGTATATGTGCCCACGGCAATCACATATCTGGCGGCGAGAGCGGGACACACCGCGTTTCAGGCCGCGCGCATGGCCTCTTACGGCACGGGAATACTTTCCATCGGGACGATTCTCGGGGCGCTGAGTGTTCCCGCTATTGCGGATCGTCTGGGCCGACGCGCGAATCAGGCGATTTTTTATTCGCTAATGCTGGCGGTCATCGTCGTCACATTCGGATACGTTTTCTATTTGCAGACGGACGCGCTGAAATGGTTTATGGTGTGCCTGTTTTTTCTGGGAGTGGGCGGAGCGAACTACACGGTCTATTCTTTCTGGATGCCGGAGCAATATGATACGGAGTGCCGCGCCAGCGCGCTTTCGTTCGGCCAAAACGTGGGGCGGTTTGCGGGCGCGTTCGTGACATTTCTCGTCGGAGCGGGAGTGCGCCACTTTCAGACCTTGGGAATTCCGGTGGCGTTGACGGCGGTTGCCTTTTTCATTGGGCTTTGTCTCCTGCCCTTCGGAGTCGAGACCAAGGGCAAGCCACTGCCCAGTTAGAATGACGGCCTAATCTCAATCAAGGGGTGTTTGCATGCCGCAGGGAAGCGAAAAAACTCAGGGCGAGAGATTCAAAAGCGAAATCCGGCAGGGAATGAGAATTGATTGGGACGTCCCCATCCCGATGGATGATGGAATCATTTTGCGCGCGGATGTTTTCCGTCCGGTTGCGGAGGGCCGCTATCCCGTTCTCCTGACTTACGGTCCCTACGCCAAAGGGCTTGCGTTTCAGGACGGATATCCGGACGCCTGGGAAACGATGGCGCGCGAGCACCCGGATGTACCCGCAGGCTCGTCGAACATTTTTCAGAACTGGGAAGTGGTCGATCCCGAGAAGTGGGTGCCGCACGGCTACGTTTGCGTGCGCATGGACAGCCGCGGCTGCGGGCGCTCGCCCGGCGTCGTGAATCCGTTTTCTCCGCGCGAGACGAAAGATTTCGCCGCGTGCATCGAGTGGGCGGGCGCCGAGGCGTGGAGTAGCGGCAAGGTCGGTCTCAACGGAATCTCCTACTACGCGATCAACCAGTGGCAGGTCGCCTCGCAACAGCCAAAGCATCTTGCCGCAATGTGCGTTTGGGAAGGCGCGGCGGAGTGGTACCGCGACACGTCGCACCACGGCGGAATCCTTTGCACGTTTTGGGAAAACTGGTTCGACATGCAGGTCAAGTCCGTGCAGTACGGACTGGGAGAAAGAGGGCCGCGCAGCCGCGCCACGGGCGAACTGGTCTGCGGCCCGGAAACGCTGAATGACGCGCAGCTTGCCGCGAACCGCGTCAATTTCGGCGAAGACCTGCGCGAGCATGCGCTCGATGACAACTACAGCAAGGACCGCTCGCCCGACTGGTCGAAAATCAATGTGCCGCTCTTTTCCGCGGCGAACTGGGGCGGGCAGGGACTTCATCCGCGCGGAAATTTTGAAGGCTTCATGCGCGCCGCAACGCCGCAAAAATGGCTTGAAGCGCACGGGATCGAGCACTGGACGCATTTTTATACGGATTACGGCCGCAATCTGCAGAAGCGCTTCTTCGACTATTTTCTCAAGGGCGAACAGAACGGTTGGGACCGCCAGCCGCGCGTGTTGCTGCAGGTGCGCCACGTGGACCGCTTCGAGGAGCGCGCGGAAAACGAATGGCCGCTCTCCGGCACGCAATGGACGAAGTTTTATCTCGATCTTGCAGAAAGTAAATTGGCAACGGAACCGCCGATTCAGTCGGCGACACGCGCGTTTGATGCCCTGGGACCGGGCGTGACGTTTCTTGCCCCGCCGATTCCCGCGGAAACAGAAATTACCGGACCCTCCGCGGTGAAGCTGTTTCTTTCTTCGTCCACGGAAGACGCCGATGTGTTCGCCGTGCTGCGTGTCTTCTCGCCAGATATGCAGGAGGTTGTATTTATGGGCGCGATTGATCCGCATACGCCGGTCGGGCAGGGCTGGCTGCGCGCTTCGCATCGCAAGCTCGATCCCGCGCTGACCAAACACTGGCGTCCCTACCATACGCACGACGAGCGCCAGCCCCTCACGCCCGGTGTGCCCGTGGAACTCGACGTCGAAATCTGGCCGACGAGCATCGTTGTCCCAGCCGGCTACCGCATCGCACTCACGATCCGCGGCAAGGATTACGAATATCCCTCAAGCGGCGGCAAGCTTTCCAACTTCAAGAACGAGCTGCGCGGCTGCGGACCGTTTCTGCACAACGACCAAGTGGACCGCCCGGCAAGAATTTTCGGGGGGAAAACGATGCTGCACGCTTCGCAAAAAGAGCAGGCGTATCTCCTGTTGCCAATCATTCCAAAGCGATAGCAGGTTCCGCAGCTCTGGTTCGATCTGCTGAGCCGAAAATTTGACCGCCTACGGACCGGAATGCTATCGTGGAGGCTGACTTGGTAGAGGAGCGGAAGCAAAGAGTAGCCGGGCCGGAATTCCGTGGAAATCGGAGGCTCGAGCGAAAGGTGCGAGAAGGGTTTTCCGCCGAAGTCGCCTGAGGCGTTCCTGCCGGGGCGGTTGGGGGGCGAGGTTAAGACCAGCCCACTGTCATCCGAGAAATCGGGTGGAGCGCTATCGAGGAACGAGGCGCCTGTATGGCTCCGCGCCCTGTTTCCTTCCGTGCGCATTCATCCCATTTAGAATTTAGAGACACTTCATGCATCCATTTGAAATGACGCGCGCGCTCGTGGACATCGAGTCCATCACGGAGAATGAGAAGCAGGTAGGCGAATACTTGTTCCATTATCTCTCCGGATTCGCGGCCGGCTCGGACGGCAAAGCGGAGATCATGCAGGTCACGCCCGATCGGTTCAACGTCTACGCCGAGTGGGGTAAGCCGGTCGTCGTGCTCTCGACGCACATGGATACCGTGCCGCCCTTTATCGAGTCGCGCGAGGACAACGAGACCATCTACGGGCGCGGCGCCTGCGATGCCAAGGGAATCATCGCCGCCATGATTGCCGCCGCGGAAAAACTGATCGAAAGCGGCACGCGGAATTTTGGTCTGCTGTTTGTTGTGGGAGAAGAACGCAATAGCGCAGGCGCCGAAGTGGCTTCGCGCACGCCGCGCGGCGCGCGCTACCTGATCAACGGCGAGCCGACCGAGAGCAAAGTCGCCCTGGGCTCTAAGGGAATCCTGCGTTACGAAATTCTGGCCAAGGGGAAAATGGCTCATTCGGCGTATCCCGAACTGGGCGATTCGGCCATTGAGAAGCTGCTCGACGCGCTCGAATGCATCCGCCGCGTTCCTCTGCCGGAAGATCCCCTGCTTGGAAAAACGACGCTGAATATCGGAACGATTTCCGGCGGGCGCGCTCCCAACATCATTCCCGATGCGGCGAAAGCGGAAATCGCCGTGCGCCTCGTGACTGACGCGAAGCTGGTGGACCAGGCGCTCCGGGCAGCCGTTTCGGGACGCGTCGAAGTGAAAGAGATCCTGGCGCTGCCCGCCATGCATTTTAGTGCGCTTGATGGATTTCCCACTTCGGTCGTTGCCTTCACGACGGACATTCCTGTGCTGGCGCCGGCATGGGGCGAGCCGTTCCTGTTCGGGCCGGGCAGCATTCATGTGGCGCACACTCTGGAAGAAAGAATCTCCAAGCGAGAATTGCTCGACGCGGTTGAAACCTACACGCAGATGACGCGAATGCTGCTGGGACGGGGAGCGGCACACCATGCCTAGAAATCTGGCAATTGTCGGCTATGGGAAAATGGGCCAGTTGATCGAGCGGCTTGCGCCGGAAGCCGGATTTTCCGTCGGCCTGAAGCTGGACATTGATACGAACGTGAATCAATCGGGCATCACTCCCGAGAATTTTCGCGGAGTGGACGTGGCCATTGAATTTTCAACTCCGCACGTCGCGGTCGCCAATCTCGAGCGCTTGTGCGCCATTGGCGTGCCGACCATCGTGGGCACGACAGGATGGTACGGGGAACTGCCGCGCGTGAAAAAAATCGTGGACACTTGCGGCGTCGGCGTCGTCTGGAGCCCCAACTATTCGATCGGAGTCAACGTGTTTCGCCGCGTGGTGGCGGACGCCGCGCGCCTACTGGCCGGCGAGCCAGAATACGGCGCCTGGGCGTGGGAAGTACACCATTCGCAGAAAAAGGATGCTCCGTCCGGAACGCTTCTGCAACTTGTCGAGGAGATGCAGCGCGCCGGGTATTCGCGGCGGATTGATGTGAGCTCGAACCGCGCGGGAACGATTCCGGGCACTCATGAAATCGGATTCGATTCCGCGGCTGATACGATTACGCTCCGGCATACGGCCCGGAGCCGCGAAGGATTTGCCCGCGGGGCGCTGAAGGCCGCGCAATGGGTGATCGGCAAGCGCGGCTTGCACGAATTTGGGGAAGTCATTTTCACGGAAAATGGAAGGGCGCCGCGCATGCCGGCGGATTAAGCTTGTTAAAAAGTTAACGAGGTGGCTGCCATGTTCAAGGGATTCATCGGATGCGGAACAGCGATGGTCACGCCATTCCGCAAGGATTTATCGCTCGACGAAGAGACGCTGCGAAAGCTCGCGCGGCGACAGATTGCCGCGGGCATCAATTTTCTTGTTCCCTGCGGCACCACGGGTGAAAGCCCGACGCTCACGAACGAAGAGCACTTGCGCGTTGTGGCCATCACCATTGAAGAAGCGAAGGGGAAAGTGCCCGTGCTGGCCGGCGCGGGCGGATACAACACGCGCCACGTGATTGAAATGGCGCGCGAGATTGAGCGCCTGGGCGCGGACGGAATCCTGTCCGTCACACCGTACTACAACAAGCCGACGCAAGAGGGCCTCTATCAACACTTCAAGGCCATCGCCGAGGCCACTTCGCTGCCGATCATTTTGTACAACGTGCCGCCGCGCACGAATGTGAATATTGATCCGGGCACGGTGCGGCGCCTCTCGCAAATCGAGAACATTATCGGCGTCAAGGAAGCTTCCGGAAGCATCGCGCAGATTACGCAGGTCATCCAGCAGACTTCCGAGGATTTTATCGTGCTCTCCGGCGATGACGCCATCACGCTTCCGCTCGCTGCCATGGGAGGGCGCGGGATTATCTCCGTGGCCTCGAACGTAATTCCCGCCGAAATGACGCGCCTCGCCGAACTCTGCCTCGCGGGGGATTTTGCCGGAGCGCGCGCGATGCAGCGCAAGTGGCTTCCGCTGCTCGAAGTGAACTTCATCGAAACCAATCCCTCGCCGGTGAAGGCCGCCATGGCGGAACTGGGCCTGCTCGAGCCAAACTACCGCTTGCCGCTCGTTCCGGTCCGCGCGGAAAATCTCGCGAAGATTCGCGCCGTGCTCGAATCGCTTGCGCTTCTGGAAAGGGCCAACGTTGCCAATCGCAGCTGAGCACCTGCAAAAAGAGATCGAAGCTCTTTTTGACGCGAAGCCCGCAACCTATTCCGAATCGCACCGGGAACTGTTCCGCGCGTTCAAGGCGGAACTTAACGCGGGGCGCGTGCGCTCCGCCGAGCCGGACGCCTCGCAGACGACCGGCTGGCGGACCAACGCCTGGGTCAAGAAGGGAATCCTGGTCGGCTTCCGCATGGGCGTGGCCGTGGACATGTCCATTGACCCGGCCAAGATGCCGTTCGTGGACAAAGATACGTATCCGGTGAAGCGCTTTACGCCGGCGGACGGCGTGCGCGTTGTGCCGGGTGGGTCCAGCGTCCGTGACGGCTGCTACATCGGCCGCGACGTGGTCTGCATGCCGCCGATGTTTGTCAATGCGGGCGCGTATGTGGGCGATGGCTCGATGGTGGATTCGCACGCGCTCGTCGGAAGTTGCGCGCAGATCGGCCGGAACGTCCACATCTCCGCGGCAACTCAGATCGGCGGCGTGCTCGAACCGGTCGGGGCTTTGCCCGTGATTATCGAGGACGACGTGCTCCTCGGCGGGAACTGCGGAGTTTACGAGGGCACCATCGTGAAGCGCCGCGCCGTGCTTGGCACGGGAACGATCCTGAACCGCTCCACTCCCGTCTATGACATTGTGCGCGGAAAGGTCTATGCCGCCACGGAGACCGAGCCGCTGATCATTCCGGAGGAAGCCGTCGTTGTCGCCGGATCGCGCGCCATTTCCCGCGGCATGGGCAAGGAGTGGGGCATTTCGCTCTACACGCCCGTCATCGTCAAATACCGCGATTCCAAAACCGACGCAAAAGTGCAACTTGAGGATTTGTTGCGCTAGGCCGCATTTTTACAAAGATCTTGCAATTTCATAATGTTGTATTGAGGGTACTTCTATTCTCTGATAATCTTGCCGGCATGGTGAACGGACCACCACCGGGGGCGCCGGAATTCTATAAAGAAACTGCTTGAATTTCTGGTATAGTTACGATGTACTCATTGGATTCAATGGCCTCCTCACGCCCTTCCGGAGTTTATCCGGTTGTCCTCATCGCCCCGACGCGATCTGAAGCCCGGTGTTATTGGCGTGCGCTCGACAAGGAACCAAAAAGACTGAAAGAGAGAGCAACATGAAGAACTTGTTCGTTGGGAATATGAACTTTCAGACGTCGGAGGCGGAACTTCGCTCCATGTTTGAGGCATTTGGCCAAGTCACTCGCGTTCACATCGCCATGGACCGCGAGACGGGCCGCGCGCGGGGCTTCGCATTCGTGGAAATGCCGAATGACGAGGAAGCCGCCAAAGCTGTTGCCGGACTGGACGGCAAGGCCGTCGGTGGGCGCAATTTGAAAGTCAATGAGGCGCGACCCAAGACCTCTGGAGGCGGCGGGCCGCGTGGCGCTGGTGGTGGCGGCGGTGGATTTAACCGTGATCGGGGTGGAGATCGGGGTGGTGCAGATCGCGACCGTCCGAAAGGCGGGCGCGGCGGAGGCCGAGGCCAGCGTTTCTCGACCGAAGACTATACCGATAGT
>VFSW01011789.1_pt1 | contig 12248 bp, 9 predicted proteins | sample 5358111 | NCBI WGS metagenome assembly VFSW01 (sample SAMN11554181, study PRJNA540505) | mine drainage metagenome | isolation source: sediment from site ElyBrook_90M | place: USA: Ely Copper Mine, Vershire, VT | collected 2017
ATAGATGACGGAAAGATAGTCAATATTGGCAAGGAAGTTCCGGAGGAATCTGACGAAAAGATAGACGCTATGGGTAACTTGGTCCTTCCGACCTTTGTCGAACCTCACATTCATTTAGACAAAGTCCTTCTCGCAGAGAAACTCAGGGAGTCCGGATCGATATCTGAAGCCCGTCAAATGGTGAGAGACGCAAAAAAAAGTTCCACTTTGGGAGAAGTGAGAGACAGAATTGAAAGGGTAATTCCATGGGGAATTGAGAACGGCGTCACTGTTGTTCGAACACATCTAGATGTAGATGAATACTCAAAGACTACATCAGTCGAGGCGATGGTTGAATTGAAAAAGAAATTCAAGGATCTCGTCGATATCCAAATTGTAGCGTTTCCTCAAGAGGGGACAATTAGAGATCCCCAAGCTCTTGACATGCTTAGGAAGGCCATAAATCTTGGAGCCAATGTCATAGGAGGCCTTCCGGAAACGGAAGCGTCAGAGAGTGATTCTAAGAAGCAGATTGACGAACTTTTCGTCTTAGCGAAGGAAAAAGATCTCGATCTGGATGTTCATTGCGACGTATTGCCACATTTTAAGAACATAGAGTATTTCACGACTCAAGTCTCGAGAAACCGCTTTGAAGGAAGAGCAACAGTAGATCACCTTATCGCCCTGTCTTACTATTACGAAGAATATGCTTCGAAAATCATCAGAATGATAGAGGCTGCATCAATTAATGTTGTCACCAATCCTTGCACAATGATTTCAAGTGGAGCTACTCACAAACCTCCGAAAGGTCGGGGAATAACCCGAGTCAAGGATCTAGTGAAGGCTGGGGTTAACGTTGCATATGGCTCCGACAACATCATTGACCCGTACAATCCATTTGGCGACTTCAATCCACTTTCAAATGGTTACCTTCTCGCATATGGAGCACAGATGAATTCGTCTTCTGACATTGAATCTTTAGTGCGAATGCCGACTTATTCTTCTGCTAAAATCCTCCGCCTGAAGAATTATGGCCTTAGACCAGGTGATAATGCTGACCTGAATGTCTTTTCCGAGAGAACGCCTAAGGAATTGTTCAGAGTACACGGGAAACCTAGATATGTGATTAAGAAAGGAAAAATTCTTGTCGAAAACATACGCGAGACAATTCGAAATTTCTAAAGCATTTCAATTGCTGGGTTTACCTCTTACAAATTGACCTATTCCTGGCTTTGCAAATCCAACGTCTTGTTCGTAGGCCGTTTCTCCGTTCAAAATAGTATACTTCACTTTTCCTCGGACCTTCATTCCATCAAATAAAACGGTCTCCCAGGCTTTAGTTTGAAGATTGGCAGCTTTTATTTTCCATTCCTCATCATAATCAACTATCGTAAGATCAGCATCAGACCCAGGCGCGATAGATCCCTTCTGGGGATATATTCCAAATCTCTTGGCGGCCCCCTCGGATGTTAATTTAGGTACATCTTCAAGACGCAAACGACCATCATGAGCCATTTTCAAAATTATAGGCAGTCTAGTCTCGACGCCCGGTGTGCCGGGGGGAGCCTTGAATATGTCTTCCCGCCCTCTTTCTTTTTCCTCCTTAGCATGAGGTGCGTGATCTGTAGATATCATGCTAATGATATTCCTATTTAGAGCGCTGTACAAACTCTCCAGATCCCGTGGATTTCTCGCGGGTGGATTGTATTTGGCGTAAGGCCCTCGCTCATTTAGAATCTCCTTTGAAAAGCAAAGATAGTGAGGACAAGTTTCTGCCGACAAGTTCGCTCCTCTTTCTCTTGCGCTCGCAATCAATTCTGAAGCTTCCGCTGTGCTAATGTGAACTAGATGTATCTTGGTTCCGATCGCTTCAGATAGAAGTATGGCATCGTATACTGCTTCAGCCTCAGTGAAATTGGGTCTAGAATCATAATGGGCCATTGGATCCTTACGACCCTCCGAATGCAACTCGTCTGTTAGGCAAGCGATTGTAGAATCTGATTCGGCGTGAATGCAATGAATCAAGCCGGTTCTTTTTATCGCTTGCATCACTCGGTAAAGCTGCCCGGAGCTAGTGACAAAAGACCCTGCATATTCTGGGGTTCTTTCTTTGGGAGGTGCAACCATGTATGTCTTGAAAGCTATTGCCCCAGATTGAGCAAGGCCTTCTATCTCATTCAGATTATCGATACTCGCTGCTCCGAATAATCCGAAATTTGCTAGAGCCTTTTCCTTCACGATCTGCGCTTTTTCTTGAAACATTGACGCATTAGTTACCACGGGCTGGGTAGTAGGCATGTCGAAAACCGTTGTAACACCGCCTGCGCTAGCTCCTTTACTCCCGGAAAGAAAATCTTCTTTGTACGTAAGCCCCGGGTCACGGAAGTGAACGTGAGGGTCTATTAATCCAGGAAGGACGAGCATTCCTTTTGCATCGACCACATGGGATGTGTTAGATCCGAGAGTATTCCTTTGGATTTTAGCGATCTTTCCATCAGTTATGCAAATGTCAGCTTCGAGGAATCCGGTTCCATCGATCATCTTGCTGTTTCTAACTATCAAATCATAAGCAGGCATGGATTGATTCAGCTCTGGGATTTCGACTTGAGCTGACAGAGCTTACGTTTAAGTCATCTCCCAGAAAACTTAAACAAAGTACTTCGTTGAATTGCTTCGAGTTTCATTGAGTGAATCTCTGAAGGGCCGAGACTTAATTTCCATGCTCGACGTCAACCGATCTGAGCTTGAAACTCTCTTTGATATCGCAAATGAGATGAAAAGATATGTCAAATCAGGAACGGATATTTTGAAGAATCGAGTTCTTTCCACTCTTTTCTTCGAGCCTAGTACACGAACAAGGTTGAGTTTTGAAACTGCGATGATCAGACTCGGTGGTAATGTGATTGGGTTCGCGGATCCTTCTACATCAAGAATGACTACGGGAGAGACATTAGCAGATACGATAAGGATGCTTGATTCCTATTCCAATGTCATTGTTATGCGACACAGGATAGAGGGTTCGGCAAGATTAGCTGCCGAGGTTGCGGCAATGCCAGTATTGAACGCCGGAGACGGGTCGCAACATCACCCGACTCAAACTTTGACTGATCTATACACGATGAGAAAAGAGTTTGGCCAGATAGACGGTCTTAAGATTGCGATTTTGGGAGATCTCCGACAGACTAGATCAGCTTCGTCACTTTGCTTTGGGGCCTCGCACTATAAACACCTCAAGTTGTATTTGATAAGTCCAGAGCCTCTGAGAATGAGACAAGAGGTGAAAGACCACTTGGATGCATCCGGGGTAGAATATATCGAATCATCAACTCTTGAGCCATATCTTTCAGAGCTCAACGTGCTGTATGTTACGAGGTTGCAAAAGGAACGCTTCGCGGATCCAACTGAATATGAAAAACTCAAAGGTAGTTACATCGTGACAACCGAAATGCTAGAAAAAGCAAAGAAAGGGATGATAGTAATGCATCACCTACCTAGAATTGACGAAATCCCGCTCGAGATCGATTATACCACAAATGCGAGATATTTCGAGCAGGCTGCAAACGGTTTGCCTGTTAGAATGGCTCTCCTTTCAATGATTGTAAACTAGGTGCTTGGCAAAAATGCAAGAAACTAAGAGATTTGTTGTCAAATTACCTCCAGAAGGGGCTCCATCCATTCGCAGATCACTTAACGCTTTGACAAACGTCCACTCTGTCAAGATTGAGCTGGAAAAGGGCGATGTAATCGAATTTTCTAGTACTTCACCTTCATACGCACTTCTTAAGATAGCTGTGCTCTCTCCAACATCAGTGATTAGAGAAAGAAAGAATGGTATGGAAAGGGAAGTCCCTGACATTTTTCCAGAATTGATTGAAGGGATTGTGACGTGCTCTAACAAGAATTGCATTACAGCTCAGCCAAAGGAACCTACGAAGCCTAAGTTCAAGGTTGTTAGCATCAAACCACCAAAAATCCAATGCTTTTATTGCGGCCGGTACATTGAACAGGCCTCTTTAATTTCTCAGCTCTCTTGAAGGGAAACGTGATCTCTCTTGGCAAAAAGCCGCATCCTGAAACTTGTTTCTGCTTATGACAATTATCGGAACTCAACATTAAACTTGATTCCAAGCGAAAACGTGCTCAGCCACGATGTTCTAAAAGCTCTGGCTTCTGGAATGGCCTCTAGATATTCAGGAAGGCCCGAATCGTATGGAGGCGCTAAAATCTTCCAAGAGCTTTGGACCAATGTCGAAGAGCTTGCAATTGAAATCTTTCATTGTGGTTACGCAACAGTCCTGCCTGTTTCCGGACATATTGCGGGTATGATTGCAATAGATTCTCTTTGCAAAAATGGCGCGACCCTTGCGACGATCGCAGCTCATTATGGAGGATACATGGGATATAATTCCGGACACATTCCGGAAGTGATGAGAATGAATGTAAGTTATCTTCCCTTTGACGCGAAATCATGGAACATCGATTTACCAAGGGCTCTCGAGCAACTGGAGAAGGACAAACCTTCGCTTGTGATATTGGGCGCTACCGTATTTCTCTTCCCGCATCCAGTAAAGGAAATCGCAAAAATTGTTCACTCATACGGTGGCAAATTAATCTATGATGGCTCACACGTTCTCGGCCTCATTGCGGGAGGATGTTTTCAAGATCCATTGAGAGAAGGGGCAGACGTGCTTCTCGGTTCAACTCACAAAACACTCTTTGGGCCTCAGGGTGGTTTGATACTCACGAACGACAAGGATATCGCGATGAAGATCGAACAGCATAGCTTGTATACTTTCGTCGATAATTTCCATCTAAACAGAGTGGCAGCACTTGGAGTTGCACTTGAGGAAGTAAAAATTCATCGTCATTTTTATGCAAAGAAGGTAGTTCAGAATTCAAAGGCTCTAGCTACTGCATTGTTTAAAGAAGGCATTCCAATCGAGGGAAAGGAAAACGGTTTCACCCGGTCCCATCAAATCTTTCTAAATTATGGCAAAAGAGGAACAGAAATTAGAGAGATACTTGAAACAAACGGCATAATTTCAGACTCAAGAATAAGGTTAGGCACAAATGAAGTTACAAGAAAAGGAATGGAGACTAGAGAGATGAGCGAAATTGCTCATCTGATAAGCCAGACGCTATCAGAACCGAATAGCATGAAAGTAAGGAGACAAGTTCGCATGTTAATTTCTCGTTACCAGAAAATTCGATATACTTTGAATTCCTAAATTGAGTGGTAGTTCTGAACTCATGACTCAGGCGCTTGTCACGAAACAAAAGTTTCTCGGAGCTAGAGTGAAATCAGTCAGCGCCCCAAGAGTCCTCCTAGGCAGGACATCTTACGTGGATGACATAAAGCTGCCAGAAATGTTGTACCTTTCCTTTGCAAGAAGTACCGCACCGCATTCAAGGTTAGCAGGAGTAGACCTCAAGAAAACTCTTGATGAGGATGGAGTACTCGGCGCAATTACTGGAGATGACATCGTTAGTGAGATACAACCATTTCCTATATTCGCTTCACCCGACGGAATCCGTCCTTTCAGCAAATATCCGATTGCAGTTAGAAAAGTGCGATATGTAGGAGAGATTGTCGCAGCGATCATTGGCAGATCTAGGTCAACCGCAGAAGATGGAGCCGAGTCTGTGATTATTGAATATGAGGCAAGGGATCCTGTCATCAACTTAGAGGATGCTCTGAAACCCAATAGTCCACTAGTTATCGATGAATGGGGAACCAATGAAGCGTATTTCAGAGAAATAAAGACTGGCAATTTTGACGAAGCTTTCGCGAAGGCAGATTTTGTCCTAAAAGAGAAGTTCAAAATTCAAAGGCAATATGGATCTGCGATGGAGCCGCGAGGGGTTATCGCTTCATACGACCCAGGAACTGATTATCTCACGGTTTACAGCAGCACACAATGGCCACACATTGTAAGAACTGTCTTGTCCCAGATGCTTGGAATTGGAGAGCACAAGATTAGGGTGATAGCCCCGGATGTTGGAGGAGGCTTTGGAAACAAACAAGATGTTTATCCTGAGGAAATAATTGCTGCGTACCTTTCAAGGAAAATTCGAAGGCCAATAAAGTGGGTAGCTAGTCGAAGCGAAGATCTTCTTTCTACGGTTCATGCAAGAGATCAAATTCACAATGTCGAATTTGCGGTTTCCCGCGACGGAACCCTTTTAGCTGTAAGAGACGAAATCCTCGCTGACCTCGGCGCTTTCCACACAATGAGTATTGGTCCTCAACTCGTGACGATTGGTACACTTCCTGGAGCCTACAAGATCAAGAACTGGCATATCCAGTTACATTGTATTACTACTAACAAGACTCCGGTCGGGGCCTACAGGGGGTTTGGAGCAAGCGAGTCAAATTTTGTTCTTGAAAGATCTGTTGATTTGATTGCGCGCGAGTTAAAACTCGACCCAGCCAAAATAAGGCTGAAGAATTTCATTCAAGCTAGTGAGTTTCCTTATACGACTGCTCTCGGATCGGAGTACGATAGCGGGAATTACGCAGAATGCCTTAAGCGAGGTTTGAAAATAGCCAATTACGACAGCTTCAAAGAAAGACAAATCGAACTACGAAAGCAAGGAAGACTTATTGGACTTGGAATATCCTTCGTTGTTGAATCAACAGGAATAGGATCCTCTAAGGAAATGGCAAGAGATGGTTTCAAAGTCTACGCTGGATATGACAACGCGACGGTTAGAGTGGAAAGATCGGGCTCAATAACTGTACTTACTGGACTTTCTCCACATGGGCAAGGGCTCGATACTACTTTGGCGCAGATTTGTGCGGACGAGTTCGGGCTTCAGGTTGAGGACGTACGCCTCAATTGGGGTGACACGATCACTTCGCCTTATGGATTCGGCACTTGGGGAAGTAGAAGTGCGATCACTGGAAGCACAGTTATGAAGATGAGCATTGAAAAAGTGAAAGAAAAGGCTAAACAAATCGCCGCGCATATCCTGAAGGTTAAGAAAGAAGATATCGAATTTGACGAGGGCAAGTTCTATGCGAAGAGATATCCGCAACGCGCTCTTTCACTTCACGAAGTCGCAGAGATCGCCTATAGCGCATCGGACTTGCCAGACGGTATGGAACCTGGACTCTCGGCTACCTCCTTTTACGATCCTCCATCGCCTTCTTACGCTTACGGTGTTCACGTGCCGATCGTTGAAGTAGAACCGAACAGCGGCAAAATAATTCTACAAAGATACATCGTCGTCCATGATTGTGGCACTATGATTAACCCGACTATAGTTGAGGGGCAGCTCGAAGGGGGAATCGCCCAAGGCATAGGGGGATCTTTACTTGAGGAGCTAGAATACAACTCTGAGGGACAATTGCTGGCTGCGAACTTTATGGACTATCTTCTCCCAACAGCGATTGATGTCCCGGACATTGAAATTGAACATACCGAGACGCCTTCGAAAATGAATCCGTTTGGAGTAAAAGGAGTAGGAGAAGGGGGCGCGATCGCACCGCCCGCTGCACTTGCAAGCGCGGTTGAGAACGCCCTAGCTCATCTGGGAGTCAAGATTACCGAAACTCCGATGACCCCGGAGAAAATTCTGAGCTTGATCAAACACTCGGATTCAGATAGTATTTGAAGCCAAAGCGAAAGGAATTACTTGTAGTCGCCCTGGGCGGAAACGCATTCCTTAGACGTGACGAGAAGGGAACCTTTGAGAGCCAAAACAAACACATTCGTGATGCTTCGAGACACCTCGCAGATCTGATCGAAGAGGGTTACAGGCTCGTAGTTACCCACGGCAACGGCCCACAAATCGGAGACACTTTGCTGAGACACGAGGCAGGCCAAAAGATGTTCAGCATTCCTGCGTTCCCTATGGATGTCTGCGTCGCAGAAACTCAAGGGTCGATTGGATATATGATACAGCAGGCTCTCAGAAGCGAGCTAAAAAGACGTAAGCTGAACAGGGTTGTTCTTTCAATGCTCACGAGGGTTATCGTGGACAAGCGAGATAAGGAGTTAAAAAAACCGACGAAACCAATCGGACCATTCTACTCAATGGAAGAAATGAAAGAATTTCAAAACCAACACCCCGACTACAAGTTTGCTCAGGATAAAGCGAGGGGTGGTTGGCGTAGACTTGTCGTATCGCCGAATCCTATGAGGATAGGAATAGCAGAACAATCTGCAATCAAACTTCTAGTCGAATCAGGGTGCACCGTGATCGCATGTGGCGGAGGAGGGATTCCAGTAGTAGAGGAAGCGGGGTGGCGCGGCGTCGGAATCGAGGCAGTCGTAGACAAGGATCTTGCCAGCGAAAGGCTCGCGACTTTGATTAAAGCAGACCGACTCGTTATCCTCACCGATGTTGATGCAGCCTACATTAATTTTGGAAAATCCTCGCAGAAAAAGCTTGACAAAATTTCTGCGAAAGAAGCCAAGAAGTATTTGAAGGAAGGTCAATTCTCGGCCGGAAGCATGGAACCCAAGGTTCTAGCCGGGATAAGATTCGTTGAAAACCAAGGCAAATCAGCGATAATCTGCGAACTATCGAAGGTGATAAGAGCCCTTCAAGGTCGCTCGGGCACGACAATTTTGCCTGACAAAAGCTAGCAAAGGCCAGAATGAAATGCAAATTCTAGTTCAAGATCCGACTATTCTCACTATGAAACTGGGAACTCATGAGGTAATTCGTGCCAGTATTGCTATTGAAGGCACTGATATAGTCGGGGTTGGCGAGAAGAATGATCTAACTACAAAATTCGGCAAGCCCGACAAGATCATTGAAGCAAAGGGAAGAATAGTTGTTCCAAATTTCATAAATGCGCATACTCACACTTATCAGACCTTACTCAAGACACTGGGCGACGGATTAGTTCTCCTTGACTGGCTCAAAGCGACAATCCATCCCTTAGCAGGTAACCTAACCACTGAGCAGGCCAGAGTCGGAGCGATGCTAAGCTGCGTAGAGGCTCTCAAGTCAGGTTCCTCTTTTCTAATCGACAATCTCTACCTCAATACTAGCGAGGAAACTGTTGACGCGGTTGCCGACGTGTTCCTAAAAGCCGGAATAAGGGGAGTTGTAGCGAGAGGCTTTACCAAAAGAACCAAACGCCACGAAATATGGGGAACAACTCCAAAGTATTTTCCATACAGCACGCAGGAGGACGTTGAAATTACAGAACGCCTAATAAAAAAATGGCAGAAGGTGGGCGAAGATCGCGTGGGAGTTTGTCCTTGCCCTGTAGCAATAAACAGCTGCGGTCCGGAGCCCTACGTAGAAGCAAAAAAACTTTCGGAAAGATACGGGGTCTACATTCACAGTCATATTGCAGAGTCAAGAAAAGAAGTTGAAACAACCATCGAGGATTATGGTAAGCGAGAAGTTGAATTCTTGAATGATCTGGGTATTTTGGGTCCGCGATGTGTCATTGCACATGGTATATGGCTATCCGACGCAGAAATCGAAATGTGCCAAAAATCAAAGACATGCATTGTCCACAATCCTATCAGCAACATGTACCTTGCCTCGGGTGTATTGCCCCTTGAAAAGCTACTTTCAAAAGGAGTTCCGATTGCGTTGGGTTCTGACGGAGGCACAGTTGCAAATAGTCATGAAATGTTTTCAGTAATGAAGGCAGCTTCGCTCTTGCAAAAAGTTTCAACACTTGACCCGACCCAAGGAACATGTCTTACTTCGTTAGAGCTTGCAACAAGCAGAGGCGCTCAAGCATTGGGCCTGAATTCCTTGGGGACCATAGAAGCCGGGAAAAAGGCAGACTTTGCAATTCTTGATCTAAATCGTCTCTTTACGACTCCTAATCACGATCTTGCTACGGCAATAGTCTACTATGCTGGTCCTCAGAACGTCGACACTGTTTTGGTAGATGGAAAGATAGTTGTTGAAGATCATAAACTCCTGACAATGGATGAAGAGAGAATTGTGAGAGAAGCGTCAAGAGTGTCCGAGAAACTCGTCTCCGATCTAGGTTTAATCGAGTTGACTCTTTCAAAAACGTTGAGAGTTTAGAGACTAATTTTCTCGATTTGGCTTGTTGTAGGTTCGTAAGACAATAGTGTACAATAGCCTTGGCGGAGAAGGTTTTTTACAGAAAGCCATCATTTCTTCTCTTAGTATGAACGAAAGCGAAGCCCCCCGGGAAATTGTCTTGGAGGCAAGAAATGATGGCCAAAATTTGCAGCTTCTCCAGAGAGTATTCGAAAGTTCGAGGATAAAGGTCGAGACAGTTTCCAGCGACCCGATCAGGATAAAACTTCCCGCAACTACAAGAGCTGTTAGCGTGCTTCTACTGCTACTTGAGGAACTAAAGCCCGAAGGCAGCATAATCTTGGATAGCGGAAGCACATACAATATAGACGAAGAAGGAATTTCTAAACTCAGGAGGATCGCTATCAGATCGCTCTCCACCGAGACAGCTGATAAAACTAAAACCGCTTCAAGGTCTCACCCGATGCAGGTCGGAAGTGCTCCTTTCGTAGCGCAGGATGTTCGAGGCGATGTACAGACTGATTTTGAAATGCGCCGACCTTCCGAATTGCAGGGATTCAGATCCAACGAAGTGACTGTAATGACCATGATGTTTGCTTTGCTTATCGGGGTCGTGGCGGCTTTTGTAACTATTCTCGCCTTTGTTGGGAAGATGGACCAGCTATACTCGGATTTTATCTTCGGCGTCGCAGTTGTTGGTGCAATCAGTGTTATGCACAGATACGCAGGAGCCTTCAAACAGAGCAAAAGCTCTTAATCTGTTTGACCAGTTGAATTTCTTTAACCGCTTTCACCAAAGCGAGACAGATAGACATCATCACTATTTTCTGTTCCAAAATCGTTTTCAAAGTAATAATCGCGTGGTTCTTTTTCTACTGCTTTGCGCTCCTTCTTCGGGACATTGCCTTTCCTGCGACTCTTCGTCTTAATCTTGCGAAGTGCAGAAACTTCAGTTTTCGGAGATTCTCTAATTATCGTCGTCGTTGGATTATCTTCGCCTTTCTTCGCGATTGATCTAGGGACAGCAGTAGTCTTTTCAGCCACTCTCTTGGAGTCGAGAGCCAATTGTGAAATAATTGTTGATGAAGAGGGGATTACTTGAGGAGTTCCTCCAACCATTCTAGAAAGCTCTTCATTGAGAGACGCGGGATTTTGGGGATCGACTACTATTATTGAGATTCCATACGTCTTTGCAAGAATCTCAATAGATTCAGGAACCTTTTCGTAAGTGATTACGAACGACTTGGCATTTTGATTCACATCATATTTTTTCGCAAAAGCCGCGATAATTGCTCGATTGTCTGGTAATGGGGTGAAATCTCCAAGAAGCAAGTTTTCCATCACCCCTGCACTGGCGACGACATCGAACTTGTGCCTCTCTTTTGAAGAACCAATTATCTCCTTTGGGGCATCGACTCTGAAACCCCGATCTTTTAGCCATTGGGCTACGGCATTCAAAGACAACTGTCCCGAGGAAAAAATGTCTCTCATTTTCGGAGAAGCTTTGAACTCATAAACAGGTTCGTAACCTGCGTCTTTGTATGTGAATATCTTTTCGCATTTCTTGCAACTGTGGACTATCGGAGGAATATCAAATCTAGTTTGGCAGGATGCGCATTCGAACGTCTTTCCTAATTTGCGGTAATCGCTTTCACTTGTAAGAGATTGCTTGCATTTTGGACATGTGAGCGCGCCACCTGGCCTTGTATTCGTAGAAAAACTCGTCTTTGCCCCGACGTACCCACAGAGTCTGTGTTCGAGAATTTCGACAACGGCTATGTCAAGAGACTTGCATCTATCGCACTGGTACTTCGAGTAAACTTGCGTGCCTTTACATGAAGGGCAAGAGATCAACCGATCGACGAGCGTTTTCTCGAGCAATCCTGCGTCGGATAACCTACCAAGAAATGACTTGACTTGCTCATTACTTCTTCCCGGAAGCAAACGAGAGGCCTGGGGATAGGAAACTCCATTTTCAAAGTTGATTGTTGGTTTCAGAGAGCCAACAGACTTTTGGAGCAACAATGATGGGATGAATGATTGAACCTCAGGGGACTCCAAAATGAGAGCTGGGTCTTCTTGATTCTCCGAGACCTGTTGCCCTCCCATGCTTGTAGTGTGACGATTAGAGAATTAGATTAGTCTTTCAGTGATATGCATGTAGACAAAACGTTCGAAACAAGCTTTTGCTATTGAAAACGAGACCTCAAAAGCTAGGAATAAATCTAGTTTTCTAGGAGCCACAATAATTGTGTTTCCTTGTTTGACCTATTAGGGCA
>VFSW01011790.1_pt1 | contig 12248 bp, 9 predicted proteins | sample 5358111 | NCBI WGS metagenome assembly VFSW01 (sample SAMN11554181, study PRJNA540505) | mine drainage metagenome | isolation source: sediment from site ElyBrook_90M | place: USA: Ely Copper Mine, Vershire, VT | collected 2017
AATCGTCGAGAACCGCTCTACGTCGGCCCACGCTATCGGGCTTGATGCAGCCCTGTTCGGCCGCGGTGCCCCTCTGTCCTGTGCGATACGGGGAGCCGATCTTCAGGGTAAGATTTGTCTTGCGATCAGGCGCCAACGTGCGAGGCTTTAAAGTATTCGTTATAATCACACGTTTCCGCTATTCGTATTTGGTGCATGAATGATCTCAAGCTTATGGGGGCTCATTGAGCCGCCCCTTTTCGCCTCGCTCGTTTCGTCCTCACGAACCTCTACACCGCCGGAATGGAAAGATCCGAGCGCGCGAGGTCAGGGTCATCGATGACAATAAACAGCAACTTGGGGTGATGTCTCTCAATGATGCGCTTCGCCTGGCACAGGGCAAAGACCTTGACCTGATCGAGATTGTCCCCCACGCCACTCCGCCGGTGTGCCGGATTGTGAACTATGGCAAATTCCTCTACGAGGAGTCGAAAAGAGAGTCCCACATCCGGCCCACTGCGGGCCAAATGAAGGAGATTCAGATTTCCCCGGTGATTGATCCTCACGATCTGGCCACCAAGCGGAACCATGCGATCCAGTTTTTGTGCGACGACATGAAGGTGCGCATTAAGCTTCGTTTCCGTGGCCGGCAAAAGGCGCATAAAGAAATCGGCTTTCAGGTCGTCAATCAGTTTATTAAAGAACTCGCGTTGTACGGCCACGCGGATTCGCCGCCCAAGATGCTTGGGGATCGCGACCTCAACGCGGTGGTTACCCCGTTGCCTCGCAATAAGCGGGCGAAAAACCCGCGGAACTCGCCGGCTGAGATTCTTCCCTCGGGCCCTGCCGTGTTGCCTGAAGCCGAAGCGCCTGCACCGCGCCGTTCAGGGGATGCACAGGACGAGACTTAGCTGTAAGTGTTGACAGTTTTTCGTGGTTAGCATCGCCACAGCCTAATATCGACAGAGTCAAAAGCCTGGCCTAGACTCTGCATGTGGGTGCGAGTCCGTTGCCTCAGCAAACTAAAATCCCGGCCCCAGGGGGTGGCCCGCCTCGCGCTAACCAATGGATCAGCCAAAGGTCGTCGTCTGCCGAAAAAATTGCGCTGTTTCGAACCTTGTTTCGAGGGCGAGATGACGTTTATCCGTTGCGTTTTGAAAACCGACAGACCGGACGGGCTGGCTATCAGCCAGCCTGTGCTAACGAATGGGTGCGGGGGATTTGCGAGAAGCCACGGATCAAGTGCACAGATTGTCCGAATCGCCATTTCCTGCCCGTAACGGACCAGGTGATTCGCTGGCACTTGTCGGGAAGCGATAATCGAGGGCGCGCTTTTGTCATCGGCGTGTATCCCATGCTTCGGGACGAGTGCTGCTATTTTCTCGCGGTTGATTTCGATGCGCAGGCATGGCGAGAAGATGCCAGCGCATTTCTGCAGACATGCCGCAAACTGGAATTATCGGCAGCATTGGAGCGATCGCGTTCCGGCAACGGAGCGCATGTGTGGCTCTTCTTTGGGGAAGCGATCCCAGCCCGCTTGGCTCGCAATCTCGGATCGTATATCCTGACTGACACGATGGAAAGACGCCCCGATATTGGTTTCGGGTCTTACGATCGCTTTTTCCCAAACCAGGACACATTGCCCAAAGGCGGCTTTGGAAATCTCATCGCTCTTCCACTGCAAAAAGAGCCTCGCTCTCGCGGAAACAGCGTGTTCCTGAACGACCGGTTGGAGCCCTGTCAGGACCAATGGGAGTTCCTGGCATCATTGCAGGCGATAAGCAAGGCGCGAACCGAAGCGATCGTGCGTGATGCTGAACAGAACGGGAAGGTGACCGGCTTGCGCGCCGTCTCGGCGATGGACGAGGACGATGCCGCACCTTGGACCGCCCCACCGTCACGAAGACGAAAGGAACCTCCGATTGCCGGGCCGTTGCCAGATAGCCTGGATTTGGTTCTAGGGGATCAGATCTATGTGGCAAAGGAGGCTTTGCTGCCTGCATTGCGGAACCGCCTGCTACGCTTGTCCGCTTTCCAGAACCCGGAATTCTATCGAGCGCAAGCGATGAGGCTCCCAACCTACGATAAGCCACGAATTATCCATTGCGCTGAAGACCATCCACAGCACCTTGCCCTGCCGCGGGGTTGCCTGGAAGATGTCTTAGCCCTTCTCGAAGGTCTAAAAATCAAACCCGCCCTGCGCGATGAGCGGTTTGGCGGCAGGCCCATCGCCGCCTCTTTCAAAGGCGAGTTGCGCACGGAACAGCAACTCGCCGCAAACGCAATGCTCGCCCATAATATGGGTGTTCTTTCAGCTTCGACTGCCTTCGGGAAAACGGTCCTTGCCGCATGGCTGATTGCCCGAAGGGGCGTCAATGCGCTTGTGCTGGTTCATCGGCAGCAGTTGCTTGAGCAATGGATCGAACGTCTAACGGCATTCCTTGATCTCCCAAAAGGGACCATTGGGCGGATCGGAGGTGGGCGTAGGAAGCCCACTGGAACGATTGATGTGGCTATCATTCAGAGCCTGGTCCGTAAGGGCGTCGTGAGCGATTTTGTGGCAGACTATGGTCATCTGATCGTGGATGAGTGTCACCACTTGTCTGCCAGAAGTTTCGAGCTTGTCGCGCGACGGGCCAAAGCAAAATATATTATCGGACTCTCTGCCACGGTGACCCGCAAGGACGGGCACCATCCGATCATCTATATGCAGTGCGGGCCGGTTCGCCATCGCGTGGATGCTAAACACCAGGCTGCCGCCCGTCCGTTTAGTCACACGGTCATCGTCCGCCCCACCGATTTTCGCTCGCCGGAATATCAGGACGCCGGCGAGCGAGCCCAGTTCCACCTTCTTTACGAAGCACTCGCAGGCGATTCCGCTCGCAATCGTCTGATTTGTGAAGATTTTCTCAGAACAATTCGCGAAGGGCGTTCCCCCCTTTTGCTCACCGAGCGAGTCGAGCACCTGCAGCTATTGGCCCAATCCCTCTCCCCTCAAGTCCCGTCTCTGACCGTACTACACGGAGGCATGGGAAGAAAGGAATTGCAGTTAGCAGCGACACAAATGCGGGAGGGTGCTGCAAATTCGCAGCTCATGATCTTGGCTACTGGAAAATACATCGGCGAGGGCTTCGACGACTCACGACTGGACACCCTTTTTCTTGCGTTACCGGTGTCCTGGCGGGGCACGATCTCGCAATACGTCGGCCGGTTACATCGGTTGCATGAGGGCAAGCACGAAGTGCGCGTTTATGATTATGCGGACCTCAACGTGCCAATGCTGGCAAGAATGTTCGATCGACGATGCCAAGGCTACGAAGCTGTCGGGTATGCTCTCCAGTTGCCTGGCAGCGCTGTGGCCGGATGGCCAGCAGAAGTACCGTTGCCCGTCGATTCCGAATGGAAAAGAGATTACGCCGCCACCGTCCGCCGCCTTGTCCGCGACGGCGTGGACACGCCGCTGGCTAATCTATTCGTTCATGCCGCCCTCCGGCCCTCGACCGAAGCCGAGGGGGTTGAGCGTGCCAGGAGCGCGGGCGAGGCCTTCTTGTACCGCCGCCTGCAAACGCTGCCGGAAACGGCCGGCCTTTTCCGGCTAAATGCACGGCTGCCAATCCAGTTCGATGCGGAAGGGGAAATGGAAGTCGACCTGTATTGCGCCGAAGCGCACGTGGCCGTGGAACTGGACGGACCAGAGCACTTGAGCGGCCCCGATGCGTACCGGCGTGACCGCAGGAAAGACGCTCTGTTGCAGGAAAGTGGCTGCCTCGTGTTGCGTTTCCTGGCGGAAGATGTCAGTGCAAATCTGGATGCGGTGCTGGAAACTATTCTGCGCGGGGTGTCGCGCCAGCTAAGACAATAGCTGAAGAAAATTGGCTCCAGAGAGAGGGCTCGAACCTCTAACCCGCCGGTTAACAGCCGGCTGCTCTACCATTGAGCTACTCTGGAACCCAAGGGAGGCGCAACTTACAGGTCGGCAGTCGAAGCGTCAATGGAATTTTGCCATGAATGCGGGGCGACGTATTATGCGCTCGTTTGAGAGCCTCAATGAACGGAAAATCCTTCCTCTGGCCATTTCGCAGGAGGACGTGCGTATTTATGAGGATTTTGCCGAAGGCTTGCGGGAGCCTTATCCTGGCAGGCCAAGAAACTCGACCCATGGCGCCGGGATGAAGATGGTCATCGTCATCAGTTGCTGGATCAGCGGTGATCCGGGTGGTGCTTGCAGGCTAGCAGGTCTTTGGCGTGGGAATCCGGTTTGGAAACGCCCAAACCGTGGGGGATCCGCGGCGTGCGAAGGAAGCTTCGGAGATGTCGTTGGCCACGGCTGGGCTGCACGCGGTCAGCTTTATTTTGACACAGGAATAATGTGTGGGAATGTAGCACCGAACTTAGACCAAACCTATGAGGAATCGATTCGAGCGGGTGCGCCGCAAACCCTGCAGAAGTGGGGTGTATATCGCCGCACTCATGGCGGTTTCGTTGTTGACATCACTGGGCGCAGAGAAACTAAAGGTGACGGTGGACCTCAGCAAGATTCCACCGGCATCCCGTCAGACGGGAATCACCTACGCGCAGGACATCAAACCGATTTTTGACAAATCCTGTGTGCGATGTCACGGCGAACATAAGCCGAAGGGCCACTTGCGCCTGGACAGTCTTGAAGCAGTGTTTAAGGGGAGCGAAGACGGCAAGGTCATCGTGTCATGGAACGGCGCCGGGAGCGTGCTGGTGCAAAACATCGCGCATGTGGGCGATCCGGATGACTATATGCCTCCGCCCAAGAACAAAGCGGGCATTGCGCCTCTCACGCCCCAACAGATCGGGTTGGTCCGCGCTTGGATCGACCAGGGCGCGCAGTAACACTGGAGGGAGGCCGTTACGCAGGAGTTGGAGGAGGTCGCGCAACGCCTTGGGCTGGAGCGGTTCCGGCGGCATATCTTTCTTTGTGCCGATCAGACAAAGCCGAGGTGCGCGGCGCGCGAAATCGGCCTGCGGTCGTGGGACTATCTTAAAGCGAGGCTAAACGAGCTGAATTTGGCCGGTCCGGAGCCGTTGATCTACCGCAGCAAGGTGAACTGCCTGCGAGTTTGCACGTGCGGCCCCATCGCGGTGGTTTATCCCGAAGGTGTCTGGTATCATTCGTGCACACCTGAGGTGCTGGAGCGGATTATCCAGGAGCACTTGATTGGCGGAAAACCGGTGGAGATGTTTGTGTTTGCGAGAGCCCAGGCTGTGGGGAAATAGGACGGACGCCCGGAATCGACTCTGGGATTGACTGCAAGTAGGGAAAATACCCATAACTTATCTCCGAAATTGGCTACACATTGGTTATAAGTCCCAAGAACGCGGGGCATTAGCTTAGAAAGATCAAAGTAGAAGCCGGACGGGGTTTGAGCGGGATTGCCGCGACTCTATGAGCACAACTCTCAAGACGGTCGGTGCGATAGTCAGCGGAGCTCGCAGGCCGTTGCGGGTGCTGTTGGTCGAGGATTCCGAACCGGATGCGATCCTGCTCGCGCGCGCCTTGGAGCGAGGGGGATTCGATACAAAAAGTCAACGAGTGGACACTCCTTCTGAGCTGGATCTCGCGCTCAGGACTAGCCCGTGGGACTTGATATTATGCGACCATGCCATGCCGGGCTTCAGTGCGCCGGAGGCTCTCGAGTTGGTGAAGCGACGCGGTCTGGACGTGCCATTTATCATTGTGTCCGGCTATATCGAGGAGCAGACCGCGGTCGCAGCGATGAAAGCGGGCGCGCACGATTATGTCATGAAGGACCGCCTTGCTCGGTTGGTGCCGGCCGTCCAACGCGAGCTGCGGGATGCCGAAGTTCGCCGCGCCCGGCGGGAATCGGAAGCCGAACTCAGGCGCGCGCATGAAGAGCTGGAACTCCGGGTGGAGCAGCGCACCGCTGACCTGCGCGCAGCCAATCTCAAGCTCGAAAACGTCATCGAAGAACGCAAGCGGCTCGAAAACGAGCTGCTCGAAATAGCCGAGAACGAACGCCGGCGAATTGGTTTCGATCTGCACGACGACCTCGGGCAGAAACTCACCGGCGCCTCGATGATGATCAAGGGGTTGGAACAACGGCTTGCCGCTGAGAAACACGTTTGCGTGGATGAAGCCCGGAGAATCGGCGTGCTAATGCAGGAGATCGTCACGCATACGCACAATTTAGCCCGGCAATTCAGCTCTCTAGATGTAACGGGGGATAACCTGACGGTAGTGCTCAGCAGGCTGTCGGCGAACGTGAAAAAAATGTTCGAGATCACGTGCGGACTGACCATCGAAGGCCCACTTCCCGAGCTGTCAGCCAACAGCACCTTGCAGTTGTACAAAATTGCACAGGAAGCCGTGAGTAACGCTATCAAGCATGGCAAGGCATCCCAGGTATCGATTCACATCGAGTCACATCATGACGAGCTGGTCATGACGATCAAAAACGATGGATTGCCTTTCTCACGACCCGCGACAGCTCAAAACCGGATGGGACTGCGCATTATGAACTATCGTGCCAGCACCATTGGAGCCACCCTTGAAATCCAACCCTTGAATAAAGGGGGGACCATTGTGAATTGCGTGATCCCAACCCCAACCGGCACCAAGAGCGACGGCCGCTCACGCGCCGGCATCGGTGGGGTCGAGCGGCCTGAGCCCTTGGAACGGGAGGCGGCTGCCTCGTCAACAAAACCGACTTAGAAATTCGCGCTGGCCTGCGTGAAGGGGTCTCTGTCATGCTGTTTTTCCCAGCATGGATACCGCTCCTCCAAGACCCCCTGGGCAAACGGGTGCTAAGCCGGCTGCGGAGCCCGCCGGGCTGCGCGAGCTCTCGGCCCTGCAATGGCGTTCGGGCATTGCGGCGTGGCTGGGCTGGACTTTCGACGGCTTGGACATGCACCTCTACACGCTGGTTGCTACCCCTTTTGTGGCCCAGTTGCTGGGAGGGCTGAGCACCACCGATGAGGCAGTGGGCCGCTACAGCTCGATTATCCAGGCAGCTTTTCTCCTCGGTTGGGCCTTGGGTGGAGGCTTTTTTGGCCGGCTAGGCGACCGATTGGGCCGTGCCCGGGCGCTGAGCCTGACGGTGCTGACGTATGCGGTCTTCACCGGACTCTCCTTTTTCGCCCAAACCTGGTGGCATTTGCTTGTGTTCCGGTTTTTGGCAGCGCTGGGGATAGGCGGCGAATGTGGAGTGGGGTCATCGTTGCTCTCGGAGACCTGGCCACGGCGATGGCGCCCGTGGGTTGCAGCAGTGCTGCAAACAGGGGTGAATGTAGGAATCCTGTTCGCGGTTGCCGCCAATCAAGTTCTGGCCAAGGCTCCTCCACGTTACCTTTTTTTGGTCGGAATCGTCCCGGCGCTGCTGGTTTTTTGGATCCGACGGGCCGTTCCCGAACCCCGAGAGTGGGTGAACGCCAAAGCCGCCGCACAGCGAGAAACACCAGGCATTAGAGAGCTGTTCAGTAAAAAGACCGGCCCGATCACGCTCTGGGTGGTCGTGGTGTGCAGCGTATCGCTGACGGCCCACTGGGCTTTCATGTTCTGGCACCCGCAACAACTTCGGAATCTGCCCGAGGTGCTGCACTGGAGCCCCGAGCGCAAGAACGAACTCGTAAACGCGGCGATGTTTATCGTGATAGGTTCGTCCATCGCCGGCAATTTTCTGTGCGGCTGGGTGGCGCGGCTTATCGGCTATCGGGCAACTATCGCCGCGGTATTTCTGCTATATTTTATGGCCATGTTTGGGGCCTACTGCGTGCCACGGACGCACACAGCCCTGCTCTGGTGGTTTCCCCTCATTGGGTTGTGCCAGGGCGCCTTTGCGCTGTTCACGATGTATTTGCCCCCGCTCTTTCCCACCTTGTTGCGGACCACCGGGGCCGGATTCTGCTACAATATCGGGCGTATCACTGCCGCTTTTGGCACAGTGTTCTTCGGGCTTTTATCGAAGGTGGGCGATCATCGCGCGGCCTTGTGGTATGCCAGTTTCCTGTTCTTGCCGGCGGCACTTGCTGCGTTGTTGCTGCCGCGCGTTCGCGATTAAAGGCTTTGCACAAATTTGCACAAAAAACTCACGGCGCACCGGTTGCGCACCGCAGGGACTCTCCGGCCCCCAAGCTCCGGGTGGCGATTGTCGGAGGCAGCGGTTCGGGTAAAAGTTGGCTGGCCGGGCGCCTGGCCAAGCGGTTGGGCGGCCAGGCCGTTCGAGTCTCGCAGGATGATTTTTATTTGGATCGAGCGCATTTGTCCGCCGCTCGGCGGGCCCGGCTTAATTTTGATCATCCCCGGGCCATCGATTGGATTGCCTTTGAAAGGGTTTTGCGACATTTGAAAATGGGCCGCCCCACGGCGGTTCCAAGATATGATTTTAAAACGCATTGCCGGGCGCGCGGCTTGAGGACCCTAAATCCCGCGCCGATTATTTTAATCGAGGGGCTGTGGCTCCTGCGGAAGCCGAAGATAAGACGATTGTTCGGGCTGAAACTGTTCCTCGAATGCGCGTCGGCATTGCGTCTGAAGCGGCGGCTCCTGCGCGATTGCAGGGCGCGGGGACGAACACCGGTTTCAGTTCTTGAGCAGTTTCGCTCGACCGTAGAGCCGATGCACGAGCGGTGGGTTGCCCCCCAAGCGCGCTGGGCGGACCAAGTGCTCAGGCGGGGCTGGGGCAATACGGAGGTGGCGCTCCTCGCAAGGGAGCTACGCGCGTTTATTGGTGACCAACAGTCTCAGCCGTAGATATTCAGAATGGAACAGAGGAACACAGAGATGCTTTGGATGACGCTGCAAGCAATCAACAGCACATCACCTCCAGTGACTGGCCCCGAGCTTTGGAAACACGGCTTGGAATTCCTCTTCGTGCTTTGCTTTTCTCGGTTGGCTGCTGTTCGATTTAAGGGCGCGGCCTAAGCGGGTGAGGCGAACGCACGCAAAATCATGCCTCCGGGGAAATATTCCTTCGAAAATGGGGTGCTCCAGGGAGGTGGGGCCGTTGACATTTATGGCCCCGGGACGAATTTTGTCCGAGAACCTTCCTTGGGTTTATGAATGGATTTATCTGTATTCACGGACATTTTTATCAACCTCCTCGCGAAAACCCCTGGTTAGAATCCGTCGAGCTCCAGGATTCAGCCGCTCCGTACCATGACTGGAATGAACGGGTGACCATGGAATGTTACGCGCCGAATGCGAGCGCGCGGATATTGGAGGCGGGGGGGGCAATCGCGGAAATAACTAATAACTATTCAAAAATCAGCTTCAATTTCGGACCTACCTTGCTTGCCTGGATGAAGGAGAGGATGCCGGAAATCCACCAGTCGATTATAGCGGCTGACCAGCTTAGCCGTGAGCGCTTTTCGGGTCACGGTTCGGCGATTGCCCAGGTGTACAATCACATGATTCTGCCGCTAGCCAACCCTCGGGACAAGCACACGCAAGTGCTGTGGGGAATACGGGATTTCGAGCATCGGTTCGGGCGCGCCCCGGAAGGGATGTGGCTGGCTGCAACCGCCGCGGACATTCCTACGCTGGAAACGCTCGCTGAGCTGGGAATCAAGTTCACGATTCTTTCCCCCTTTCAGGCGAGTCGAAGCAGAGAGCGGGGCCGGCGCAATTCGCGGGACGTCAGCGGCTCCAAGATAGACCCCACCCGGGCTTATTTGGTTCGCCTGCCATCAGGAAAGGCGGTGACCGCCTTTTTTTACGACGGACCGGTTTCGCAGGCGGTGGCTTTCGAGGGCCTGCTGATGAGCGGTGAGCGGTTGGCTGGCCGCCTGATGAGTGCCTTTAATGAACGACGTCAATGGGCTCAACTCGTGCATATCGCGACAGATGGGGAATCCTACGGGCATCACCATCGGCACGGCGAGATGGCCCTGGCCTATGCCTTAAGGTACATCGAGGAAAGGCAGTTGGCGCGGCTGACGAATTATGGGGAGTACCTGGAAAAGTACCCGCCGACGCACGAAGCACAAATTCATGAAAAGAGCTCATGGAGTTGTCCGCACGGAGTGGGCCGCTGGATGGGCGATTGTGGCTGCAACAGCGGCGGGCACCCCGGGTGGAATCAGGGCTGGCGGACGCCGCTACGTCAAGCTTTAGACTGGCTGCGCGATGAATTGGCTCCTTTGTTTGAAACCAAAGGACGGAGGTTGCTCCGAGACCCCTGGCGCGCCCGAGATGCGTACATCGACGTGATCCTGGACCGGGCCGGGCCGGCCCGCGAGAAGTTCTTTTCGGAACACCGGCTGCGCGAGTTAAGTGAGATGGAAAAAATCGCTGTGTTGAAATTGATGGAACTACAGCGACACGCCATGCTCATGTACACAAGCTGCGGCTGGTTCTTTGATGAGGTTTCCGGAATCGAGAGCGTCCAGGTAGTGCAGTACGCCGCCAGGGCTCTGCAACTGACCCGGGAGCTTTTCGGGCGAGACCTGGAACCGGATTTCCTAAAGATTTTTGCCGGGGCCAAGAGCAATCTCGCGGAGAACGGCGACGGCCGCGTGATTTATCAGAAGTTCGTCAAGCCCGCTATGATCGATTGGCCGCAGGCGGCTGCGCATTACGCAATCAGTTCGGTATTCGAACAATACGGGCAGCAAACGAGGATATTCTCTTTTGAGTTCCAGGACGAGCACAAAGACCTTCTGGTGGCAGGTAAAACGCGACTGGCACTTGGACGGACGCGCGTTATGTCCGAAATCACTCAGGAATTCAAGGTGCTGACTTATGCGATTCTCTACTTGGGAGAGCACAATCTTACCGGGGGTGTTCGGTACTTCGAGTCACTGGCCGAATATGAGCTCATGCTGCAGCAGGTGAGGGAGGCCTTCGAGCGCGCAGACCATCCTGAGACTATTCGCCTGATCGATCGCCACTTTGGACAAGCCTCCTACTCACTGGGGGCGCTTTTCAAAGACGAGCAGCGGCGCATTCTCAAAGAAATCCTCGCTAGTACAAGAGAAGATCTCGAAAACCGTTTTCGGCTTATCGTTGAACGGTACGCTCCGTTGATGAAGTTCCTGCAAAGCGCCGGTGCGCCCCTGCCTCCCGGATTGGATACGGCAACCGATTTTGTTCTTCATGCCGACATCCGAAGGCAGATAGAAGCTGAGCCCATAAACCTCGAGGGCTTGTGGGCCCTAATCCAGGAAGGGCAAAGGCGTGGAAGCCGCCCGCTGGACGCCCACATCAGCTACACCGTAAAGAACCGGATGGAACGGATGATGGCTGCGCTCGCCGCCAATCCGGCCGAGATAGACCGAATTACCGCGCTGCAGAAGTTTGCCGAGTTGATGATGCCGCTGCCGCTGGGTTTGAACTTGTGGAAGGTCCAGAATGCGTATTGGGAGCTCTTGCAGAAGACTCTGCCCGATTTTCGACAACGAGCTGCCGCAGGGAGCGAGCCGGCGCAGGATTGGGTGCGGCAATTCACCGCGTTAGGTCGGACCCTGGGGTTCGGTGTGAGGGAGGCTCCCGAGGCGGCAGTGCCGGTTTCAGTCGCGGCCTAAGCCTGCCCCTTGGAGAGGCTGCGGCGGCCGCCTGGATCGATTGCGAAAACGGGCAGAATAATCGCCTATGAGAGATACCGATGTGTGCCGCGGCAAACGAGTCCCGTCGGCAACCTACCGTTGGCAATTGAATCAGCAGTTCACGTTGCATGCGGCCCTTGCCGTGGCCGAATACCTGCGCGATCTAGGGATTTCAGACGCGTACGCTTCTCCCTTATTGCAGGCAGGACCTCGGAGCACGCATGGCTATGACACCTGTTGCTTCGAGCGTTTCCATGAGGGCTTGGGTGGCGGCCAGGCGTTCGAGGCTCTGGCGGAACGGCTTCAGCAACTCGGGATGGGATTGTTGCTGGATTTTGTGCCCAACCACATGGCGGCCGATCTGTCAAACCCCTGGTGGCGGGATGTGATCGAGTATGGGACGACCTCGCGATATGCGTCGTGGTTCGACATTGATTGGCTGCCTGAAACCCCCGGACTTCACAACCGGGTGCTGTTGCCAATTCTGGAGGATGCCTATGCCAAGGTCCTCGAAGCAGGCAAGCTGTGGGTAAGTTTCGAGGGCACATTTCAGCTCTGTTATTATGACCGCAAGCTTCCGCTCTCGCCGGCTTCGTGCCTGGAAATCTTTGAAAGAATTCTTGCGGTTGAAAATGCAGGAGAAAGGCTGCATGCGATGCTTCAGGGGTGTACCCATCTTTCTCAAGTCAGGTCTGACGAGGCTCGGGCTTTCTTGGCTGCTGGGAGGCTCGCTGAGC
>VFSW01011791.1_pt1 | contig 12247 bp, 25 predicted proteins | sample 5358111 | NCBI WGS metagenome assembly VFSW01 (sample SAMN11554181, study PRJNA540505) | mine drainage metagenome | isolation source: sediment from site ElyBrook_90M | place: USA: Ely Copper Mine, Vershire, VT | collected 2017
TCAGGACATCGTCCTTCCGAGCTGGATGCCCGTCGAGGACTCCGACGCTTGCCACCTCCTTCACCCTCCCTGCCCTGAGAGGCACATCGGCCACCGTGTCCGTCCTGATGAAGCTCTGTACGCTCCCCACCGAATAGGGCCGGTAGTATCCCGCACGCCACGCCTTGATCAGTGATAGGAAGAGGTCTCTCTGGTCCGGGCTCCCCCGCACCACGATGAGCTGGTCGGGGTTCATGGGGAGCGTCGTGGAGGCCCTCTGCTCCACGGGAGGCACCTGGCCCTTGCTCACGTCGACCTCCGACCTGATCAGCTCTGCGTAGAGCGCAGGCGTGAGGGGTACCCGGTAGTCCGTGCCCTCTGACTGAATGAGCAGCTCATAGAATGAGCCCGTCACTGAGGGAGCGACTGAGACCTTCTTCACCGGCGATATCGTGATAGACCTAGAGGAACGGTAGGTCCTCTCGGCCCCGAAGATCCCTGGCATTACCTCTCGCCGGGGAGCATCATCACGCGGTTCTCGTAGTACAGCTTGACGGGGACCTTCGCATCGGTCATCACGTAATCCTGCGTGTACAGGATGTGTCCGTTCCCGTCGTCGATCACCATGTAGGCAGTCGGACCCTCCTTGAGCTTGAGCCAGATCACGAGGAACGGTTGCCCATGGAGCGAGGGCTTCGAGTTGATAGCTATGAGGGCGTCGTTCACGAACCAGGCGTAGCCGTTGTCCATGACGTACTTCACACCCTCGGTGTATCTTCCCCACCTGCTCTGGTAGAGCGTCTCCGATCCGTAATACTGGCCGATGTTCTTGAGCTCGAGATCAACTCCTACCGACCTACCATGCTCGACCCGTGCCTGGCCCTGCCCCGTCCTCACGACCTCCTCCTGCAGCATCGTGATCCTCTTCTCGAGCTTCGCTTTCATCTCAATGAGCTTCTTGACGGCCTCTCCCGTCTGCTTGGTGACGTAGTTGACGTCCTGCTCGAACTGAGGAGGCAGTGTCGCAGGCACGTTGACATCGTTCAGCATCTTGAAGGCTGTACTAGCTTTCTCGAGTTCCTGGTTCACCCACTCGAGCATCGCCCGGGTCTCCCTGATCCAGACGTGCTCGGGAGAGCTCAACGCTTAGATCACGTGCACTGCGTACTCGGTGTGCTGCTTGGCCCACGCCTTTTCTTCGGGAGTGAGGTCGAGGTCGTCGATCATCTGGTCCCAGGAATAAGTCTCAAACTGCGACTCGAGGCCTTTCTTCACCTGCCTTACGACTTCGATCTGCTTGGGCGTTAATGTCATGCCACTATCTCCCTGAGCTCCTTGCGTAGGTCGTCCTGCGTCTTCTTCCCGTCCACGGAGATCCTCCGCTTCTCCTCCCCGTTCTTGTAGTAGATCACGGTGGGCGTCACGGTCACGCCGATCGTCTCGGCCACGTTCAGGCAGTCCTTGTCCTCCACGCCTGACTCGATCACAGGGAGCTTCTCGCCGATCGTCTCTTTCAGGAGCCCCCGCATCTCCTCGCAGCCCTGGCATCCACTTTTCGACACAAACAATAACATCCCCTTCTCAGCGTTGCTCTTCTTTAAGCCCTCCAAACCTTCAATCGAACAACTTCCTACTACCTCAGATTCGCTCATAGGTACCGCTTACCGCCGGAACTAAATAACCTTGTTTGCACTCTCCACAACACTTTTGAGGGTAGTGTTAGAAGCCTATTCATGCATCCACGCTCCCCAAACTGCAAGTCCTGCGGCGTCCTCCTCACACCTGAGAACAGAGCCGGCCTCGCTGCATATTGCAGACCATGTTACAAGCCCATTCATTTGAATATGGTTAACGATTGGAAGAAGAGGAACCCTGAGAGAGATCGGCTGAACAGAGCCAATTACAAGGAGAAGTACAGAGAGAAAAACCGTCTCAAGAAGAGGGCCTACAATGCACTGGAGAGAGTTGAGGTACTCAAGCACTACTCTCCGAACCTTATTTGTGTGAGATGCGGCTTCTCAGATCTGAGAGCTCTATCGTTGGATCACATCAAGGGAGGAGGGAATAAGGAACGTATTCGACTCAGACGTAGGGGGGTGAACTTTTACAGATGGTTGAAACAGAACGGCTACCCCAATATCTACCAAGTCCTCTGCATGAACTGCCAGTTCATCAAGCGTCATGAGAACGGTGAGGAAAGGAAGCCAAGGGTTAAATCGAGCGAGACACTCTCATAAGTCATGCCGGAGTGGTACCAGATAGCAGGGCTGGCGATCAAGGAGCTGGCCCCCGTCGCCATGAACTTCTACAAGGGGAGCCAGGCACGGATCAGCCTAGAGAAGGCGGCCGTGATCCAGAACGAGAGCTATTCGAGGATGCAGCAGACGCTGGAGCAGGACTCCTACCACCGCAGGCTCGCCCCCCAGCAGACGGTTTGTGAGGGCTGCAGGGTCGAGAGCGCCGGGAAGAGGCAGCTCTATTCGAGGATCTGGGACCACCTGCACGCGCTACCCCGGACGATGGAGCAGGCCCCCTCGATGGAGGAGCAGGCCAGCATGGCGCAGTACATCTCCTCACTCGTGTCCAACCTTCCGTGCTCGGAGTGTGCCGTCCACGCCAGGGACTACATCATGTCCAACCCGGTAGACGCATCGACGCCCCAGGCGCTCGGCAGGTGGGTGTGCAGGTACCACAACTCGGTCCGTGAGTCGAAGGGCCAGCCCATAACGCACGACTGCTCCGCGATCTAGTCACCTCAGGCATAAATAGCAAGGGCCTTGTGTACTACAACACAGGCTCCATAATTGGCTCAACAGGCGTCGCCCCCCGCACCGGTAAGCATGTATGTCAGAGTTTCCCACGCCGAGGGGCACGAGGACCTGATCAGGCAGCTCAGGAAGCAGGGAGCCCGTGTTGACTTTATCGACCACACGCCGGCCAACCCCTCGAAGGACGGGCGCAGGACGGTGCACTCGTTCTCGATCACGCCGGAGTACCAGGTGACTTACGAGAAGTTCCTCAAGCTGCTGCAGCACCAGCAGAAGGACCTCTCGGAGTGGATGCGTGAGAAGATCACGGAAGAGGTCTCCTCCACGCTCGGGATCTAGAAGAAGCCCGACACAGTCTTAGACTTGCCTACATGCTGATGAGGGTAGGGGAGGGCCCAGCAGTGGCAGAGCGCAGGGTCGGGCCGTGCGAACGGCGGGATACCGATGGACTTCTTCAAGAGGCTCGCTGCGAGGCTGAACATCTCGTCGATCAGGTGCCCCTGGATATGCTTCGTGGCGAGCTTCGGGTCCTTGGTGTAGAACCCGTGCTCGTCGCAGGAGTAGGTCCCGTCAGCCGTGGGCCATGAGCCCGGACTCTGTCTCGCAGGGCCTCCGTCAGCCATGACGTACTACTCCGTCTTCACGGAATAGTACGGGCCATGGTCCTTGGTCTTGGGGACCCAGAAGGCTCCGTAGGAGTCGAGGGCCGTCTTGAGCTTCTCGATGTAGTCCTGATCCAGGAGTGCCTTGGCCGGGACCACCACCTGCAACTCGTGTTCGGCCTGCATCACGACCAGCCCGTTGAACTCTTTCAGCTCGTACTCGAGCTCCTCCTTCGTGACCTTGCTGACCTGCTGCTCCTTCCTGGGGGCGCTGGGAGCGCCTCCTCTCTCGGCCTTCCACGCCCTGTACCCCTCCTGGATGTACTTCTCGTCGATGAAGTGCCTGATCGCGTTCCTCTCGGCCTTAGAGATGGCGAGCGTGAAGGCGAAGGCGATGTCCTTGCCGTTGGCGTAGCGTTTGGGCTGCTCTGCCGCACCTATGCGCTTCTCACCAGTGCTGAGGTCCTTGGCGTAACAGATCGCCCGGAACACATCGTCGGTCTCAGTGTATTCGGTGTGCTCTGCGCTGATCGGGTGCTTCTCGTCACGCATCCTCGAGGCGATGTACTTGACCCCAGCGAACGAGATCCCTATGATGGTCTTGCCTCCCTGCTCGTACTCGTAGAAGTACTGCGGGATCGTGTTCCCCTTGATCTCCTCGATCATCGCCTTCTCGTCCATCCGCTCGAGCTCCTCGAACGGGACGATCCTCTTCTCATCGTCCGACAGTGCTGTTGATGTTGATGCCATGATTCAAGCTATCTCAATTAACTATATTAACGTAGCTAACAGAGCTACACGCCTATGCAAGAGCGGAAACTCATGGAGGTTGACGACGACCTTTGGAAGCAGATCAAGGTGTACTGCATCCAGAGAGAGATCAAGATGAGCGCGTTCATCGATGCGGCGCTGAGGGCTGAGGTGAAGAAGCGTGGGATCAAGGCAGAGTAGCATCACGCAGTCACGCAAGGCCCTCGAGGCGCGCTTCGAGCTGGTGGGCAAGACGGTGCTCGCCAACGTCAAGGCCGCGCTCGAGAGCGAGAAGGCCGCTCTCCTCAAGGACTTCGACGAGCGGCTCCTCCTCCAGGCGCAGCTCCCCGGGATGGACCTCTCGGCCTACGACGTGGTCCAGAAGTTCGACTTCCCGTGGATCTACGCTGAGGCGAGGGCGGTCGGTGTGAAGGTAGGGGACCAGATCGTCACCAACGTGACCGTGGAGCCCAGGACCACCTACGAGGGGTTCTTCCTGTTCAGGAAGCGACCGGAGGCGAAGAAGCCATGAGCATATTCATGCGCCGCAGGCTCAACCCCGAGAAGGTGCGGCTCCTCATCAAGATGAGGGAGCAGGGCTTTCCCCAGAAGGAGATTGCTAAGAAGCTAGGGATCAGCAGATGGACCGTCTACTGGTACTCGTCAGAGCATGGCACAAGTCCAGAGCTGAGTCATGCCCGCTTCCCTCCTGCTCCTCCACGCTGCATGACCTGCAACGACCCGCTACCACCTGAGAAGGACCATATCGGAGTGAGGAGGTTCTCGTTCGGGGCGTCGGGCGCCGAGAAGCTCAAGTTCTGCTCGTGGACCTGTATCATGAAGTACGCAGAGCGACGTGCAAAGATGGAGATAGTCAAATGACCGGCCCTCCGAAGGTCTGCCAGCCGTGCAAGCAGGACATCGAGAACGTGGTCCACGGGCACCTCTCTATGTCGGTCGTCCCCGAGTCCGAGTGTGAGATGACAATGCACCACCGGCTCAATGAGATAGCAAGGTACGTCAAGACCGTCGATGTGACGAGTCATGTTCTGTTGGTAGCAGGAGGTCGCACTGAATGAGGACCCCCGAGCAGGAGGACTCCTACGAGCTCCATGTGATGAGGGACGCAGCGAATGAGAGACACGGACGCTTCCTCAACCTCATGATTGAGGCAGTGCAGATTGCAGATCAAGAGAACTTCGAGGATCTGCGGCCCGTCATTCGGGCCCTCATAAGGAGATACGACCTCAAATGCGACGAGAAGTGCCAGAGGGACGGGACGGGGTGGACCGGCCCGATCCCCGAGTGGGCAGAGAAGGACGTGGCTAACTCATGAAATTCATCAAGGGCGTCCTCTACAAGGTCGGGAGCGGCGAGATGGTCCCGTTGCCCCTGCACCACATGGCCGTGTTCGGCGTGACCGACTTCTCGGGCAAGACCACGATGATCGAGGCTGCGCTGACGGCCTCCGGGATGCGGGGCCTGATGTTCCGCACGAAGAGGGGCGAGCTGGGCTTCGAGAACGCCAAGAGGATCCCGATCTTCTTCGACGATCACGGGCTGGTCACCTGGCAGAACCTCATCGGCCTCATGAACGCCATGTTCAGCGACAAGATCGAGCGTGAGCCGGGGATGAAGTTCGCCATCCAGCAGATCTGCAAGCGCCCGACTCAGGCCCAGACGTTGCAGGAGATCATGGACCGCACCGTCGCCAAGATGCTCGAGTACAAGGTTGACACCTTCAAGTACGAGGTGTTCGGCAAGCTCGTCAACTACCTCGAGGAGGTCCTCCCCCAGCTCGAGAAGGTGAAGTACACCGACGCCCTTGCGATCGGCGGGCCGGGCCTCTACATGATGGACCTGGTGGGACTCTCTGACACGGTAAAGAACCTGATCCTGGCGTCCACCTTCAAGAAGATCTACGAGAGCATGGACAACGTGATCTCCGTGCTCCCCGAGGTCGCCAAGTACATCCCTGCCAAACAGAACACGCCGGTGAAGTGGGTGTTCAACAGGCTACTCTCGGAGGGTCGCTCGGTGTTCGACTACGTCTGGCTCGACACGCAGAACCTCAAGGGCGTTGACAAGGAGCCCCTGCGCAACGTCGAAGTCAGGCTCTTCGGTAGGCAACCGGATGCCTACGAGATCAAGGAGCTCCTGCGCGCGATCCCGCTCGGCGACGGGTCCCCATCCTATAAGGAGATCATGACGCTCAAGCAGGGAGAGTTCATCGCGAAGCTCAAGGACGACTTCATCAAGGTCTACGCCCGCCCTGTATGGCTACCGGAGGCCATGGCGGTCGACGTCGCCCAGGGCAAGCTCCGCGCCGACTCCGATGAGGTGCAGCACTGCAAGCCGATATCCATGACCGAGGAACACACCCCGCAGGCTATTCTCAACACTGAGAATGAGCCGGAAGAGGACCTCACCGACCTCGAGTTGAGGGTCTCGGCCCTGGAGACGAGGCTGCTATGAAGATCACCTACGGCTTCACGAGGATCAGGCGCGCGAACGCCGTGGCTCACATCGCATCAGAGAAGGGGTCTCTCTGCGGCAGAGTCTTGCGACTTGAGATGTTCTGGGAGACCGAGCGGAAGCCCTTCACGCTGAACCATGTCTGTAAGCGCTGCCTCTCAAAGTGGAGGAGTAATACAAGTTGACGAAGAACTGGATGGGTCCCCGCCGGGAGTGGCGCTGCAAGACCTGCGGGAAGGTCGTCCGACGTCGGACCCACCACAAGACCGGGGCTGGAATGGAGTGCTTCGGAAGGCAGTTTGATGAGGTGCGCAGATAATCATGTCAACAACGGCGACGAGGGAGAACCTGGAGAGGAGGATCACGACGCTCGAGAGTGCGGCCGAGAAGATCGACCGGCTCGAGAAGGAGAACAATGAGGCACAGAAAGAACTCGAGCTCCTGAGGCTCTCCAACAAAGCCTTCGAGGCTCGTGCAATCAAGTCTCTGGAAGAGATAGAGCATCTCAGAGCAGAACTTGCCAAGGCGCAGGACCACCCCTTCCTCAGGGCGCTCAACGACCTGGTGGAGGAGCGGATCAAGAAGTGGGCTCCCGCAGTCACGATGAGCGTGCCGGCCGACGGGGAAGTGAAGCAGAGCCTCACCCTGGACCACGTGACCACCGAGATCACTGTCAAGGAGGAGCACAGGGACCTCCCGCAGGAGAGCACGCTCACCACGAGGGGCAAGATCATCGCCCTGATCGCGGAGGGCAGGCTCGACGCCAAGAAGCGCCAGGCTGAGATCTCCACCATGCTCCCGGAGGGCCTCCACAAGCTCGCGGTCATGGGAGAGCTCAACAAGCTGGTCGAGGAGGACATCCTCGTGAAGGTGAAGGAGGACGCGACGCACGTGGCCTTCGTGAAGCACCCCGACGTCACTGCGAAGGTGTCCAGATGATCGAGGACATACTAGCCCAGCTCCCCGCGAAGCCCGAGGACGGGGGGGCAGGTACTAAGCGAGGTGATCAAGCTGGGGATCGGCTCCAACGAGATCTCCAAGAAGCTCGGGATCTCACACATCAAGACCAAGGAGTTCCTCAGAACGCTCTACGAGATGGGCTGCGCAGTAAAGGTGACCGACGAGGAGACGCACGTCACCAAGTGGTTCAGCACGGGGAAACCGTTCAAGACGCCTGCCGACGTCGGAGAGCTCTCGCCCCGGGCCCCCGGGAAGCACGGCAGGAGCCCGCTCAAGACCAGGATGGTGATACTGACGTTCCTCACCGACGGAAAGCAGACCCTCAGCTCGATCTACGAGAACTCGGGGATGGCAGCCAAGGCCGGAGTGAAGGACCACGTGGACGCCCTGATCGAGAAGGGCTTCGTGGAGCAGACGACCAGCAAGGGAGGGCTCTGCCCGACGTGCCACCAGCCGATCGTGGAGAGCAGCTACGAGATAACGTCCAAGGGGCTCAACACGATCAAACAGTGGAACCTTGTGAAGGAACGGCTCGACGAGCTGGGCGTCTAAGCGACCTGGATGTACACGCCGGTGAAGCCCTGCGTGGTGCTGTCCCTCAGCAGGATCTCGTACTTGCCGGCCGGGGTGTTGTTCGTGATCGGGAACGACCCGTTGGCCTTGCCGTTCTGGTCAGCGTCACCAGTCTCAGACGAGAGCCCTCCGAAGTCAACCTCGTAGGCCCCTCCCGGGGTGATCCCGCCAGCGGTCCACACGATCGCGCTCGACGTCTCGGAGACCGAGAGCCGCAGTGTCTTGGAGTAGATGAAGTATGCCCCTGCCGCAACTGCGAACACGAGGGCTCCTCCGGCTGCGACGGTCGTCCCTGATACCATTGGAGCTTTCTGGGCGGGCCCACGATTTAAGACTTGACCCAAAGCAAATAAGCTGATGGCGCTGATCATACGTCGGAATGGCAGGGGAGAACCACGAGAAGAGGAACGAGGCGATCGTCGGGATCGCGATGCTTGTCGGAGGATTGATCATAGGCTGCCTCATCTGCGGCAAGGTAGGGAAGTGCAACTGTGGAGGAGGTCTCGGAGGCTCGACACTCACGATGGCCTCCTTCCCGACGCTCGAAGCTACCAGCGTGAGCGAGAACGCAGCCGGAGAGGTCCTCGCGTGGGACCTGCAGTTCGTGACTAGCGTGATCAACAAGACGGAGACGCCGCAGCCGTTCGAGTTCAGGGTCGAGGTGTCGCAGGGCAGCACGAGCGCCTCGTCAACCTACCAGGGTGCTTATGCCATAATAAACGGCCAGTCTGTCACCATCACTTCGATCCCGCCAAAGTCGCAGCAGGTAAGCTCATCCGGGACCGAGCTCGGGGTGTTGCTCACGAACTACTTCGTGCCGGGTGACGAGGGCCTCGGAGGCTCGCCTCCCGGTGCTCCGGCGACTCCTCCCTACATGGTGAGTGTTACGATGTTCGCAAGCGGGGTGCAGCAGGGGTCGACGTACACGTGGACGGTCACCGGCCCTGCGGCGCAGCAGATAGTGGGTCCCGTCGCCTCCTAGGACTGCGCCTCGAGCGTCCTGACGCGCGCCCTTGCCGTCTCGAGCTCCTTCATCGCAGTCTCCAGCGCCTTCCTCGCCTCCGCGAGCTCGGCGGCTTTCGCATTGAGGATGCCCTCGATGGCCTCCCCCACGTCCCTCATCTGGCTCGCGAGCACCTTCTCCGTGAAGCTGAGGGCGTTGACCCTCCTGACGAGTCTTGAGAGCGGGTCTTCTGCTGCTGCTGCTGACGACTCGCTTCACTTCCAGACCGGGAAGAACACGTCGCTCCCATCATGGAGCACGGCCTTTATCCATTGGTAGGGCGCCGTGTTCGTCACGGCGGGGCTGTTCGCCCCCAGGAGCGCGCTCCCTACTCCCGTCGTGAACGTGTCGAACTGGGGCTCGCACCCGTTCGCGAACTCCAGGACCGGGGTAGTGGCATCTGCTCCGGTGTGAAGGTCTAGGTATGGAGCTCCTATCGAGCCTCCCAGCGTCACCTCCCCTCCGGTGACCGATTGTATCTCTACTATCGTGGATGCCGTAAGACTCATGGACCCACCCGTGAGTATCAGCTCCGACGATGCGGCTCCATGATTGCTGATGAGCTCTAGCTCATTGGTACCCTCCGGCATTATCAGCTCACTGTAGTTCCCTCCCCCGACCACCTTGCCTCCCGTGAGCGTGATGCCGGTCCCGGACACCATGACTATCTTGTCCGTTCCCGAGTTCACGTCGAGCGTTATCCCGGAACCCGCATCGGTGCTGGCGTTGGCGAGAGTGAGGACGTTGCTGCTGTTGTTGACGATGGTGAAGGCCCCGTTCGCGTCGGAGGCGAGCCAGTCGGCCGTCGTGGCCGCGTTCGCTATCGGGAACTCCGGGCCCGTCTTCACCCACGCGGAGCCGTCCCACCCGAACTGGTCCCCGGTGTCCGTCTCGGTGAACGTGGAGCCCACGATGACCCACGTCGGCTTGGTGTCCGTGGAGAGGCCCGTGAGCTTGTTGCCGGGGTACGCTGTCACTGCCATCTATCTATCTCATCTCGTCTCGTCTCAGAACCCTACCACGTACAGCCACCCTGAAACAATCGCACCCATGCTCGCCGGCAGCGTGAGGGTCGTCGCAGATACCGATGCGCCTGCGGTCGCGTCCTGCAGTATCTGAGGCGAATCGGTGAACGCCTGCGGGAACGTTATCGTCTGGGCCGTGGCCGTGCTGTTCCGGTAGCCGTTGAGGTAGGCCACGAAGACCTTGAGCCCGGCCTGCCGGATGGGCTCGTAGTAGGTGACGGTGCCCGCCGTGGTCCCGGTGAGCGTGCCGCTGGTGTTGTTGAAGGCCGCTGCCGCTACTGCTGATGGCTCGCCCACCGTCAGGGGCGAGACGAGGATGCCGCTCATCTAGAGGGGCACCACCGCCGGGTTCGGGACGTACCACTCGACGACGTAGGCGTCTGACCCTGAGGGCCCCTGTATCCAGAGGTCGTCCATGTCCACCGCCGGGTAGACCGCGTAGCCCCCGGACTGCCCCGCCGCCGTGGCCGCGTTGAGCACCTTGGACTGGCCCGCGCTCGGGTTGGTAGGGGTCTTGCCGGGAGGGGCGTTCGAGACCGTGAGGTTGTCCGTGGAGAGGTTGATGACCACGCACATCGAGACCGGCTTCGGGGCGGGCGTCGGGTTCCCGTAGAGCCTCTGGTAGACGTTGGCCTTCCATCCGGCGTTGGCCGTCAGCAGGGTGAAGTAGTCGTCCTGTCCCATGAGGCCGCCTGGCGTGTAGTAGGGGAAGAGCAGCCTGTAGAGCAGCATCTCGTAGTTCGTGCCGGGCGTAGGAGGAGGACCTCCACCGCCACCGCCGCCTCCCCCGGGGATCACCGGGATCGGGTGGACCGGGCCCGTTATGTGTGCAGCCATCAGTTGGTCACCGTCACGACCGTGCTCGCCACCACGCTCTGGGTCGTGTAGTCGTAGATCACGTACTCTACCCCTCCCACCATGTCGGGGATGATCGTCTGCACTCCGTGAGCCGAGTCAACCCCTGCGATCGTGTCGGTGTTCGGGTCGTAGTACAGCGAACCGTCGGGCAGGACAGGGCCGATGATGTAGACGTGGTCCGGGTTGAGGTTCGAGGCGTTCCACACGGCGTAGCCTCCCGAGACGAGAGCCGGGTTGTCCAGGATGAGGCTGGGCTGGTGCGTGATCCAGTAGAAGACCGCCCCTACTACGGCCACCGCACCTGCGGCGCCTGCGTACTCGATAACCCTCTTCTGGTCACTGTTGAGAGGCATCTGTGATTATTGCTGGTCTCTTGGGATATAACCGTTAGGCCGTGGGCCGAAGTCTAGGCCTGGGTCCTGGCGATGCGGGGCCGGGAGGAATGGGAGACAATGCCAAAGCTCCCACCTAGTAGCGGCTCGACCGCACCTATTGAGTCGTCGCTGGAACCCACTATGCCCCTTCGGCCCACGGCTCCTGGTGGAAGTACATCCGATATCCCGAGTAGAGGTGCGCCTGACGGAGCTCAGTTTTGGGTTTTCCGTCGAGAGTAGCCTGTTTGTCGGTCACCTGTTCCAACTCACACTGAATGGAAGCTTACCGTATTTACGCTCCAAGTAGTCCAAAGCGTTGCAGAGGCGACACTTGAGATCTATGTCGCTCCGGTCTTCACTTATGATCTGCCTCAGGAACCTCGTCTCTACCATCCCAGCCTTCCTCTCCTTCGCACCGTCACCATTGGCATGATTGAACTCCAACACTCGCAGATCGTCGCATCCACAGTTACGGCACTTACCTCCGAGCTTCCTCTTCGCTTCTTCTCTGAGGGTTCTCAGGTGTGAGAGAACCGTCTCCCTGTTCTTGTGGTAGTAGTCACTTGCCTGAGCGAGGCGCTTTTCTCGATTTGCCAGTCTGTACCCTGCCTGTTGGACTCGTATCTTCTCCCGGTTGTTCTCTCGATAGATCTTCTGGCGAGCTCTTCGGCTTGCGACAGACGATGGCGTATTCATGTCTTATGCGCTCCATGCTAGGATAACGGCGGTATTGAAGTATTCGCCAGAATGAAAGTTGTTTGAGGCGCATCTTCACGACGTCCTCGAGGACGAAGCCGCACGAGTGCAGGAGGAGCCACGTCTGCCAGGGGAGGTCCACCACCCGCTTGTTCCGGTTGAAGGGTTTTACCACGATCACGGC
>VFSW01011792.1_pt1 | contig 12247 bp, 13 predicted proteins | sample 5358111 | NCBI WGS metagenome assembly VFSW01 (sample SAMN11554181, study PRJNA540505) | mine drainage metagenome | isolation source: sediment from site ElyBrook_90M | place: USA: Ely Copper Mine, Vershire, VT | collected 2017
GTAATGACTCATATCATTGCCTTGTTGCGAATGCTGATTATTAAAGTCCTTGTTCTAATTCTCGCTGAATATCTTTTTTCTTCTTGGATTCTTTTTTTTCGTACTGTTTTTTACCCTTTCCAAGAGAGATTTCCAACTTAATAAAACCGTGTTTAGTATACAACGAAATGGGCACCAAAGTCAAGTTTGCCCCGTCCATTTTGTGCTTGAGGGCAAGGATTTCTGATCCATGCATGAGGAGTTTTCTGGTACGTCTTTCATCGTAGCTTTCAGGCCTGGAATATTGGTAGGGAAAGACGGCTGCACCGATGAGGAATGCCTCGTTTCCGATGATTCGCACATGGCTACCAGTAAGATCTGCGTGTCCCAATCTGACAGCCTTCACCTCAGCTCCATAGAGTTTTACTCCAGCCTCAAAATGCTCCTTGAGTTCATAGTCATAATTTGCTCTTTTATTACTTATTCTCATAAGGCAATAATACGTCAAAAGTATGACTGAGGCAACCTACTGGGTTTGCTTTTTAGCCTCGGAAGGACTATAGTATTTTTACTATGAGAGAAATGGGACTACGAGCAATTTTGCAAGAAGAAGCTAGGAATCAGGCACTAAAAGAAAGGGAGGCTGCTGCTGAGAAAAAGAGGCGTCAAGGGGAAAAAGAGAGAGATAAGGATGCAAAATTTAAAAAACAAGCGCGAGAAGAAGCTGAGCAAAATGCAAAATATGCTGAACTGCTCTTTTTAAGAGTCCTCTATGAGGAGAGTGGTGTTGGTAGGAGTCTCCTAGAAATAAAAACGAGACACAAAGGAGAAATTGAAGAAATCTGGGATGGAGATCGCGGCATTTATGGACAACGGGTTTTGTGGGATAAGAAACTGGACGAAAAATCGAGAAGAGGTGAACATTACATTCATCCTGGTGGACTTCTTTCTCCTGGTTGGTACTGGGGAAAAGAAGTTGGGATATTTCATGCAAAGGCAATTGAGGTAACAATCAGTGCTCAGAGAAGAGCAGGACTAGCGATTGCAGGAAAGAAAAGAAAAGAAGTAGATAGGCACGACAAGAGAGAAATAGATATTGCTTTGGGGGAGGTCTACCAAAGACCTGCAAAAATATCAAGAGTAGAGCACGTAAAGAAGTAAGTTCATACGTTTCGTCTATTTTAAATCAAGTTGGTAAATAGTGCCATTTGAGAGGATGTAGATTTTTTTATCATTTTCAGATACGTCTATTGCGGTTGCGCTACTGAGGACGTCTGCAGGATACTGGGCTATAAAGCTGCCATCTTTTTTCAGCTCAATAACTCGACCATTCCCCTTATCAAAAACATAGACATTAGCAAAATTAACACCAGTAAGGATCTGTGTCGGATTTTTTAGTGGCGTATCAAGTCCTGATACTGTGAAGGAATCCTGCGTACCCCTCGTGTATTTTGATATGATACCATCAGATGATAAAAGCCATATTGAGCCGTCAATGGTGAGTGAGACAACTTTTGAAAGATCAGGAGTGACACCGGATGCAAAATAGGCACTGCTGCCGTATCCGCCACTTCCTGCAACATACTTTACAATGCCGGATGTTGTATCGGCGATATAGAAATTGCCGAAGTATTCATCAAATCCACCGATTGTCTTGTAGTCATTATTATTTTTAATAATGACCTTCTTTGCATTGGTTTTTTGGTCATACTGTGTAATGCCGGTTGTATCTGCTGTATAAAAATTGGTTGCATCTTCAGCAAAAAATGTCGGATTTTGTTTGGCAACAAAGGAAAGAAGGGGTGATGCATTATCCGGTGCTTTTACAGCAGTCACAACAGGGATCTTTGTCGCACTTGTCAGGCTGGTTGCTACTTGTCCAAGGAGTATTGCAATTTGCTTGCCCTCTGTTGAGCTTGCCGGGAATGTGCCTTTTGTGCTATTTAGCATACCCTCTGCAGACTGAAAGTCCGAGATTGCCATTGACTTGTTGAGCTGTAAAAGTCCTTGCCCTTCGTCATATTTTGCTTTTGCTGGAGCATAGACTGCTTGAAATTCCTGTTGCAGTTTGGCACTTTGCTGTCGTTGTTGGAAAATCACAACACTGCCAATCAGCACTGCAGCTAAAATAACGGCAATGGTCAGAAAAAGTTTTTGGTGGTGAGAAAATCCTTGTCTTCTTCCAGTAGGAGATTGATCAATAAAGCCAGGAAGTGACGTATCTTTGACTGGCTCTTCTCCCTTTATCTCTGACTTTTCTTCAGGCTCTTCTCCTTCTTTGGGGCGAAGTGGGTATGCGATTGCCCCGTGAGAGTGTTCCCTAATAGGAAGTGCTGCTTCCGCTGCTTCGTCTTCGTGGAAAAAAAAGACCAATCCTGCAGCAGCGCCATTATCTGCTTTGTGTACGGGAGCGGCAAGGATTTCAGCAATTTCTTCAGCATTATCTCTCTCAAATGCCATTACAATGTCCTCATGCGAGACAACAGTATTGAATGCAGGCGTAGTCAGTAAAACAATGTCTCCAGATTCTAAAAATCCGGATACAGAGGCAACACGATCTGTATCTTCAGGTTTTACTTCCAGAAGAACACCCACTTTCTCGCCTCTTTTAAGTAGGGCTTTCCCTTCATCGGCAACAACAACATACAATATATTTTTGATAACAGCGGCAACAACAAGAGACGCTTCGATGTGTTTGGGGACCTTTCTGATTGTTGCCTCGATCGCTCCTTTGACCGTTTCCAAGTCTTTCGTAGTGAGCGTGAAATATTCAGATACAAGTGTGTCAAGCAACTCTTTTCCTGTTGTCTGTAGTTCATGGGAGGTAGAATGTTCCTCATGTGAGGTAATAGAAAGTACTGCAGTAAATCCTCCCGCATGGTATGCCTGCGACCAGCTGGTTTCTGATGTTGTTGCAACAATTTTTCCGACGGTTATTTTGCTACTCATCTTTTATAGTATAACAAGTGTGACAACAAAAAGCACACCGACAGCAATTTGTAAAAAAATGGCAAACGTCTGGAGATAGGGAAACATATCAGGTTGCGTGAGGATAGTATTCATGGATCGAATTTGCTTGTGTAAGATAAATAAAAATAACTCAAAAAGTACCAAAATTGATCCAAATCCGATTTTAAGAAGGAGAGAAAGTCCAAGAGTTTGTAGTGCTAGAAAATTAAGGTTCATAGTATCGTTTGCCTCCAATCAGTCCTTCGACAATCTCAACAATACGCGCCGGCTCGGGAAGACTATAAAACTCAAAATTATCAAGCGTACCAGCTGTCTGTATGAGTATATATCCATACCCAAAGATATTAGGAAGAACGCCATCTTGTTTGTAACTAACGTCTTGAACAAGTGCTAGCTTGGTTTCAGCAACATCTTTCAGAACAATTTGGTGAAAATTAATGTCAATAATTCGCTTGTCGGTGACGAGCGCAGCATTGTAATACCATGTAACAAAGTTAACAAAAGCGTAGGTTATGACAAAAAGATAGTACAAAGGGACAAGAATAAGAAAGACAGGAAGTGATGGTGGTGCATATTGTGTAAAAAGTCCTTGAAAGGAATATGCTAATAGAGGAATGAATAGAAAGAGAAGAGTTGTAATAATCCAGGCTGCATTTGCCCACTGACTTTTTCGTAGGAAAAGCAGAACATGCTCATCTGCTTCCTGTGTCTGAAAGCTCACATTAATAGGATTCTCGCAAAATGCAGCAAAAAGATGGAGTCTGCCAATTTTATTTTTGACACGAGTAACCATTTCTCGATTTGTTGGTGGGAGTATTGGCTCATCAATAACGATCTGATTTGTCCCAAGGGGAGCTGGTTGAGCAGGGGTAACTTCTTGACTGTTGTTCGTATCTGTAAAGCGTTGGTCACGATCTGTCATATTGATTTATCATACCATACCTCATCGCATCTCAATATTAAACAGCGGACCGACAATATTGATGTTGGATGGCGCGCGTAAATTGAAATACTGCTTAAAAGTCTGACCATCATAGGATTTTGTCCCCGTATCGCCATTAATCGTGACAGTAGTTGTTTTTCCGGCTCCAAAATCTGCACTCACACTAACTGATGAAACAGAGTTAAAGGGGGTTAGGCCTCTGTTTTGTAGTTCTTGCTTAACCCTATTACTATCCCACGTATCTACGCCATCAGGGTTTGGCTTATCTGTCTGTGAGATATGTGAAATAGTGCTTGAGTCTGCCTGAACGAGTGAAATGATGTTGGCAATATCGGCGACCTCATCTGATGTTAGCCATGCTGTATTATTGTAAGAAGCTCTGCCGCCCCAGTCGCAATAAAACCAGGGAGATGCTTTATCATAGGCATTATTATTAAGGTCTGCAAAAGAGTTAATGCTCCCGCTACTATCTTGGAGTCTTTTCGTGTAGTCAGTTCCCGACCAGCCAATATCTGAGGAGGTAAACTCATAGCCACCATGCGTTGAAGAGAACCATGCTTTAACTGGTTGTCCGCCCGACATCAACACTTGTCCTGCTGTTGCTTGGACTGCTTGGCACCAACTATCGCAAGGTGCATTGTGGGGTGTGAGTTTGACTTCTTGGCAGTGTTGATCGGTACAGATTGAACCAGCGCCGTTATTAGTATAGGCAAGTACGTAGGAGCGAGCGGCAATTGCCTGTGCCTTAAGTGCTTCCATGGGGAAGCTTGCAGGCATTTCATAGACATGCTGCAGATAGGTTTCTAAATCCCAGGTAGTGTTTATACTCTCTCCATAGTCATTTGTGCCACTGACTGTAATGTTGGGATTGCCAACACTGCCAATAGTTGCATTGTAATAAGCTGATAAAATTTGCTGATAACTCTGTCCTGCTTGTGCTCGTCCAGCAGCACCATATTGGTTAAGTCCTACACGATTTGGAACACCGTAGGTAAAGAAGCCAAATTTTGTTCCGGAAAATCCTGGATCTTTATAGGGATTAATATCTGATGAGCATCCACCTTGAGTTGTGTAGGCAGTTGTCGGAATGCCCAAAGATGCATACTTTGCAGCAAGGAGTGCTTGCTGTTGTGCAGATAGTTGGGCGATTTGGGTTGAAAGACTTGCCTGGTATGCCTGCGCGCCCTGAACAATTTTGTCCAATTTTGCCGATTGATCATCAAGTGTACCTCTGCGCACTGTCAGGCGACATTTTTCGTCTTCCAAGTCTTTTTGCTTTTGCTGTAAATCAGAAATGGAGAGTGCAATATTTGTAATGATTTGTTTGTCTGCGTCAGTTGCCGCTTTCTGATATTGCAAAATTTGCGTCAGATCGGTAACTGAGCTACTTGAGAGAAAAATAAGAAGGGGAGAATTGTATGACTGTTTAATGTAGAAGTTGCGAATTGTCTTATCTAACAAATCCTTTTTAGCATTTAGGTCTTTAAAACTTTGATCAATGACAATTTGTTTTGCAGCAACGTCTTGTTCTATCTGATTGACTCTGTCCTTAATGCCAGCAATTTGTGTTTGCATCGCGTCAAGTTGAGACTGGAGGGGACGGGTTGCGTTAATAGACATATTGAGTGCAGTGGTGAGATTATTGATTTGTGTCGTAAGATCATCTAATTGGTCTGCTGGGGTTTTGGCAACAAGAAAAAATAGGGAGGTACAGATAACAAGTATAGTCAAGATAAATGGTAGGAATTTTCTCATTGTGGGAACATACTCACTATAGCAAAAATGGTTTTTGAAGACAATTAAAAAACACCTCACTTTAAAATTTTAAAAAGAGAGGTGTTTTTACTTTATCCATTAGCGTCTCTGTGCTGGATTATTCCCGTTAGACATTACATTTACCATTGCCTCTCCAAATGCCCTTACAGTTAGTTCAGGAATTTGTGTAATAACACGTACTGTTTCGCGCGTGACTTTTCCACCTTCCACAAATACCTTCTGTGCTTTTCCTGGCGCTCTTCGTTGATTTGATACCATAATTATTTCACTCTCCTTTTTTGTCTATTAGTACATAGGTGTACTTAGACAGAAAAACATTCTGAGGAATTTAAACCTATAGAATGTTTTAAGAAGTACATTATAAGAAGAATCTGGCAGACTGTCAAGAGACTTTTTTCTGACAAATTAGCCTTATTTGTCGATAATAAACTTTAGATCTTAGAAGGTCGACGCCGCGTACTGGAGATGCTTATTTTATCTGACATCTAGTATCGCTGTCTGTTTTGCTTTACTATAAAAACATGCAGATATTTGATGTTATAACAGTTGGAGATAGTATTCTTGATACCTTTGTCCAACTTGCACCTGATGGAAAACACTACCACACAGAAAGAGAGCAGAAAGAACTATGTCTCATGCTCGGAGAGAAGATTCCTGTTGATTCATGTGAGTTTTATCTCGGAGGAAATGCAAGCAACGTTGCCGTCGGGCTTTCGCGACTTGGATTTGCTGCGTCTTTAGCAGCAGAATTAGGAACAGATGTCTTTGCTCAAAAAATTCATGAAGCAATAGATAAGGAAAAAGTGAACAAGAGTCTGATTGTTACAACACCCAATACGTCATCAACATTCTCTATTATTCTCAATGTTGGAGGAGATCGAACACTTTTCGTACGACACGTTGAGCGGCAGCATAATATTGTACTCGAAAATGTAAGTACAAAATGGGTGTATTTGACGTCGTTAGGGGAGAATTGGAGAAATATGTATGATAGGACGTTACAATTTGTCCAAGCCTCGGGTGCAAAATTGGCATTCAATCCGGGTAGTATGCAGATGAAAGCAGGCATAGATACTTTTAAAGACGTAGTTGCATCCTGTGATCTGCTCTTTGTGAATCGCGAAGAGGGAGAAGAAATTTTGTATGGAAAAGTTTCTTCATTAGAAGAAAAAGAAACCCCTGAAACGCTTCTGTTTCGGTTGCAACGAATGGGTCCGAAAATGGTTGTGATTACAGATGGAGAAAACGGTGCACATGCTATCGATCAGGATTCAAAAGTATATTCACAAGGAATTTTTAGAGACAAAGTTACTGAGAAAACAGGTGCGGGAGATGCATTTTCAACAGGATTTCTTGGCGCTCTCCTTTCTGGACAATCTGTACAGCATGCACTCCTGTGGGGAGCAGCGGAATCAGCAGGAGTAATTGGAAAAGTTGGAGCAGAGTCAGGACTTTTGACAAAAGAAGAACTAGAGCATAAGATACAAGAAAATACGTGAGGATTTTGTTTAAAAATGTATGAAGCTACACATAGCAACAGACCATGCGGGGTTTACTCTCAAGGAGAAAATTAAAAAAGAGCTTTTAGAGAAAGGGCACGATGTTGAAGATTGTGGTGCATATAAGCTTGACTTAATGGATGATTATCCAGACTTCATTGCGAAAGCAGCGCGGGAGGTATCTATTCATCCGGATGATCGAGCGATCATTTTTGGGGGAAGCGGGGAGGCGGAAGCAATGCTTGCCAATAAATTTCTCAATGTAAGAGCTGCGCTTTTTTATGCACCGCGCGTTGCTTTTCGTGAGGTGGATGTAACAGGAAGGGAAAGTACTGACCCCTTTGAAATTATAAGATTGGCAAGAGAGCATAACGATGCGAATGTCTTGTCTTTAGGAGTGAGATTTTTGACATACGATGAGGTATCCCAGGCGATAAGGCTTTTTCTTGCAACGCCATTTTCCAAAGACGAACGACATGTCAGAAGAATTAAAAAAATGCTAGAAATAGAAGAAAAATTATGAGTGCGATACGAAATACTCTTCATTTGGAAATTATTCCAGGAATCTTAGAAAAAGAGTGGGGTGAGATTGAGAAAAAAATTGAGTCAGTACTCCCTTTTGCTCCAAGTATCCATATAGACGTTGTTGATGGTATATTTGCTCCCAATACAACGTGGATGGATCCTGCGCCATTTGCCAAGTATACAAAAGAGTCAATTTTTGAAGTTCACTTGATGACCGATAATCCATTGCAGTACGTAGAGGCTTTTGCTGATGCAGGATTCCAGCGATTTATTGGACACGTTGAAAAAATGCCGGATGTTATCGAGTTTGTTGCGAAAGCACAGGAATGGGGGGAAGTAGGACTCGCATTTGACGGGACGACAGAAATTGACGGTACGACTATCGATTGGAATGATATTGATATTGCCTTTTTTTACACAGGAGAAAGGATTGGATTTTCTCATGCTAAACTTCTTCCTGAAAAACTGGAAAAAGTCAAAAAGCTTCGAAGTATTGAAGAGCTACTTACAATTGAAATTGATGGCGGAGTAAACGATACTAACATTGCATTGGCAAAGGCAGCAGGTGTAACTCGGTTTGTGAGTACAGGGTTTCTTTTTGAAAAAGGTAGTCCAGAAGAGCAGTTCAGGAGGCTTCAGCATCTTCTTTCTCTCAGTAACTAAGGGCGTGGCGTAGGGGTTGGTGTCCAGGTGGGAACAATATAGTTACAATTTGTGGTATTTTCTGTTCCTTTCACAAAGTATTCCTGTTTTCCGAGGCATTGTTTTGTAAGAATATCATTAGGAATAATAGGCATTGAATCTTTAGTATTTGCCAATAAATCAGTCATAATGCTGTGGAAAATGGGTGCAGCGCCAGTAATACCAGATACCAGGCCTTGATTCATTGGACTATTGTCGTTATTCCCAACCCATACCGTTACCACGTATTGGTTGGTATCGTCGACTGTCTGTGGGGTGTAGCCAATTGTCCAGTTGTCTCGAATATTGTTGGTTGTTCCTGTCTTAACCGAAACAAAGTGACCTGGGATAAGGAGTGGAGAGTTGGGTCCAAATTCCCAAGATCTGGCAGTATTATCTGCTAAAATATCTCCAAGAATAAAGGCAACGCCAGGATCGATAACTTGCTGTTTTGCTACGTCCTTTTTTTCTTCCAAAATATCTCCTGCGCCATCAGTCACCTTAAGAATCGGATCAAGGTCGATTCGCTGTCCCAAATTTGCTAGAGTACCATATGCGGTTGCCATATCAAGCATAGTCACGTCAGCACTCCCCAATGTTACAGACAGTCCATAATGATCCGCACTTTGTAAATGGGAGACGCCCATAGCTTTTCCTGTTGTAACAAAATCTTTAATGCCGATAAATTGGAGCGTTTTGACTGCTGGAATGTTGAATGAATTTGCCAATGCTTGTCGAAGAGTTACAAGTCCATGGAACTTACTATCGTAGTTAACGGGGGTGTACGTATTGATTCCATCAGGGAAACTGATTGGTGCATCCAAGATGGTTGTTGCGGCTGTCATTCCCTTTTCGAGTGCAGCAGCATAGGTAACAATTTTTATTGATGACCCCGGTTGGCGAAGGGAGGTTGTCACGTTCACATTTCCCCAATCAGGATTGTTGTAATCAGCAGATCCTACCATAGCAAGAATATCTCCATTTGCAGGATTGGTAATAAGCACTGCACCATTCGTCAAATTGAGGTATGTGTCTTTATTCACTTCATTCTCGACAATGCGTTGCGCCTTATCCTGTATGGATAAATCTAGGCTGGTAATAACGTTGAGTCCGCCTTTTTCTACCAGCGAGAGGCCATACTTTTGAATCAGTAAGTCTTTGATGTACATTGAGAAATGTGGTGCATGGAGGGGCGTTTGAGGAGGAATAAAGTTGAGCGTTTCTTTTCTTGCATCTTTTTCTTCTTGAGATGTGATATAGCCAAGCTGTTGCATGTGGAGTAAAACATCTTCCTGTCGTTTTTTCCAGAAAGTGGGGTGCTCTCCAAAAGGGGAATAAGTTGTTGGTGATTGAGGAAGTCCTGCTAAAAATGCACACTCCGCTAAATCCAATTCTTTCACATCTTTACCAAAGTAGGTTTGAGCTGCCGCCTCAACTCCCCATGCAGTACCACCGTAGGGAACTTGGTTAAGATAGAGGGCAAGGATCTGATCCTTGCTGTAAATATGTTCTGCCCAGAACGAAAGAATGATCTCCTCAACTTTTCTCTGAATACTCTGCTCAGGAGTAAGAAGGGTAGACTTCATAAGTTGCTGCGTAATGGTTGAGCCACCCTGAATTTTGTTATGTGTCATATCGGAAAGGAATGCACGAACAATAGCAAAAATGTCAAAGCCAGGGTTAGTGTAAAAACTTTTATCCTCAATAGCAATAGTTGCTTCTTTTAGAGAAGACGGTATTTCAGCAAAGGGAACAACAGTCCTGTTTTGATTAGCATAGAGTGCATACAGAAGCTTGTGATTTCGGTCAAAAATTTTTGTTGTCTGAGGAAGATCATTTAATTGGACACTACTAGGATTGGGAAGAAGAGTAAAAAGAGAAAAAAGCATGATAGGAATAACGCCAAAGAGAAAACAGAAGACAATGCCAACGCTAAAATATTTAATCTTTATACCAATTGGCACAGCAAAAAAAAATGATTTTCGTGCCTGGTGTTGATGGTGTCGAGGAAGTCCGCGAAAAAGAAAATGAGACAATTGTCCAGCTGGAAAAAGTACGATTCGCATAACGAGAAGGAAAAAGGATGTAAGAAAGGAAAAGAAGACAAAAACAGCATCGCCAACAGCGATAAAAAAAAGGGCAAGAAGTAGCAGTATACGACTGACTATCTTCATGAAATTATTCTGTCATATCCAGAGCTATTATAAAAAAGCTGTTGCCTCTTTGAAAGAGGACAATGTGTATCATTTCAGATTTTTTGATACTCATAAGACCAAATTACTTGAGTTTCAGATGGTGCAATGATCTGTTAACGTCAATTTTGTTTGTTATCGGTCTTGATTACCTGATTATCTAGCTTCATTATCTACTCCAGTAGTCTGCTACGAGCCCTTTAAAGGTTTCCCTCTCGAATTACTTCCTCTTTCAAATTGTCTTCAGGTTTGTTTCTTTTTATTCCCAATGCTGTTGACAGAGGCCTTGATATACGCTCACAAATATCCCATAATGATTTTATGGTAAATTTTGGCGAAGCACTCGGTAGGTTTTTGCATACACGTAATGTTACCGTAGGAAAAGAGCTAATGCCTGTAGCAACTACTGATCGAACAGGGGAACAGCATATGGTTTCTGATAAAGCTAAAACAATAAAAGAAAGAACAATTAGTAGTTGGCTAGGTGGATTTCTTAGAAGGGACAAATACCAAACAACTTACTCCATGAGATGGGGAGATAATTCTGATTATGAACCAATAAGTAGTGAAAAGCGGACGATTACTACGGTTGGGGGCAGGAGATTTAGATCGAAAACCAAAAGAGTAGGCTTTTCTTCAAATCGCCCAGCAAGGTAAGGGAAAATTATTTTCTCCTGTCATTTTCCTTATTGACTTTTCCAGAGAGAGAGTATTATAAGATTTATGGTAGAGATTAGTAGACCAATATCAGAAAACAAAAGATTGGTAAGCTTTCATTTCGGTTTGCGTAGTGCAGAAGTTGACACAGATCCACGTACGGTTGATGTTGCACGAAAAGCAAAATCTCCAAGGCAAATCCGTCAGGCAAAGCTTCCTTCTGACCAAAGAGATATAGCATTAGCTATGCACTTTCGTAAGAGACAGCTGAAAAGACAGGAAAGTGACAGTATTGTAGCTATGGTAGCGTCAGACTTTTTAGGATCAAAGGCCACAAGGGCAGCTGTACGGGCAGTGAGAAGACAAAGTGGTGATTCTGCTTTCCCAGATGCGGCAGGGGAGAGTGTGCGTTCACGGTTTTTAAGATTCTTGCGTCCGAGAGGTTCCCGATAACAGTTTGTTCTTATTGACTCTACTTACATGGACTTCTTACGGTGTTGGAGTTGGACTAGGTGGTTGAGCGCATGTAAGGCAATATTTATCTCCCACGGGATCAGTCAGTGTTGTTTCGTTGCGAAGTTCTAAATTATTCGTTTGTCCAGGATTTGGTGGTCTATTTGTCGTTTTGTCAATCCACATCTGCTCATTTTTTATATTTACTGGTATTTTGTTCTGGGTACCGGCAATAAAGTATTCCATGGTTATTGGGCACATGACAGGAGTCGTTTGTCCGGGTGGGATAATTTGTGTACTTGTAGGAAGTCCAGTTGCGACACAGATTGGAGCCTGGACAACTGTGTCTGGGGGCTGTGTGCGCTGTGCGGGATGGATTGTTAACAAATGACTCATGATTTTATGGAAAATGGGTGCTGCGCCGGTAATGCCACTTGCTAAGCCGTTCATCGGAGTATTGTCGTTATTGCCGACCCATACGGTAACGACGTAATTGGGCGTATAGCCGATAGTCCAGTTATCCCGAAAGTCGTTTGTTGTTCCTGTTTTTACAGAAACATAATCATGGGGGA
>VFSW01011793.1_pt1 | contig 12247 bp, 11 predicted proteins | sample 5358111 | NCBI WGS metagenome assembly VFSW01 (sample SAMN11554181, study PRJNA540505) | mine drainage metagenome | isolation source: sediment from site ElyBrook_90M | place: USA: Ely Copper Mine, Vershire, VT | collected 2017
CAAGGTCGGGGCCGCCAGCCGCGCGCGGATCGCCTCGAGCGGCACCCCCTGCTCCTGCCAGGACTTGATCTGCATCAGGCGCGCGAGGTGCGCCTCGGTGTAGTGCGCGCCCCGCCCGAGGCCCACGGGCGGCTCGAGCAGCTCGCCCTGAACGTAGAAGCGGACGGTCCGGCGGGACACCCCCGCCGCCTCCGCCAGCGACCCGATCGAGAACGTCCGTGCGCCATCCATGCCGCTAAGATAGCACTCACTGTCGCATTGTCAAGTGTCGCATTAAACCAGGGGCGGATCAGGTCACCCCGGCGTCGCGGTCATTGCGAGGAGTCCGCACTCACGGTCATTGCGAGGAGCCTGGCGGAGCCAGGCGACGAAGCAATCTCGTGGTCATCGCCTGCCCTTCCGAACCCGGCCTCAGCCAGGGCGAATCCCTCGCGCCCCCGCTCGCCTCACGGGGACCTAGAAATCGTCCGAGCTACCACCGCCAGGCTCGAAATTGAGCGCCTGATTCTCCGCCCGGATGCGATGACCGGTGCCGAGGGGCATCACCTCCGCGACGCCCTACTCCGTTACTGCGGCCTCAACACCAGGAACGTTGTCAGGTTTGCTGGATGGACTCGGAGACCTGGCGTAGGGCCGCGCTACGTATCCTCAAGGTCAACCACGACGGGCCGATGGTCGCTCAGGTCAGCGAGTTGGTCGTACGGTGGAACTTGGACGGCCGTGATCCGCGGCTTCCAAGCGCACGGCACGTACACGAAATCGATGTGGAACGGTTGGCTGTGCTTGTGTTGCCAGTAGAGCGTTGCGTCCCGCTCCTCCGCAAACGTGGCGCCGTGGAAGACGTGGTAGGCGCTCACAAGCCCGAGTTCATCCTCCAGGATCTGTCGGACCCTCCGAAAGGCCGGCACTTTCTTGTGGACCCATTTCGGGTACACGTTGTCGTTGAAGCCCCCTGCGACTACGCAAGGCGTCGCACCTACCCTGTCCTGAATGAGTGCGAGCCCGGCAAGCGCGGTTTTCAGGTACGGCCGCCGTGTCCAGATGCCGAGGACATCGAGCGGTTCGCTCAAGCCCTCCACGCGAGCGAGAATCGCAGAGGGATTCTCGGTTCCCTGCATTGGCTCGACCACGAGCCCCTCCCGCACGATGACCCCGACTCCCTTCTTCCGGCGACCCGCCTCGGCACGCGGGCCCGACCACGTCGCTCTCGTAGGATCAAGGCTGCGGAACTCGAGGACCTCGGAGAGCACCACAATATCGGCGCCGTAAGGTGCGATCACCGAGGCGAGCTTTGCGAAATCGGTGCCGTTGCAGTTCCACGTTAGTAGGCGCATTCCTGTCCTTTCAAACAACTCCTCCGTCTTGCCTCTGGAGTGGGGTGCCGACAGACATCAACGGCAGCGGGCGCCAAGTCAGACTGTTCTACGTTCATTGCAAGCTGGCAACATCTGGACGCCCCGTCGCCGCTACTGCACCCCCCTACACGCCGGTCACGCCTTCCGCGCGATCGATCAACCGCGGGCACACCTCCCCGAGCGCGCAGTGGTCGCAATCCGGGTTCTCCGGGCGGCACCATGTGCGGCCGATGTGCCACGTGGGGTAGTCCAGTTCCCCGGGGCGCGGTGGGTAAAGCGCCCGCGCCACCTCGACCATGTGGTTCACGTCGTCGCGCTCGGCAAGACCGGTGCGGAGGAACACCCGCCGCAGGTGAACGTCGAAGGCGATGTCGCTTCCCTCCAGCCGTTTGATCGGGACGCCAAGGTCCCGCTCGAGGATCTCGACCGCCATCGCCGCTTTCTTCTGGCCGATCCCCTCGAACGCCTCGAGCCGGCGTTGCAGGTCTTTGGCCCTTGGTCGATCGCCCCAGATCGCTCCTGCGTCCCCGTCGTATTCACTGAGGACTTGCTTGGCAGCCGCCACAATCCAGACCGCAAGCGTGTTGACATATCGGTGCAGAGCAGGAGGCCGCCGGATTGCCTCCGCCAGCCGCTCCCCTTCGGACGTCAGCCGGCGGGGATCGAGGTGTCCCAACCGCTCCTTCAGCAGGTAGGGCGCCGACCACGCCCGCTCCGCCGCGATGCCCTGATCGAACACGACGGCGAGCAGGAACGCAAACGGGTTCTCCCTAATCAGCGCGTCGGCCTCGGCCTTCCCGGAGAAGCTGACCGGGTGGGCAGCCAACTCCCGGCCCAGGTCGAGCAGTTTCCGGGCGAAACCAGCTGGGTTGGGCCTCGCAGCGGCCCGCGGCGGCGCAACGGGCTCAGCCGCGACCGGCTTCGGCACCGGGGGTGGCGCCGCTACCTTCGAGGCCATCCGCAGGAGCGCATGCAGGGCCCAAGACTCAAGGTCGTCCTCGACGATCTTCAGCGCGAGGCACTCTCTGCTGTACTTGGCTGCGATCTCCCGGCGGTGGTCAACCCACGTGAAGGAATCGTACCCGTCGGGCGGCTCGTCGAGCGTCCGCACGAGCTTCTTCCCGGTGACGCGGAGAACGCTCAGTAGTGCGCGAGAGGTTGTGTAGTCGTCCGCCTCGACGCCCTCGACCATCGGCTGGTCCGCGACCCACGTCACCGAGTGGACGCGGTTGCGCCCATAGACGAGGCGGTGCGATAGGCCGTGACGGACACGGTATCGGCGCGAGCGCCAGACGGCCTCCACGTCCCACACCTTCTCGAACCGCTCCTCGCCCTCCGGCCACTTGAACACGAACGGTGTGCCGGGCGTTGCGGTGACAACGATGTCCCGAGCCTCGCCATCTTGATCCATCATCCGCCTCCATGTTCTCTCTGGAACTGCTTGTACCAATGGAGTTGCTCCCCGAGGCGAAGGCCCTGAAGGGGCCACACAACCGCCGCGCCGACCTTCTCGAGGTGCGGCTTGACCGCTTCGACGTAGTGCGACCCGGCGTGAAACTCGAACACCCGCCCGAGCAGCGGTGCGACGGCGGCCTGGAGCTGCAAAAAGACACGGTCGCCCCACCCCCGCCGATCCGCCGCCGAGAGGTCCGACAACCGCACGTCGTATGGTTCCACGATCTCGTCAGGTCGCACTAGCCCGTGCTTCGCGCTGAGGATGAACCAGGGGAAACCGAGCGTCTCGGCGTACGCTCGCCGGAGCCGAAACAGCGTCGAGACGTAAAGGTCCCGCGCCGCTACGGCAGCAGGGCCCTTCTGGCTCACACATCCGAGGAGAAGAACCCTCGCATCGCGGTGGATGAGCAGAGACCCTCCCACATTCGCATCCTCCACGCACGCCCAGTCTAGGCGCGAGATTGCTTAACATCAGGGGAGCACTGCACTACCCCGCTGTCCGCCCAAACTCACTGCCGAGCTTTGGAGCCGCGTTCGACCTGACGCACTGTCTACCTACCATTCTCTCGTCGGCATGACGAACTGGGGGGCGCGACTACCGGGGAGGCTTCACGCCACCCTTTCGCCGAATGCCAAAACCGACACGAAAGATGTCAGGCATATTGAGACGCCCGTCTTTGGTCCGATAGAGCACCGCGAGTTCAACCAAGTCGTCGATCAGGGCCTCCGCACTGCCCTTGCGAAATGGGTCATTCGTGTACCGCCGCGGCGGAAGCTTGGAACCTGTATCCCTTTTCATCTGCCTTAGGCATTCGGCAGACCAACGGCCAGAGACCTCACCGGTGGTCATGGGCACGACCCCCCCCCGGGCAGCCTCAAGCAACGGTCTGACCCAGGGGTAGTCCTCACTGATTTCGTCGACTCTGACCTCAGACGCCTTGACGACACCTTGCTGGATCGCCGTGTAATGGAGGGCCAAAACATTCTCAGGCCGATGCTTATTGGTGTACTCCGCAGCCTTCTTGAAGGCGAGAAGGTAACTACGAGGGCTGATCCTGCCTTTCGCGTCAGCAAGGTGGAGAGGTACCCAAGAGTAGGTGTAGCCGCGTTTTGGACCACCGCCCATACTGCGATCAGCGAGAGCCTCCACGATCGGCCTCTGTACTTCCTCGCGCAAAATCTGCGGCGGAGGGATATGGACACCCTCCTGTTCTCTCCACTCGGCCCCAGAAAGCAACTTGCTCTGTCCGCGAAACGTCGTGCCGAAGCCGCGCGTATTGCCCAGATGCATGAAAACCAAACCATAGAGGTCCGTACTGCTCCACGCCAGATCAACCTTTGCGTGCCGCAGCTTGGAGGAATCGGGAAAGCGCCAAACCTCGTCATCCTCCTCGAGGTCGGGCCGCACGAAGAACTTCGCCCGGATTGACCGCCGGCTGCGGAGCCGTAGCCCAACCTTGAGCGCCCCTGTGGTGAGCCGGCGCACGTCTTCCCACTGGGTGGCCAGTCGGTCGAAAGCATCGAAGAGAAGGAGGAGAACCCGACCTTCAGCCGTCAGTTGCATGTCACATTCGGTAAGGAGGGCATTCGCCTCGTCGCGATGGTTTACGAACCATTGAACTGCGTCCCTCCATGCGCGGTCAGGGAACCGTGCGTTTCGGCCCAGCGATAGCAGGGCATGGCGGAGCACAACCGTTTGCCAGATTTCAGCAGCGTCGAATCCCTGCTGGACAAGGTCACCTAGTGTCTCGGACTTTGGAAAATCAACCTCGGTTTCGTCGAGCCCAAAACCAACGCGTGCTACGACTAGAGCGAGGGAGGAGCCCTGAAGCTGCATAGACACGAATTTGCGGTGCTCGTCACTTGCGAGCACCGCAGTCCACCAGCTCTTGCCTGCACCGCGCATGCCGACGACCACACTGGCGTCCAAGTGAAGCGCTTTCGAGTGCTGTGCTGGGACGTACACACGCGGCAGTTCAGGAGGCGTCAGACTTTCCCAGGCCGCCAGCTCAGGGAGCTGAACAAGGGCGTCTCGGGCTGCTTGTGGTTCGAACACAGGTATCACATGGCCCCCTGGGGATCACCAAGTGATCCCGGTTCGCCCTGCGAGAATAGTCTTGCAGTCGCACCTTTGAGAAATGAACCAAAATTCGCCTCAACGGCGGGCCACAACGGCCTGGAGGTGCTATCTACCAAAGAGAGCCCACGCAACCCCCACTCGAAGTAAACCGGCAGCGGATAGTGCGGCGCCGCAGGATCATCGCGAACAAATCCCTGCCCCGGCCGGTCGTCGTCGTCGTACAACGCCGACCACACTTCGTATGATGCCTCCACCCAACTTGTCAGGGCGCCCTCAGTCTTGTCGATCTGGGCTGCAACCATCTTGAGGCGCCAGCGGAGGTCAGCGTCTGGCATGCCGAACTCAACACCCTTCGCCCCCGAGAGATGCTCAAACAGCAACCGATATGCTTGCCAGCTTTGGCTCTCGTCTCTTGCGAACACGAAAACCTCGGCGCCAAGTTGGGTGACCGCCGCGGCACCGATGTCATGCAGGCCGGCACGCGCATCGAGCAACACGGCATCCGGGGGTTCATCCCGCTCGGCAAACACCCGGACAAGCTCGGCGAGTCTCGCAGCGAACCCACGCTCGGCACCGTCCGATCCGAGGTCAGGGAGGAACACGCGCCCAACCTTCGTCACATAGTCGCGAGTCCGCTGGCCGAAAGCTGGCATCACCTGAACGATCCCCGGCGAGTCCTTCGCTACTGGGCTCAACCCGAGGCAGTCATCGAGCAGACGGGGATCTCTTTCGCTAATGAGCCCTTCGACCATCCAATCGACCAGGCCGTAGTCCGGCAGCGTGTCGAGTAGCAGGCTGCCAAGTCCTGGAGCCTCAAGGTCTAGGTCGATCGCCAGGACCCTCTTGCCCTGCCGGGAAAGATGCCACGCGAGTACAGCGAGCGCCGTGCTCCGGCCCACACCGCCCTTTAGGCTAAACGCTGTCGCCAGAGGGAGCGGCGACTTCTCGACCAGCGGTTTGCGCAACCAATCCTGATTGGTGAGCAGTCGGTCGACCAGCCATGTGTCCTCGGCCGCCGGCACCCGAATACGATCCTGGGACTCGAGGATATCCTCCCGATCGATTAAATCCGAGCTGCGCAACAGCACCTGCCGAAACCCTGGGCTGAACCGCCCAAGCTCTTTGTGAAGCGTGGCGGCAACTGCGTCCCACTCATCGACCGTGAGCGCGTCTTTGTCCAGAACCACTGTGAGCTGCCCGGCGGCGTCCCGAACAATAGTCATGGTGCCGACCCGGTCTCCCAACTGAGCTCGAACTACCTTGATTGCGACATCAAGAGCCTCATCAAAGTGGACCATTTGTCAGGTCTCCCCACGGGTCCCACTCAACCCGACGCTACCGAGGATCCGCGCAGCCGCCTTATGGTGGCGCTCGACCGCTTCATCGGTCACCACGCCATCGTGCCCGTAGCGTTGCGACGTGGACCAGTCCGCAAAGGGCTGCGGCAATCCCCTGAGTACAGCCAGGAGTCCCCTGTAGCGCCTTTGAATGCCCTGCAACCGGACGAGGTCCCAGAGCTGATCGACGTGCTTGTGGTACGCAGCGGCCAGTGAATCACCCGCGACGAATCCAGGCAGCGCCATGAGCGCGCTCTTGATTGCGCACTCGGTGGCGAAACCGAAGAGCTGATCAGCATTTGCGATGCGACGGTTCTTCTCAAGCAAATTGGCATCCCTGAAGTGGCGGGCAGCAGCAGCCCCATAGTCCTCAGGCATGGCCGCAGTGCTCCGGTCCATCCAATCGCACACCCGTGGTCGGCCTCCCTGTCATGGCAAAGCCATCATCGCATGTCCTGGCGCCCAGCCCATAGCCCAGGCGCTCGTTGCGGCACCTCCGCCAACCCGGCGACGACTTGGAGCTGGTAATCGTCGCCGGTGGTCAAGACGATAGGGCCAAGGTCTGAGTTGATGGGTTTGAGGGTGATCTTCGCGTGGCGCCATGAGTCGCCATCGAGATTCCCCCGTTGTCGCAGCGGTTGACCATGCACCGCTCGCCGGTCTCCGGGTCGAGTTCGTCGTGGAGTCGGACGGGGACGGTCTCGCCGTGGCGCGTGCCCATCGGCCGGATTTGCGAATAGAGAATAGGAGTTGCGCGGGGTGGCGGGTTCCATGAAATTGCCGACGACTTGCGCGACGGACCTGCCGATCCGGAGGCGATGGCTGGTGTCGGCGGCTGCTCATCTGCAATCCCACTGCCCGGCATTCCGTGGGTCGCCGAACGCGCCGAGAGCGACCTTGAGTGGGACGAACGGCACACAGGTGACGTAACGTTGACTAGCTTCTGGCTCGACGATGCGCCGCCGGGACGGGAGTGTTTCGGTCGCTGCCGTCTTGGCCCTGGCCGCGTGGGAATCCCCGGGCCAGCCGCCATGCTCCTCGATGACCTCGTCTATCTCCCGCATCAGGTCGATGGGATCGTTGAGCGTTACGACGATCTTCTGGTAGTGGGTGATGTCGTCATCGGACAGCCTGCGGCCCCTCCGGCCCTTTAGCCACTTGTCGCACAACTGGTAGCCGCCGACGTTGGAGTTCCACACGGCCTCGGTACACGGCCGAAGCTGATGGCTCCGGGTTGGGCGCGCTGTCCCTTCCTTCTTGTCGCGCCGTCAAGCGAAGCCGTCTCATCCGGCCAGCCAATGTGAGCCAGCTTCGGCCTGCCTAGGCGCCGCCCCTAACTTTCAGGCGCCCCTCAGCCCAGAACCGCAACCAGTTCAGCCACGATCCGGAGGTCGGCGGCGGCTTCGGGCGCCAGGACGATCGGCTCGTACCCGGCCGCGGTCGTGTCCGGCCGGAGGACGATCGAGGTGTGGCGCCACGAGCCGTCGGGCAGCCGCTCCTTCCGGCTCTCGTAGACCTTCACGGTGAACCGGCCGCCTGTCTCCGGGTCCGCGATGTCTCTGTGTTGAGCGACGACGACACGATCGTTTCGCGAGCCCGCGGACGCGCGCCGGAAAAGGCACCAGGCGCCGTTGGGGATCCGGCGGTTCATCGACTCCCCGGCGACCCTTGCGACGAAGAGGCCGCGCTGCGGCCGAAACGCCTCCGGCAGCTCGACCCAGGTGAAATCCTCAGCTCGCCGGTCCTCATCGCCCAGGCCAACCTCGTCGATCGTCTGGCCGTCCGAGAACCGCCCCGCCGCCACCGCGAGATCGTACAGCGGCACACAGGTCTCGAAGGGGCGGACGTCCCCTGGTTGGACTCTTCGGAACGGCTCGACATGCTCTGGCTCAACCGCGGTCGGCGCCGCCAGCAACTCGTCGAGCCGAGGTTCCGCCACCCGTCCATCGATGCGCGTGCGGAAGAACCGCTCCGTGTCGCGGTCCACGAAGTGAACGTAGCAGCCCCTGAGGCCCCGCGAGAGCAGCACACGGTAGGTGTTCTTGACCAGGTCGATGAAGGCTTCGCCGCCCTGTTTGACGGGTCGGTCGAATGAGGCCTTCCGGTCGCCGATCCAGGCCTGCGCGTCCATGTCGTACCGGAGGTCGCGGCCGAAGACCACCCCGATATAGTCGAACTCGAACCCCTGGGCGGTGTAAACGCAACCGACTTGATCGAGTCCGCCCGGTTCGTGCGCCCACAGCTGAGCTTTCGGGATGCCGGCCGCAAGCTTCTTCGCTTCCGGCCTCGCGTTCCAGGGCCGCCGCCAGTCGCCCAACACGACGTCTTCCAGGAGGGTCCCGTCGGGGTTCGGCTTCGACCATGGCCAGCAATACCCCGCCGTCAGGCGCGCCGAGTGACCCTGCGCCGCGCGGGCACGGATGGCCTGCTCGAGGCTCTCTGGGGACGGGAAGATACGGAAATCGAACCGCTCGTCGCCCTCCCAGATCGCGTTTGCCGTCCGCTCCACGGCAAGCGTATTGGCGATCCAGTTGACGAACCCGTCCGAACCAGCGCACCGGAACTGCGCCTCGAGGGTGTGCTCCCGCACCTCGCAGCCGAGCCGCTCGGCATGCTCCCGGATGTAGGCGGAGGAGCCGACCTCGTTCGGACGCACGGCCTGCCGGTCGTCGATGAGGAACACGGCGAGCTTGGCGGCGTTGAGAATTTCCTCGACCTGCGGCTTCCCGGTGCGGCTCGGCCGGAAGCGATCTGCGCTCAGCTTGCGGAGGCGATGGGCCTCATCGCAGATGAGGACGTCGATCGCATCAGGTTCGGCCTCGCTGTACGAGTTGAAGTACATGAACTGGGGCGCGCCGCGGCGGCCGATGATCGCCCGGAGCGTCTGCGTGAACGCCCGCGAGCCGGTGGCGTAATGGGCGTTGAACCCGTCGCGCAGCAGGCGGCTCATGAGGTTCAGGGCGATGACCGACTTGCCGGTGCCTGGTCCGCCCTTCACGATGAGCGCCGTCCGGCGCGGGCCGTCGAGCCCCGAGCGCGCAATGCCGAGCACGGTCTCGAAGACGACGAACTGCTCGTCGAGCAGCACGTACTCGGGCGCGCCGGCGATCACGCCGGCGACGTGTTCCATGAGCTTCTTGCTCGCCTTGTACTTGCTCTGGAGCACGGTCTGGAGGACCTCGGACCCGCCGCCCCGGTCCACCCGGCTCGTCATGAAGGTCGCGAGCCCGGTGGTCTGGTCCCCGGCAAACAGGGGGTACCGAGCGATGGCCGAGCTGTGCCGAGAAGAAAAGAACTCGCTCCTGGCGTCAAAGGACCAGTTGTGGAGGTAGCTGCAGGCGCTCAGGGTGACGTCCCCTGAGGAGAAAACCGGGTTGAAGTCCTCCAGGTACTGGTGGTATTGCCCGACCTGGACCGACGGGTGAAGCTCGTCTCGGACCGCTCCGGCGACGAAAGTCGCCACACATCCGTCCACATTGCTGGCCTGAGCTTCCGACCACTGTTTGAGCTCGACGATCACCGCGTTCGCAGCACCGTTCGCGTCGCGGCCTGTGATCATGAAATCGAGGCGCTTCGACGTGAGGGGAAGCTGGTACTCCAAGACGAGGCCGTTGTCCTCGAGGCGGGCGTACTGAACGACGTTGCACATGGCCCGCAAGGAGTTGCGCCAGGAGTTCACCTCGCCGTGAGAGGGGTGGTAGCGGAAATGTGTGAAGAACGCCTCCTCGAGCCTCCCGGTAATCCGGTTCTGGAGTGTGTCGTCGACGAACTGGGTGGTCGTGCCGCAGTAGAGCTGCATCGCCGCGTTCCTACAGCTTGTCGTACTTCGTGGCCTTGCCGCGGGCCTTGTCGACCGGATAGCGCTGCTCGTTGAGGTCCATCTTGCGCCGGAAGGCGTCCTCGAGGTCGATCCCGAGGTCGTCGGAGAGGACGAGCACCCAGTAGAGGAGGTCGGCCAGCTCTTCACCCACCTCATTGCGGTGTTCCGCCAGATACGCCTTCAGGTCGTCACCACTGCGCCACTGGGCGTGCTCCAGGAGCTCGGCCGCTTCCAGGCACAGGGAGAGCATGACGTCCTTTGGGTTGTGAAACTGGCGCCAGTCCCGGGCATCCCGGATGGCGTTGGCGCGAGCGGTGAGCGCTTCAAGACCCATGGCTACCCTCCAGAGTCCCCGAAAAGAAGCTGAGCTTGGCGATACTCCTGTGAGAGGTCGAAGCCGAGGTCGACGGACGGATCGACCAGCTTGAAACCGACGTACTCGATCGATACGAGGTGGAGGCCGGAGAAGCGGCCCGGAAGCGAGCGAAGCTGGTACTTCTGGGCAGGGTCGTTCACGTCGAGACCCTTGGTTCCGAGCATGGCGATCTCGAAGGAAATCTTGCGGACGTCCTCCCTCGACAGCTTTGCGAAGGTCTCCATCGCCCCAAGGCAGTACATGACGGCGTCCATCCGGAGATGACCACCGGCATTGGCGCGGAACGTGCTTTGCGCGATCTGGCCACGCTCCTTGCGGCAGACTTCCGCAACGTCACTCTCGGGGTCAATAGCGGCCGCCCTCTGGAAGAGCCCGTCGGCCTCGCCCACCTGGTCGTCACCGCCCAGTGTCAGGAGGGTGTGCGCCAGGCCGTAAAGCGCTTGCTGGTCGGTCGGAAGCAGCCGCACCGCCTCGCGCAGGTGCGTCACGGCGTCAGCCAGGAGCCCCTTCTTGCCCAACAACCCACCGAGGTTGCGCCGCGCGTAGGGGTCGTTCGGGACGATACGCACCGCCTCGTTGAGCGTCGCGATCGCATCATCGATCTGCCCTGCCCGAGCTTGGGCAACCCCGAGGGCGACCCAGCCGTGGCTATGTCTTGGATCCTTCTCAACGAGCGTCTTGAGGTGGGCGATGGCGTCGTCGAGCTTGCCGAGGTCGCTCTCCGCCATCCCGAGGTTGAAGAGAACTCCCGGGTGATCAGGCTCGTCGTCCAGGAGGTGCCGCAGGATCGGGACAGCAACCTCGTATTGCCTCTTCTGCAGCAACTCGACCGCGTACTCGAAGGGATCGAGACCGGCTTCTTCAGGCGCCCAGGTCACCTCCAGGCCGCCGGGGACTGACCGGACCTCGACGGCGCCGTCTTCGAACTGACTCTCGTAGAAACGCTTCGCGGCCTCGAGGAACGAAGCGGATTCGAGCTCCTGCAGATCGCTCGGGGCGATTTGGATCGGGAGGAACTCCCTCGCAACGGTGAATCTGATCGGTGGTCTCACGAGATCCTCACGACGGCACGCTTGAAGTAGCGGACGCCAGTGGCACCCAGGTGTACTTGCCGTCGAGGCCGATTTCTCGAGCCCAGCGGTCGACGAGGGCACGGTCCGAGGACGGCTCGGCCGGCAGCTCGTCGAAAATCTTGAGGAGCGCCTCGCCGAGGTTATTGAAACCGGAGGCCGCGTAGGGCACGTGGTATTGCGTGGCCCCGAGCAGACGGTCGCAGAAGAGCGCGTAGGCGGTGTTGAGGAGGATGCTTGCCGAGACGATCTCGTCCGGGACCATGGCGCGGATCTGGGGGCTCAGGCAGGAGAGCGCCTCCTTTTGCTGCGCTGCGAGTGCTTCAGCTTGCTGATCAGCAAGAGCGCGGTAGTCGGCAGCGAGCCAGGCGTCGATGCGCATTCCGATCGGGATCGACCGGAGCTGCGTGAACAGGCCCGAAACAAGCTGTTCAGTGATGGTCGCCAGGACCGGGTCGGGGTGCGTTGGCCGTCCCGAGTTCTTCCAGAAGGCCCTGACAAGCCGCGCGCCCCAATCGGTTGCGGCACTGCGCGTCGCGAACTGGAACCGCTCCGGGTCAGGGAGCGAGAGGAGGCGCAGGACGTGCCCGCACTGGAACGCCACCAGGTAGTCTTTGAAGGAAATGTCAGCGCGATACTGAACGACGTAGCTGCCCGTCACCTTCGGCGAGGTCGTCACCTTCGCCATCACGGCCAGGTTATCCTGCCCCCCTTTGAGTGAGAGCCACCCATAAGACAAGACGGCGGTACCTTT
>VFSW01011794.1_pt1 | contig 12247 bp, 12 predicted proteins | sample 5358111 | NCBI WGS metagenome assembly VFSW01 (sample SAMN11554181, study PRJNA540505) | mine drainage metagenome | isolation source: sediment from site ElyBrook_90M | place: USA: Ely Copper Mine, Vershire, VT | collected 2017
TCGACTTACACCATACCCGCTTCCCCTGTGGATCGGAGAGTTCTTCAGAGGTTCCTTAGATTCGGCACGACTGGTTCCGATGCTTCATCCGGCCTCCGCCAAATCGCATCCGTGATCGATTGCCGATCTGATCTTTCGGGCGAGTACATCCAAGGTGAAGGGCTTGTGGAGAAACGTCCCGTTGACTCTGGCTGCTTGCTCTTCTCCTGTGTTGTCTGGATATCCAGAGATGAGAACAACTTTAAGCCCAGCTCGCAGTTCTCGAGCCGCTATCGCTAGTTCATAACCACCTGAGCCGGGCATCACTATATCGGTTAGCAACACGTGAATCGGCCCTTCATAACTCTTACAGATTGTGAGCGCGTCGGCAGAGTTCGATGCTTCCAACATGATGTATCCCTTGGATTTCAGGTATGTGCCGGTGACTTCCCTTAGAGACGCCTCGTCTTCGGCCAAGAGAATGGTCTCACTGCCTTTCAGTGAACTCTCTGTTGTTTCAGGATGGCGGTCGGGCCTGGAAACGTCGAAGACTGGCAGGTAGACTCTGAACACTTTGCCCTCATTGGCTTCATGGAACCGAACATACCCATGGTTATGTCTCACCAATTGGGACACCAGGCGCAACGCTAGACTCGCTTCCCTCTTTGACCCTTTTGAGGTGTAAGACGACTTGACACCGTGGCTCTCAATCCCGCCGTCTGCGCCGGCACATGTGTCGCGCTCGGGCAATACAGCCAACATTGCGTAGGATTCAGGCAGGATGTGAGATTCCTCCTGTACCGGGTTCTCCGCATCAACTTGAACATTGCTCGTCTCAATCGTTATACGTCCTCCTCGTGGCATTGAGGCGCTGGCATGCACAAGCAAGCTCATGATGATTTTGTCGACTTGACTTCTGGCTGCACGGACTTTTCCAAGATGTGGATCCAACCCCATATGTACGACGACGTGCGCTCGTAGCATCCGCGGGAGCGTCTTAGCGAGTTCCGTGACTGTGTGATTGAGATCGAGAACCTTTGGCTCACGTGTTGGCTTAGGCTTGAGGGCCCCCAATCTACGGGTCACAGATGCTGCCCTCGAGCTGGCATCATGAATCTTCTTCGCATATTCGACCACTCGCTCCGAATCGTCAGATGAGTCCTCCAGGAGATGGGCATAACTATCGATGGTCATGAGAAGATTGTTCAGATCGTGGGCAGCTTCCCTTGCCAATCTCCCGACGTCTTCGATTTTGAGATCGAGATGGAAAGACGTCGCTGTAGCTGGTCGCGCGGTGATGTCTTCAACAATAATTTCAAAAGCAGAGGCGCCAGCATGCGGCGGTGCGTGTACCAAACGATGACTTGTCAACCTTACTGTGATCGATGTCCCATCTTTCTGGGCCCATTGTGTCTCGCAGCTGGCAGAAGAACCTTCGAGCGCAGTCCGCAGATTTCTCGCATTGCCTTCAGTCCAGACGCGCTCCATGTCCGTGGCGACATTGAGTCCGACCATTTCTTGCTGCGACTGATAGCCCAGCATTGAGACCAAGGCTGGATCGGCGGCGATTATGCGCCCGTCTTGGTCGACCCGACATATGCCCTGCTTTGTTCGTGCCATACGTGGTTGCAATTGTGGTTTCTGAACGTGGTGGCGGCGTCGGACCAGGGCCCACGAATAGTAGTCACCCGGCCGCGCTTCTGTATCGCGGCGCTACTAACAGTTGGCGAGCTACCTGGCTCTGCTTTGCAGGTGCTCAGTGGTGGACACACCGACAACACCGAGCATTGGCGGTTTCCCGACGTACTTCACCGTCAGCCAGCTTAAGCCCGATCCGACCAGGAACCCCAGAACGCAGTTAAGGTAGAGTCCCACCCCTGCTACGTGGCCGCCTCCGGCAGCACGAGGCACATCCTGGAAACACTGTCCTTATCCCCATGGTCAGAACCTAAACATGAGATCCAATTGGAGATAGCCGCTAACGTGGTAGTTGCTTTTCTGTAGCTGGGTAAGCGGAGCATTCACCGGATCTGTGACCGTGTCATGAAACCAGATCGGTAAGAATTGCTCGTGAAAAAACACATGGTGTGCCGTTGCGGGAGAAGGCATCCAGAAATCAATCGTTAGGCCTTGAGTGCCGTTGTTGCACTTGCAACCGGTTCCGTCCGGATATTTTGTTCGCTCATTGATCGCGTGTGGCAGATACATGAGCTGGATGCGTAGCGAATAGTCGTAGCGGAACCAGTCACGACCACCACCAAATGCGAGATGCGCAGATTGTTTTGCATAATTCGTCGTCAGGGTCTGTCCGAATCTTCCGCCGGAGCCGAGGTACCAATTGGAAAACCGGTAAAACAGCTCTGCATCGGCTCCGCGAACACGGCCTTTATTGTTTCCAACCGTGCCATCGTTGGCCTTGCGGGCAGTGTCATAGCGAGCTTCTAAATTAGTTATAAAGTGCCGCTCCTCAATCGCGACTCCGGCACTTATGTTTCCAGATACCGAACTCTCACCGCCTCCGTTGAGAGAAATCCCACTCTCCGTGTACAGATGGGGAAACCGGTCCGCTCGAACATCGCCCTCATGCTGTGCAATTCCTTGGCACGACAGTAGGAGAATGAGTGCCATGCAGTACATTTTTCGCGTTCCGCTCACCCCGCTCATTAGCTATCTAGCAGGTTGCACTCAAGGACACGTCGACCAAGGTCCACAACGTCTGCTTTGGTTTCATACGCTGACATCCACTGACCGGAGCTCAACGTGAGGGAAGCGCTGGAGGACGAGAGGTCCCTGTCGCACAGAAGACGTATGGCGTTACTCAGCCTTCATGTGACACCCTGTAAGTCACAATTGACACTCCACGAAGGAACAAAGGAACGGGCAGGAAAGCATTTCCATGTCGAACAGAGTCCCATGGATTCCGTCGCAGCACTACAAATAGCGAGCCGCCCTCCACTTGCGGTAACCAATGCGCCGAATGCGCTGCTTAGCGACCTTCAACACCTCAGGCGGGCTCCATCGTTTGCTGGGCTGGCTAGAACTCAGTGCCCAGGTGCGAAGTACCCTCTTCGCGAACGAATTCGGACGTTCTTGTGCGTGGTCGAAATCTCAATTGAGCGATAATGTCCGTCGGCTTCGAAAGCGGCGGGGGTGTACGAAACCGCATACTGACTACGCAGCTCTCCTTCAATTTCACGAAACGAGAAGGCAATGTTCATCAACTGGAAGGGGAAGAAGATACGGCCACCGGTAGCTTCTGCAATCTGTTGCAGGATTCTATCGCCACGAACGATAAGCCCGGTGTCATTAGTTGAAATGGCGTAGATGATAACCTGCGCGCGCTGAGCCATCTCGATAGCCTCAGCCAGTGAGACTTCGCTCTGATTGTCTTCTCCGTCGCTGATCACAATGATCGCTCTTCGCACGAGCTGATCGGACTGATCCTTTAGGAACTTTGATTTGCTTGCTTGATAAATGGCGTCGTAGAGCGCGGTCCCGCCCCCAGCCCGCAATCTGTACACAGCGGCGGAGAGCAATCGCACATTGTCCGTAGAGTCCTGGACTATGTGACTGTGGCTGTTGAAGCTGAGGATGAAAGCCTCGTCTTGGCCGCGGCGAAGCGTGTGCCCCAAGAAACTGATGGTCGCATTCTGCTCAAACTCGAATTCGCTATCTACCGAGCCGCTCATATCAACCAACAATCCAAGGTGCAACGGGAGGTCCGTTTCTTGGCGGAAGCTTCGAATTACCAGCGGTGGCTTATGGTCATCCAGAATTGTGAAATCGCTTTGTTTAAGATTGCAAACGAATCTTCCGCGTTTGTTGACTGCTGTGAACAGCAAATAAACCTCATTTACGCGCGTGCTAATCGTCGGGACGTCTCCTCCACCTGCAAGGTGATCCGAAGGCGACCGCGCAGGTCGTATAGCTTCATCGGCACCGTTGATTGCATTGCTTTGTTTCGCATCGATCCAGTCGCCACTATCGGTGGTGCCCGACTCATGGTCACTATATGCGTCGCCGGCGTTCGAGCGGTACTGCAGCCCCCCCACTATTTGCTTGCTCCATGCACAGGACAGCAAGGAAATGCAAAGAAGATAAACACGGGAACGCACGTGACATTGCTCCTGATTCGCTCTGTCGAGGTTCTGCTTCTACAAGCTAACGTCCTATGCACTTTCTCTTGTTAAGAGCGAGATAGGTTGCCTGCCGATGCATCGACGCACCTTGGCCATTCTCGCAATTGCGGTTCATCCGGCCGCACTAAGAACACGGCTGTCAGGCCCACGAGCATCATGGGTGCCACAACACGTGTTGCTGACCTTTTGCTAACTGATACTGCAGAATGAACATACCAAACGCCTTGACGTCTATCCGATAGTCTCGGTTGTGTGCTGCATCGCAATGATCAAGGATCTTCCGATTCGAATCCGAGCACCAAGTCGCGAAGTTCCGCCCAAAGCCTCGGGTTCTCAAATATCTCAGACCAGGTGTTAGGCAGCTTGAAGTCTTTGGCTGCCGAACCGGCACTCACAGTTTGCCGCTGCTCCGGCTGACAAACTCCGGGCGTTCCTGGGTCGCCTGTGCCTATACCTTTGGGTTCGGTGGATTGTTTGGGAGCGCCGTTACACATCGGTTGCGGCGGCGGCTGGGTTGTTGGCATGGTCCACGCAATCAACCTTTCACGCTTAAGATTCTCTGTGCTCCGGTGAGCACAAGTTCACAGGAAAGCGATGGTCGGCTTTCGCCTGACTCTTGAGGTGTAACTTCTGGCGGAGTTGTGAGTTCTCCTGAATTGGCTTCACCCCGCGCATTTAAGTGCCGGGTAGGATTGTGCGGTACGCAGGCCTCTGTCGTGTGCGTCGATCCTCGTTCTTTGCTGTTGGTTCTTCTGGCAACAGTGGCACGGTTAGTTCAGAGTACGAAACGGCGGCTCCCTACGCGTGTGGCTGGTTAAGTCGGCGAACCGGCGAGTGTCAAGTGTTGTAGCTCTTGGTCCTAGTCGAGCTGGGCTAAGAGGCGAAACGTGTACTGACTGTCCGAGCCTGTTCTATTTCATGTCGCTGATGGGAGCGCTGGCTCTGTGAATCTTCATGTTTCTGAAGCACTGCGCGATGCACCGCGCCCGCTAGGGCCGATCGGAAACCGTCGCTAAGGAGGTTGACATCCATCATCAATGGTTTGTGTGACAGTCGATAAACGGAGAAGACGCCACATCTTTGTCCTGAGCCGCTCGCCAGCTCCAGATTGAGCTCCCACTTCGATTCCGCGTATTGGCCGTCGGTCCAGTTACAGCAAAAACCTCCTTTTGCATCTGCGGCAAAAGGAATATGACGGACGTCCGGAAGTCTGACAGTAATTGCAAGCCTGATCCCAAACCCGTCAAAGCCCAATGGCTGCAGGGTTTCGGTAAGAATGCTGCAAAGGGTAGAAACATCGCAACATGTTGATAGAGAATCCACGGCTCTCCGGATATACAAATTGTTTGAGATGATTTGTTTCTGATTTATCGTCCGCTCGAGGACGCGTCCCACTTCAACAAATTCGTGATAGCGTAGCTGCTGGGCGCCTACAAATATTCCGGCCCCCAGGACAACAAGCACAAGGGTAATGATTTGAGCCCCGTGAAGCATGGCTAGGCTGAGAAGTCCAAGCAGAGCAGAAATCCCATAAAGGATGAATACCGCCTGGCGCTGTGAAAATCCGAGTTTCAGAAGCTTGTGATGGATGTGATCATTGTCGCCTCTGAAGACGGGTTTTCCACTTAGGTACCGGCGGAGAATTGCGACGACCACGTCCATGATAGGAAGGCCGAACGATACGACGGGGATCGCAACTGCGACCATAGTCGGGGCTTTTTGCGATTCCGCCAAAGCCAGAGCACTCAGCATGAATCCAATGAACAAGCTCCCAGAATCGCCGAGGAAAATTGTGGCAGGATTGAAATTGAAACGCAGGAAGCCCAAGATCGCTACGGCCAGTGCGACGGCGAGAAAGGAGACCATTTGGTTTGTGGCCATGAGCTATACGACAAAGACGACCAGGGTCGAGAAAAGCGCAGAACCCGCTGCCAAGCCATCTAATCCGTCTATGAGGTTGAAAGCGTTAGTTATCAGGACAACCCAAAGAACTGTTAGGGGGAGCCCGATAACCATTGGCAGTGTGTGACTGGACGAGAATAGATCCATCCGATGGATACCGAAACCACCAAGATAGACCAGCACAGCTGCCACCGACTGAATTGCAAACTTGCTGTATGGGTCCAGTTCGCGAAGATCGTCGTACAGGCCCACCAGGAAAACAACGAGCGCCGGACCCAACAGCCCCAGCATTGTCCCCGGTAGCACTAAAGGCGCCAGTCCAAGGAGCTTCGGAACTGCCGCAGCAACACCGACCACGACCATGAAGGCGAGCCACACGGCGATGCCACCTAGCCGTGGCACCGCCAGGCGGTGGAGGTGCCGGCCCGCGCTCGGTGTATCGATCCGGCCACGCGCCACAGCGAAGTCGCGCACGGATCGCGTGAACAAAAGCGAACAGAGAGCGCTCACGAGGAACGCGATCAGATCAATGAGTAGCACGTTGGCCTTTCTCGATAGTCATTGGCACGCTTAGATCCAGTAAGTCACGGAGGAGCGGAGGCACCCCCTAGCGAACTTATTAGCGTGCCCCATTTGGCTTCGTCAGTCTTGTGTCTTGCGGCTAAATAGGCCGAGTGTGCACGTGCTGGAGAGGCCTCAATACGTAGCGGAAGGAATTGGCTACAATTGGGTAGGACACGCCTTGACTCGAACGCGCGCGACTTTAAGCGGCCCTTTTTCTCCGAGGGCCTGTGCCAAAGCGCAATACATGGTATTGGCAGCGAGCGTGGATGCCAAGATAGGCCGTCGCATCTAAAAGCCAGTTTCGTCGCATATGCTTGCGATAATATGTCCAAAGACTATGGTGACGCGCAACGATTGACTGCCGCAGCGTAGAGGCACTGCTACCACCGATGTGGTGCATGACTATGCCTGTTGGGGCGTAAATGACTTTCCATCCTGCAACCTTGGCCCGATAGCACAGATCCACGTCCTCACTGTAGAGAAAGAATGCTTCATCCAGCAAACCGATGTCGGCGAGCATCTTCCTGCGAATCATCATGCAAGCCCCGGACACCCAATCAACGTCACGCACTGAATTGTGATCGAAGTCCGATAGCAGATATCCGCGGGAGAAAGGATTCGAGGGCATGAGCCGCGTGAACAACGAGTACCGATTAAATAACCCAGTCCAATACGTTGGAAAGTGTCTGCACGACAGCTGCACAGAGCCATCTTCATTCAGCAACTTACATCCGACTACTCCTGCCATCGGCTGCATCGTGAGATGTGACACCATGGTCTGAATCGCGTCGTTGACGAGGATGGTGTCAGGATTGAGCAATAAGACATAAGGAGCGGTACTAGCCTGGATTCCGACATTACTCGCAGCCGCAAAGCCGACATTGGTTGGAAGGTGCATCACTCGGCACGACATAGACACCACATCGAAGTCGGCTCTTGTCGGGCTATTGTCGACAACCACGATCTCATAGTTGACTCCCTTTGTTAGGGTATCGATCGAACGCACACATGAGTCCACAAGTTTCTCACTCTTATAATTGACTATGACAATACTGACCTCAGGCGGTCGGGTTCGAGTCAATATTTCCATTTACGCCTCCAGAAGGTCTAGGTAGAGGCTCTCTAAGCGGCGCACGCACTGCCGGATATCAAAGTCTGCTTCTGCTCTCCGACGGGCAGCGGTGCTCATGGTCCTTCTACTCACCTCATCCTGCAATAGTTGAACTATTGCACCCGCTGTGCTTACAGGATCTCGGGGAGGAACCAAAATGGCGCCTCCGCTGTTCCCGACAATCTCGCGAGGTCCTCCCGTATTGCTCAACACAGAAGGAGCGCCGCAGGCCATCGCTTCCAGCACGGCTAGCCCGTATGGTTCGGGCGTATTGGGAACCAGCACAAATATGTCCAGTGCGTTCAGCACTTCCGGGATGTCTTCGTGGGAGTATTTCCATCCCGTGAAATACACATCGTCACCAAGCCCTAGCTGCTGGGCCAACTCCTTCAGCGCGAGTTCATAGTTTTCTTGTCCTTCGATCGCTCCGCCCGCAACCAGAAAACGAGTGTCGGGTATGACAGATTTAACTTCAGCGGCAGCCCTCAGGAAAGTGTCTAGACCTTTCCACTCGTCCAGGCGAGAGACGGCGCCGACCAGTGGACCACGCCATCCGAGGGCAGCGCGAATACGCATAGGCGAAATTCCCGGACGAAAGGTGTCAAGCTCGATGCCGTCGTGAAGCTTGATGAACTGCGGCGGTAATGTATTCACGGATCCAAACATTTCAGCGATCGCACTACTCATCACAATGATTCGCGTGGAGAATCGCCGCGCCAGGAACAGCTCGATCTTTCGAATAACGGCAGACTGTGTGACCAGCTCTCGAATGTGCCAGACATGCGGTCTCCTACTCAGGAAAGCGGCCAACCAACCATAGAGATTGTGCAGGGAATTCGTGTGAATAAGAGTTATGGCGTTCCTATCAATGAGCCGCAGGATGGTCCACACGGTAGGTAAGTAGCGAATCACGTAATGCGCGTAGTAAGTTGGTCGCCGACGCAGGGTTGCTTTGGCCATTGGCACGAAATGTATCTCGGCCCCTGCTTGGCGGAAATGCTGGACGAGTGGACCGTCATGAGGAAGAACCACATGCGGCTGAAACGCCTTTTTGTCGAGGTGCTGGATTGTTCGCAGCAGAGCCAGGTCGGATCCACCGATCTCAGAAGTTGATTGCAGATACAGGATCCGATACGGGGGGCCCTTAGCTCGCTTCACCATCACGTCCTATTAGAAACCCGTACCCAGGTTTGGAAATGGTTGCTTAACCACATTTTCTTAGAAACAAGCATCGGCTCGAATCGAGTCGTGAACGCAGACATTATTGGCAAACCGAGAGATACACACGACACAGCATGCGAACCCATTGTGGTGATCGGAGAGATATTTGATGCGCGATCAGGGTCAAGCGTATGAAACCGATCCAGCGGTAGATCCTTCCGATCCTTCGGCCTGCAAGATCTTGGCGTACAGAGCCTCGTACATGTCTACCACTGTGGTTAGTGAAAATTGGTGAGCGTGCGCGAGTCCCACTTTCGCCAACCGGCTCCGCTGGGCTTCATCCTTCAGCAGGTCTACCAAAGCTCTTCCCAACTTGGCCGGCGGTACGATGACCCCATAGCGTCCGTTCTGGAGGATCTCTGAAGCTCCCGCATTAGGAGTGGCTACTACAGGAGTCCCGCAGGCAAGCGCCTCGACGTACGGGATGCCAAAATTCTCATGCGCAGATGGCAGGCAGAAGACCCAGGCGGTTCGATAGAGGCGGATAAGGTCTTCGTCGGTTACAGGCCCTAGAAAATGAATGCCACGACCCTCCAGCCGTTCTTTACAGACCATCCAGAGCTCTGCGGTCGGAATCTGTTCGAGTACGTGCTCTTGGAATTGACGTACCAATAGATCCCCTCGCTTTCGACGCCGTCGGGTGCCAGCGACAAATAGAATGCTGGGCTCCGCCGATCGCTGCGCGCCTGCACTAAACCGGTCCAAGTCAACCGCATTGGGCACGAGGGTGACGTCTTCGAACGGATAGTAGGTTCTCAGAGCTGAACCCACAAATGTGCGCGCACGAGCGCGAACACCAGACAACATTTCGAGCGGATAAATGGTCATCATCCCAAGAAAGTTAAGAAGAGATCGATTAGATAATGCTTCGTCGAGCCCTGAAGAGTGGAACGTTCTCACTACGGGGCATGTGGTCTTGATGAAGTGAGAGTCTCCATGGGCGTGGACAAGGTCAAAACACGAGAAATCAGCCCGCCGCAAGTACCAAGGGAAAAGATGAATCCCCGCGCCCTTACGGATTTCCAAAAGGCGGCTCGCCCAGGTGGGCAGCTGAACTTGACAGACCGCATACCGAGCGTCCTCCGATCTTGGAAAAAGGGAAAAGACCGTGACATGGTGCCCACGACGTACCAATTCGTTGGAAATGAGATGCACCTGCTGCGGAACACCCCCGCGCAGGCCAGTGGGCAGGTAAAGCGAGATGACAGCAATTCTCATTATGAGGATCTTGTGAGACGGTCTTCTCTGAAGCGGTTTACACCGCCTCGCTCAGAAGTTGCAGTTTGCGATTCTGGCGATTTTGGGTAAATACCTTCCGGTAAACTTCAAGCATAGCCTGCGCTGTTCCTTCCCAGCGAAACTCCCTTGCCCTCTCTCGTCCGCTCTCCCTCAGGGCGTCGACGCTAATTCCGCGATCCGCGACCTTCAGAATTGCCTCGACTGCTGCTTTGGGATCCAGAGGATCAACAAAAAGCGCCGAATCCTCCGCCACCTCTCGCAGTGAGGGAATATTCGAGGCCACTACCGGTAATCCGCAAGCAAGAGCCTCCAAGACGGGCAGCCCAAACCCTTCGTGGAAAGACAAATGGAGCAAGACATCGCATACGCCGTAGATGTGCGGCATTTCTTCGCCTCTCACACATCCGAGATAGCGAATCCGGTCGTGGACTTGCAGGTTCTCGGCCAAGCGCTTCTGGTGAAGGTTAAGACTGCTGCCAAGCTTGACAAGTACGGCGGGGCGGGGCTTCCCGTGAACGAGCATCGCCAGCGCCTTCAAGGCGCCCTCGATGTTCTTATGCGGATCGGTACGACCTACGCAAAGCACTTTAATTGAGTCGTCCAAGCCGAATCTTGCGGTCCACGACCGACGCAGTGCCAGAGATCGAATGGGAGCGTAACTCTCTTCCACCCCTGGGTAAACAACCGATACCGGAGGGTGTGAGGAAGGCAGAAATCTATCGAGTTCGCTTTTTGCCGCATTCGAGTCTGCCACGATATGGGCGACTCGCCGTGAAACCCAAAGGCAGACCTTCTGGGCCAGGATCGACTTGTGGGGCTTCCACGAAACAGGCAATGAGCCCTCCGCCAGTCTCGGCAGTAATGCGTCATGAAAGGTAATCACCACGGCATCGCCTGGCAGGGACCATGCTAGGTGGGCGTATGCATGGTCTGTAATATGAAAGACATCTCCCGTGGCTACCTTAACAGCCGTTTGGTAGCGAACGTATTGCTCCCAGTAACGATCTAGCTTTCCCGCTTTTTTCGTGCAGAGGTTCAGGCTCTGAGGGAACCAAAACCGGCTCACACTCTCGGTGTGAGCCAGGCAGCCCAGAAGATGACGCTGCAGCTGCGTTGCATACTTGTCCATGCTGAGACGTAATGCGTCGGGCAAATGCGGGAGCAGGAGTACTCTCATTTTGCGAGCGATCCAGCGTAAAGCGCTGTTGAAAATTGCGAGCGTACTTTAACTGGTTTCCGCTCTGATTCCCAACGCGACATCTTGAATACTGCACCGGCAAAGAACCAAAAGAAAATCGGCAGGCATCCAGCGTCAAACTCATCTGCCCAAAAACCGAGCAAAAACATCACAGTTTGGAAAATCAGCAATGCTGAGCCTATCCAACGGAGTTGATGATCCTGCACTCTTCTCAAGATCGCCGCCTCACGAATAAGCAACGCTCCAACAAACACCAACCAGGCCACAAGCCCCTGTATGCCAATCTCATACGTGAGCTTAAGGAAGTAAGATTCAACAAGAGGGAACTGCATTGCCCCATTGGTTAGGTGACGACTGGCTACGCTGGCGGTCCCCAGACCGAAGCCCCAGGGATGATCCCCTGCCAGCTCCGTGAATCGGTACCAAAAGAGACCGTAGAACCGATCCCAAACTTGTTCCCAACTGATATCTGCAAATCGGTACTGAACACGTTCGCCAAACCACCAGAGTCCCCCAGCAAATAGACTAATCAGCACGAGCGCTGCGGATAAGGTCTTCTTCAGTGCGCTGCGATACCAAAGCAATAGCGCCAACATTGCGCCGACGGCCACAAATGCGCTGCGCGTTCCTGCAGCGAGAAGCCCGGCACCCGCCGAAGCAAGACATAGAAACACCACGATCCTCTTCCGCCTCGCTAGGCTCGCACTCCAAAGCAGAACTACACAGAAAAGAACCATAGCCATCAGGTATCCGGAGAATAGGCCAGGGGAGGCAAAGGTGGACGCAACTCGCACGTACTGTAGCTGTGGGCCGCCTGGAGTCGCATAGGGAATATATCGCCCACCAAGGGGTAAGACCGAGCTTGTCGCCCAAAAATATTCCTCCAACCCCACG
>VFSW01011795.1_pt1 | contig 12246 bp, 7 predicted proteins | sample 5358111 | NCBI WGS metagenome assembly VFSW01 (sample SAMN11554181, study PRJNA540505) | mine drainage metagenome | isolation source: sediment from site ElyBrook_90M | place: USA: Ely Copper Mine, Vershire, VT | collected 2017
CGCTGCCGCATCTGGTGGTTGTGGGCAGGGATGCGCGGCGGGCGGGCCAGTTCCTGAGCAGGGGGGCGGCGGCGGGCGGCAGCTTTTTTATGGCGCGCTGTGACCAGGGCACGTGGAAGATCAACGGGGGACAACTACAGGGGCTGAGCGCAGGCGACACGGTGGCGCTTTATCCGGCGAACGCGGCGGCGACGGATCTGGCGGACGCGTCGAAGGTGCTGACGACGGCGAAGATTCTGCAGGTGGGGCCGTCGGAGAGCACGGTCGCGATTGCCGATGCGTCCAAGGTGAATTCGCAGCTGGACTACAAGGCTATTGTGGCGGCGCGTGGAAGCCGGGTTGCGATTGCGCTGAGCGGCGATGCTGCCGCGGTGGCCGCACTACGCACAGCGGTGGGGGCGTCGTTGTACGTGCAGGAGGGAGCGACGCCGCGCTTCACGGTGCAGGCTGGGGCCGATGGGTACCACGTGACGGTGCCGGATGCGGTGCGGCCGGTGCCGGGTCCGTTTCCATTGACGCCGCAAGGGGTGGCGGCGACGGTGGCGGCGCTGGAGCACATGGCACAGTGGACGACGCGGGTGGAGCTGGCGAATCCTGCTATGAAGATTCCGGTGGATGCGGTGGATGTGGCGATCAGCTATTACGACGCGGCCAACAAGTTTCAGGGTGCGTTCGTGCCACCGCTGGATACGTTGAACCTGCGGTACAAGGGCGCGAGCGCGCCGACGTTTCGGATGCGGTTGACGAACCGCGGCTCGGGGCAGGTGTACATCGCGGTGCTGGCGTGCAGCGGCGACTGGGGGATCGCGACGAATCTGCTGGCCGAGGAGTGCACCATGCTCGATGTCACGCAGGAGCTGTTCGCGGCGGCGGGCAGCGAAATTCCGATGCAGCTGAAGCCGGGGGTGACGGAAGCGCACGACCACATCGTGGTGGTGATCAGCACGGCGTGGTTCGACGCGTCAGGATTTGGGCTGCCGAGCCTGACGGGTGCGGGGACGCGGGACTTCGGCCAGCCGCTGCCGGCTACACCTTCGGCGCCTGCGGGGGACTTCGCCACGCGGCACATCGAGATTGTGACGCGGCAGGCGGCTGCAAGCTGAGGCTGGACCTTCCCTCAGCGGCTCACGTCGCGCTGGGTTGCGCAATTTTGCGGCACGGCTGACAGCCTGCGGAAAAAGTGCCGATCGAACGAAGATCATCCCTCGGTGGCTGAAGCCGAGTTCATCCTGCGGCTTGTACGGGACGGCTGAAGGCCGTGCCCCTTCAAAACGAAGTTTCTTTCCACAAGCTGCCGCTTGATCCGGGGCGCCTTAAAGTGGATCGGGCTTGGCGTCCGGTGTGCTCGCTGGCGGGGTTGGCGTGGCGTCGTCCAGACCGCGTCCTGTGCGATCTTCTAATCCGCGACCTGTGCGATCTTCCAATCCGCGACCTGTACGGTCTTCCAGTCCACGGCCGGTACGGTCCTGCAATCCACGCGTCGGGTCGTCCTTCTTTTGCTCGTCGCTCATTACGGCTCCTTCGGGGAAGGTAGACTCCGTCAGTTACGAATCGGCTGGGGTGCTCGGGGATCGGCGCGGAGGGCCTTCAGTTCAGGAATCTTTTTAGCATAGTCGACGGTCAACCCGTATTGGAGGGCCTGGCTGATCAGCCGCAGGGCCTCCGTGCGGTTGCCGAGAAGCTCCCAGGACTCCGCCGCATTTTCGAGAACATCGGGGTCGTGCGGCGCCAGTACCAGGGATTTTCTGATGAGGGGCAGGGCGTTTGCCTGCCGGTGCAGATGGCTGTAGTAGGAGCCAAGACTGGAGATCAGGAACGGGTCGGTGGGCGTCGTCTTCATCTGCCCCTGACCCTTCTCAATCGCGGTAAGAAACGATTGCCTGGCATCTGCGGAGTCGCCGTCTTTCCAGTACTGAGCCAGAGCCAGCTCTCCCCAGGCAAACCAGTCCGAGGGGTCGGTCTCCGCGGCTCTCTGAAACGTCGCGATGGCATCGGGAATTTTCGCCTCAAGCATTAATACATTGCCGAGCGAGATCATCGTCGACTCGCGGGGATTGAGCTGGAGCGACTGCTCGTAGGCTCTCTGCGCGTCGGCGAGGCGGTTCTCTTTGCGATAGGTGATGCCCAGATTGCTGAGCACCATCGCGTTGTCGGGCGTTTTTTCCAGCGCAGTTTTAAAGTCGGCTTCCGCGGATTTGTAGTCGCCGGCGTCGAGTTCGAGGGCGCCGCGGAGGTAGGGCCAGCGCCACTGGTCGGGGGCGAGATCGATGGCGGTCTGGAATTCCCTCTTCGCGTCGTCGATGCGGCCCTGGATGCGGTAGGCTTCGGCGAGGCCCGCGTGGGCGTCCGCGTTCATCGGATCGAGTTGCTGCGCCTGCTGCAATTCCTGCATGCCGAGGCCGGTGTGGCCCTCAGCGATATTGAGATTGCCGAGGGTGAGCTGGACGGGTGCGAGGGAGGCGTCCATCTTCTCGGCGCTGGCGGCGTCCTGATTGGCCTGGTCGGCCCAGGATTGCTTTGAGGTGTCGAGATACATGCGCCAGTCGGCGCGAGCGAGGCCGGCTTGGGCGAGGGCGAAGTTGGGCGAGCGCTGCAGCACGCTGCGGTAGAGGTCGATGGCTTTCTGGGTATTGCCGGGTTTGTCGTAACGGTCGAGCGTGGCGTCGGCGCTGAGGTCGTCCTGATAGGTTGCCGGAGAGGCGCCTGCGGCTTTGGCGCGCTGCTGTTTGCGCAGAACCGGAAAGAGGATGAGGCCTGCGGCGACGAGCACGGCCGCGCCGAGGCCAGCCCACCACCAGCGACGGACGCGGGTGTGCGGCACCACTGTAGGCACGGTGGAGATTTGCGCGAGGGCGGTAGTGAGGGCTTCGCCCATGCGGGCCGCGCTTACCCAACGCTCGGCCGGATCGCGTGCGATGGCTTTCTGCATTACGTTATCGAGCGGGGCCGGGATGGCGGGCAGCGGTGCGGGTGCGGCGTTCGGGGCCGGTGGGTAAGCGGCGGTCGAGAGATAGAAGAGCAACACGCCGAGGGCGTAGATATCGGTCTGCACCGAGGGCGGCGCGCCCTGGAGCAGCTCGGGCGCCATGTAGTTGGGCGTGCCGGCGAGACCGGAGACCTGGCGGAGGTCCTGACTGAGACCGAAGTCCATGAGCAGGACGCGGCCGCGATCGTCACGCATGCAGTTGCTGGGTTTGATGTCGCGGTGGAGGAGTCCTTCGCCATGCACGGCGGCAAGCGCATCGCAGAGGGCGACGCCGAGGGCGGCGACGTCCTTCGCAGGCAAAGGGCCACCGGTTTCGACGATGCGCTGCAGGGTGCGGCCGCGGACGAAGTCGCTCCAGAAGCCGACGCGGCCGTCGTGGCGATCGACACCGTAAGCGGCGACGATGCCGGGGTGGCGAATTTTTGCGAGGGCGCGGGCCTCGGCGACGATCTCGGCGTATTGCTGTTAGGCATTGAGGTCGCGGGGCAGCAGGAGTTTGAGGGCGACTTCGCGCTCGAGCACCGGATCCCACGCGCGGTAGACTTCGCCGAATGCGCCCTGTCCGATGCGCTGGAGGAGCTGGAACGGTCCCCACTTTGAGGACTCCTGTGCGGAAGCGGCTGGAGAGGCAGGCGGGGGGACGACCGCCAGGGTGGGCTCGCTGAGGGGCAGAGCCAGGGTCTGCATGACAGCGAAGATGGAGGGACGGCGCTGCGGATCTGGGTCGAGACAGGCGGCGATGGCGGCATCCCAGTCGGGTGCGGGCGCTCCTGTGTTGCGCAGTGAGAGGCACATCTCGCGAAGTAACGCGCCGTATGCGCTGACGGCGCGGGCGGCTGCGAGGGGGTCAGGGTGTGCGGATGCGGGGTTCGAAAGTCCGATGAGGGTGACGCGGAGCCGGCCGTTTTCTTTGTGAAGCAGAACGTCGTCGCTGGTGAACTCGCCGCGGGTGCGACCGGCGGCGTGGAGGACGGCGAGCCGATCGCCGATCTGGGCAGCGATGGAGACGACGGCGTCGCGATCGAGGCTGGACGAGCGAAGGTGGGTGGTCAGCGAGATCGCCGTGGTGGCTGGCTCAGCCATTCTGCTCCTCGATCACTCGGAGTGGGGCGCGGTCATGGGGGTTGAGGGCGTGCCCTCATCATAGGCCAACGTGCGGGTCAAAGGTGCGCCTGAGGCGCGGCGGGGGAATCTGCGGCATCATCGCGGGGCGGGCCACGATGAGGGCAGCCCGCGGGGCGATCTGCTATAGTCGCGGACAATTCCCAGACTCGCACGATCTCCGGATATTTTCCGCGATCCCCCAGGAGAGGCGCATGAGTTTTCTATCCGATTTCTGGAACACGGTGAGTTCGTCGACGGGCAGTGCGGTCGACCGGATCTATCACAGCCCGGCGAAGCAGTGGGTGGCGCAGTTTGCGCCGGCGGGTTCGGCGGCAGGTTTGGCGGCGGCGAATCAAACGCCGATTGTGCCCATGCAGCATTATGTAACCGTCACTGCACAAAAGACGGTCCTGCTGTACGACCGCATTCTGTTCAGGACGTTCTACGCGGCGGTGCACTCGACGATTCTGGTACACGATGATTCGGGCGAGGTGCGCAGCCTGTCGACGTTCTCGAGTCTCGATCCGGCGCTGACGGCGATCGACAAGCACGCAGGCGAGCGGATGGTGCAGGGAGCGCGCACGTTGCTGGAGTATGCGCCGTTTCGCGGCTCGCAGTTTGCGTCGACGATCGCGCTGATCGCGGTGGAGGCGGTGGACTACGCGAAGCCGCTGCTCTCGACGTTGCAGAAGCTGTCGAGCGTCGCCGGGGCGACGTTTTTCTCGGCAGCCGCGCCGCTGGCGGAGCCGCTGCTGACGGGAATCCAGGCGCTGGCCGAAGTGGCGGGGGGCTCGGGGACGCAGATCGTTTACGCGGGAAATCTGCCGCTGCACACGGGGATTTTTCTGCTGGCGGCGACGGAAGTCTCAGGGTTCAACTGGGCCGACTACAGTTTTGGGTCCGACTACACGCTGCTGTATCAGGGGGCGCCGGTGACGGGCTTTCCGTACATGGTGCTGACGATTGAGGCTGCCGACGAGCGGCCGAACTGGCGGCAGATTCCTGCGATTCAGGCCGCGGAGGCCACTCTGGATGACGCGGTGAAGGCGGCGGGAAGAAAGATTGCTGTGGCGGGCTCGGACGAGCAAAACAAGGTGGAAGACGCGCTGTTCGCGTTCCGCTGGGTGTGCCTGAACTGCGAGGACCTGTGTCCAGAGGATGGAACGCGGGTGGCGGATGTGGCGGTGGCGCAGGTGAAGGCGCTGATTGCGGCAGGGAGCAGCCTGAATCTCAGCGATGGCACGCGAGGGCTGGACGAGATTGCTGCGCCGGCGGCGGCGCCTTCCGGATTCTCGCTGAAGAGCATTGCGCTGTTTCCCCGGGAGCGTTGATGAGCACCGGTCCGGCTGAGAGAAAGGGACGATGCCTGCGCCGCTGAAGCCCATCATCTATATTGCGTTCGCAAACGATCTCCAGGATCCGGGGAGGAAGCTGAGCAGCCTCGGGGATGAGCAGGCGAATATCGAGGCGGCGATTCGCGACGTTCCGGGAGCGAGCCAGCAGGAGGACCGGCTCGATGAGCTGCTGCAACGCTGGGAGCTGGTGGCGACGGACGATCTGACGCCGCGCTCGCTGACGCAGCCGTTCTATTCGAATCGGGTGGCGATCTTTCATTATGGTGGCCACGCGGGGCCTGAGGCTTTGCTGCTGGAAACCGAGGACGGCAGGAATGTCGCGGGAAGTGCGCAGACGATCATCCCGTTTCTTCGCGATCAGACAAGCCTGAAGCTGATTTTTCTGAATGCGTGCTCGACGAAGGAGTGGGCGCTCAACCTGACTGCGGGCGCCCCGGACGCGTTCTGCATCATCGCCACTTCGTGCCCGGTGCAGGATCCGGTGGCGATGCGCTTTGCGCACGACTTCTATAACTGCCTCGCATCGGACGGGACGATTGAGGAGGCGTTCAACAAGGCGCTGCACGGGGCGGACGTGAATCTGACGGGGGCGACGCGGGACTTCGGCGTGCCGGAACACGTGACGAACGGGCTGCCGTGGGCGTTGTATCCGCCGGGTTCGTGTCTGGCGAAGAGCTGGCGACTGAGCACGGCCCTCAAGAATCCATTGCTGGGGGTTCCTGCGCTGGGACCGGAATACACGATTCCGGAGCGCCCCTATGTTTCGATTCGCGGTTACGAGAGAGAGCACGCGCCAGTTTTCTTCGGGCGCAATGCGGAGATCCGCGAGATCTATGACTGGGCGACGCACGAGACCGAGACGCCGATCATGCTTTTCTACGGGCAGTCGGGAAGCGGCAAGTCGTCGCTGCTGCGGGCGGGAGTGTGGCCGCATCTCGATGGGCGCGCGAGCATCGGCTACTTTCGCCGGGAAGAGGACCTGACCGACGATCTGAATCTGGGGCTGTCGTACACGACGCATATCCCCGATCCGGAGCAGGCGGCGATGGCGTGGCTGCACAGCGACAAGCCGATCGTGGTGCTGCTGGATCAGGTGGAAGAGGTGATCACGCACAGCGTGGCGCCGAAGGGGGCGAAGGGCGCGCCCCCATCGAATGCGGAGCTGACGCGCTTCTTCGATCGCATCGTGAACATTTTCGTGGATCCACAGACGGGCCAGCCCCGGCTGCCGGGAACGAAGGCGCGGCTCATTCTCTCGTTTCGCAAAGAGTACCTGGCTGAAATCCGGAATCCGATCGTCGCGCGGCTGCCCTCGCTCATTCGCGACTTCTGGCTCGATCGGCTGAGCGAGCAGAACATCGTGGACATTGTGGAAGGCCCGGTGGTAAGCGACGCGTTGCGGGCGAAGTACCAGATCGCTCTGGAAGGGAAGACGGATGAGGAGGCGGGGTTCGGGAGTTATCTTGCCGGGCGGCTCTACGATCCGCTCTCGCCGGTGGCGACCATTCTGCAGCTGGAACTGAACCGCCTGTGGGATCTGTGGTATCCCACGGATCCCGACAAAGTGAGCGCACTCGGGGATCCGGAGGGTATTTACCAGCAGGAACTGCAGGCCTGCCGCGCGCAAAAGGATCCGCTGGATCGCGACCAGAGCGGCGCAGCGCTGTGCTATTCGCGCAAGATCTACGAACTGGTGGCGTCGAGCGACGCGCTGGAGCAGTTCGTGGACGATCAGATGGGAACGATCGACGACCCGGTGCTGAATCGAGGACTCGAGCTGGATCTGCTGTACGAGCACACCTCCAGCCTTGTTACGGCGCAGCGGCGCAAGCTGGGCGAGCTGCGGGCGCTCTACAAGGACCGGATCGATGCGGGCGAGCTGGACCGGCTGCTGGTGCGCAACAAAGAGCTGTACCTGCTGGCCGATGCCGGCGAGGACGAGTCCGGACGAAAAGCTGCCGGCACTGGATCCCGTGCCGCGCAAGCCGGGCAAGACGAGAGCGCGACGGTTCTGTCCCATGACACTCTGGCACCGGTGATCCGGCGCAGGTTCTACATCTCCGACAGTCCAGGGCAGCGGGCGCGTCGGGTTCTGGAAGACTGCGCCCGGGGTTGGGTGAACCACGCGAAGGGCGATCTGCTCTCCGGGGCCGATCTGCGGACGGTGCGCAAAGGTATGCGATCGATGCGCGCGGCTTCAGAGGACGAAGTCCGGTTGATCGAGGCGAGCAAACGGCATCGGCGAAGAAAGATCTTCCTTACGGTCGCGACGCTGGTTGCCGTGATCGGCTTCTTTTACTCCTTCGCGCTGCACGAATTCGAGGCTATGTTGTCGGTGCGGCTGGCGAACGATGCGGTGGCGGCGATCCCGAACAACTACGACCGGGCGCTGCTGCTGAGCGCGGCGGGCTATTGGTTCCAGGACACCCCGGAGACGCGGGACGCGATCATGGCGGTGCATGAGGCGCGCCCGGATGCACTGGCTGTTTTCCACTCGGAGAACATGGCCATGGGCACACCGGCGTTTTCGGCTGACGGTACACGGTTGCTGATCACCGCAGGGGACTGGATCGAACTGTGGGATATAGCGAGCCGGAAACGGCTGTGGGCGGTTCACGATGGCTATGCGAACATCGGTCTGCTGAATTCAGTGGCATTTAGTCCGGATGGGAAGGAGTTCGCCGTCGGCGCACTGGAGCATGTTGAGCTGTGGCGAACCGAGGACCATCAGCTCCTTTTTGGCGCTCTGCCCGGCGAAATGAAGGAAGTGACTGCGCTGACGTTCAGCAAAGATGGTAAGTATCTGGCGGGCGGGGGCGGTTGCGAACAGATTCAGGTCTGGTCTCTTGCGCAGGATCGAGCGCCAGTGGCGCTCCGGACTCTGGACAAATCGTGTCCGTCCACGAGCGTGGATCAGGTGGTTTTCGATCCCGTCGATTCCAGCACCCTGGCAGCCTGGTCGAGCAGCGGCAAAGTGTGGCTGGAGAATTCTGAAACCGGCGCTGCGCTGGCGCCGGGTCCCAGCCGGGGGGCGGGTGGCGGCCCGTTCGACAACGGCGGAGAGCTTGCGTTCAGCGCCAACGGAGCGAGGCTGGCAGCCAGCACGGGGAATGGGCGGATCGACCTGTTCAACGTTCCGGACCATATCAGGATGGTGACGATCGAGACCGGAGTTGCGGTGAGATCGTTCTCCTTCAGCCCGGACGGGTCGAAGATTGCCGCCGCAGCCGGGGACGGGGCTGTCGCTGTGTGGGATACCGACAGCCAGATACCTGTGAAGTACTTCGCCGACGGCGGCAGTACGCTCGATCAGGTGACGGCCTTCTCTCCGGACCTGAAGACAGCCGCGGTGGAAGCGCCGGACGGAAGCGTATTGCTGCTGGACATCTCGCGGTCATGGAGCCCGTTGCCTGCGCCGGGACCGCCGCTGGAGGATTCCGTCGTCGCGATGGCCACGAGTCCGGACGGCCAATGGATCGCGACCGGCACAGTGAACGCCTATGTGACTCTGTGGGACGCGAAGACTCTGCAGCGCGTGTGGTCGTTCGACGGACGGAAGATGGATCAGCAGAGATATCCCAGCTCTGTGTCCGGTCTCGCCTTCACTCCCGACAGCAAGACGCTGCTTTTTCCACGCGTCGACGTGCCGCAGGCGGCGCAGATCGGACTGCACCGGCTGGACGTCGCCAGCAAATCGATGTTGCCCGATCTGAACGCGCCGCGGGGCAAGGGGGAGATCACGATAACCGGAGTCGCGGCTGGCTCCGTGTGGCAAGTCGCAGCGGTGGCGGATAGCGGCGGGGTTCATCTGTGGGACGCGAGCGGCAAACTGGTGGCGACCCATTTCGCGGCCGGGCCGGGGATTCCCGAGCCGGTGGCTTTCAGCCCCGATGGCAAATTGCTCGCAGCGGAGAACGACCAGTACAACGCCATCGCTCTGCTCGACATGGCACGGATCCATGAGGCTCCTCGGCTGCTGAAGGGAGCCAATGAACTTGAAGCGGAGAGCGTCGCGTTTGGTCCGGCCCGCCATGGTCGATCGAGTCTTCTGGCGGCGGGGGGTTCGCACGGTTTCTGGCTCTGGAACCTGGCGAACGGACAGCAGACGACCGGCTCGTCGGAGTACACCAAGGGCGTGGTCTTCAGTCCTGACGCGAGTCTGGTGCTGCTTGCCTTGCAGAAATCGCAGGTGGAGCTGTGGGACATAGCCGCGGGCAAGGTCGTGGGGGCTCCGCTGCAGCAGGCTGGACCCGATCAGAGCAACTCGCCGGGCGGCATCGCGTTCAGCCCGGACGGAAGGCGGATATTTAGCGGCGAATGGCGTGGGACTCTTCGCGTTTGGGATTGGGGTCCGTTTGCGCTGGGCCGCGTCAGCGAACACATGGGAGACTGGCCGGCGCTTGCGTGTTCTATTGCCCAGCGCAATCTGGGCCGCGAGGAGTGGAGTCAGTTCGCCGGCCAATATATGCCCTATGTTCGCGTGTGCCGGGAGCTGCCGGGGCCGCAGTAAACGGGAACCTGGTTGGTGCCGTTAGCGGATTCGAGCAGGGACCTGGTTGTTCAGAGGAGTTGCCGTACGGGCAAGCCGTCAGCAGAACCGAGCGAGGCGCTCTGCTGGATTTGCCGGTAGTGCACCGTTACTGTGGCCACACGAAAGCCCAGGCGGCGCGAAATGCGTAAAGCGCCAAGTTCCGCAACATTGAAGCTCTGCTGCTTCTGCGTGAGGGCCTGCGTAATGGCTCGCATAACGGCCGTTTCGTCGCTCAAGGCCCACGCAGTGCTGGAGCAGTCTGAATCGATCCACATGAAGTGCCAGCCCGCGTCCCGCACGGCGCGGGCCAATTCGATAGGCTCGACATCTTCCACGGCCATCCATGACTTGACGAATGGAACCTGCCTCAGATTGAGCCCGGCGGGCAGAGGACAGTCTGCGCGGAGGAAAAGCGCGCGCGTTCTCAGCCCCATCGGGTTCCGGATTCTGCGGCTTTCTGCACAACAGGAATTGAGCGAGCAATCCGGGCGTTCGGCGCTGCCGGCGAAGAAAGCGGGGCCGCCGGATGAGGGGATATCCCGAATTTCGCCGAGAGATAGTGCATTAAATCAGATTTAGCGATGAGCTTCATCGAAGCCCCAGTCGTATGTTTCGTACCGGAAAGGTGCTCGTCTGGAGCAGGGCGCCGAGAGGTGAAAGAGAGAGTACAAATCCAAACTACCTACTTCTACTGTACTTTGAAAACGGGGCTCGTACAGAAGAATCGGAGCGGAACAGAGTACACTGACAGCACACTCCCGGACGCCCGGGAGCATGAATTGAGGCCTGTGTGGCCAAGTCCCCCCGCCCCGCTTTTCTGCACGCGTTCCAGTCCGACGGGTCGATTTCTTCCATATGCCGTCGATGTCTGAAGACGATCGCCAACCGGCCCGCGGAAATCGATTTACAGAAGTCCGAGGACGTCCACACCTGCGCAGAATTCAGCCTGCGTGGAATATTTTCTCCGGACGACAGGAAGCGAGCCCAGGATTGAATCCGGTATCGTCGCGGGAACGGCGCGCTGACCCGTCCCAGGAGCCGGCCTCGGTGAAACGGCAACCGGCAGTGAAGGAAGTGTAGGGTCAAAGCCGGAGACGGCGATTGATCCACCGGTTCAACGCGAGGAGCCCGGCTGCACCCATGCTCATATAGAGCGGCAGGGTTTGCGTGGCTGGGGAGGTTTCGGCTTTCCATCCTGCGCCTGGGACCGATCCGGAAGCCGAACGGAGCGAATTTCCCCTTCAGATCATGAAGAAAGCGCGATCTCCGGCAATCCATATGCCGGATTGGGTTTTGTCTCCCGATTGATATTGTTGCCTCGAAAATCGCAGGTAACTCCTGTGAATCGGCCTTCACGCAATCTGGATCGCTGCACCGGAGACGGAAATCCGATGACGCCGCGGCCCGAGGCCGGCCTCGAAAGGTGGTATACTGAGGATCGATCGTCGAATCCGACCTGGTCTTCTTGCCTGTTCTGCTACTCCGCTCGACTCGCAATTAATTCCACTTGAGTTCAGCGATACATCACCAACAAAGGAACAGACATGGAACAGGGAACAGTGAAATGGTTTAACGATGCAAAGGGATTCGGCTTTCTGAGCCGTGCCAACGGCGAGGATGTCTTTGTGCATTATTCGGCGATTAAGACCGAGGGATTCCGGTCGCTGCAGGAAGGCCAGGCGGTCCAGTTCGACGTCGTGAAGGGGCCGAAAGGCTGGCAGGCGGAGAACGTTCGAGTCGCCTGATGCGAGGAATCGCCGGGGAGAGGGTATCTCGACCTCTCCCGGTTCTCGACTGTTTCCAAGAGGAATGCAGCACCGGCGGTGGCGGCGATTCTTCTGCCCCGGGGCAACTCCGATAACTTGCCACGCGGTGAATCCCCTGCCTGCCCAGCGGAGCAGGGTTGATGAGTTCAACCGGACTTTGCAGCGGAAGCGTCGACCGCAATGCGCGAGCGACCGAGGTCAGAGAGCACAGTTCGATCGTATTTCGACGCAGCACACACCTGAAGCAACGAAGAGGGCCTTATGGCTGATGATCAGCAACTCACCTGCAGCGATTGCGGGCAGTCATTCACGTTTACGGCAGACGATCAGGAGTTCTTCCGCGAGCGTGGTTTTTCAACACCGAAGCGCTGCAAAGCATGCCGCCAGGCGAAGAAATTCGAATCGGGCGGCGGCGGCGGAGTAGGCGGCGGGTACCAGCGCAGTTCGTCGGCTAGTACCAGCGTGATCTGCTCCGGGTGCGGACAACAAACCACAGTACCGTTC
>VFSW01011797.1_pt1 | contig 12244 bp, 10 predicted proteins | sample 5358111 | NCBI WGS metagenome assembly VFSW01 (sample SAMN11554181, study PRJNA540505) | mine drainage metagenome | isolation source: sediment from site ElyBrook_90M | place: USA: Ely Copper Mine, Vershire, VT | collected 2017
CGGGGGCGTGGGCCGCGAAGGCGTCGACCACCGGCGAGTCGGGCGCGACGCTCCAGAGGCCATAGGGATCGAGCCAGTCGGCGGCGGCGTCGGCCAGGGCCTTCGGGTCGACCGGCTCGGGCACGTAGGCCAGCTGCGTGCGCGCCTGCTGCACCACCGCCCGGGCCTGCTCGCACGTGAGGCCCGGAGCGTCCCCCGTGGGAAGACGAAAGGCGTGCACGCGACCGTCGTCGACGGGACTGTCGCCACCGTGGTCCCCGCTCGCCACCGGGGGCGGCACGAGCTGCGGAGCCGGGGGCACGAAGACGGCCCGCGGAGGAGGCGGGGGCCGAAGGACCCAGAGCAGGGCCACGGCCACGCCGAACAGCCCGCCCGAGAGCCAGAGACCGCGCCGCTGCATCAGACGGGCAAGCGTAGCAGGCGGCCTCGCGCCGGCCGGAGTTTGTCGCATCCTGCGCCCCGCGCCCGCGCCCGGGCTACAGTCGCGGAGGCGAGACGATGCTTCGAACGGCTCTGCAATGTGCGACCGCGGTCGCCGCGCTGGTCGTCGTCGTGGCGGGCAGCGCGACGGCACGCGCCGAGGACCTCGACGGCGAGCCCCGCTTCAAGTCCGTCGGCGTGCAGGGCAACCCGCTGGCCTTCATCATCGGCCGCTACAGCATCGACCTCGAGTACCTGCCTGCGCCCCACCATGCGCTGCACGCCACCCCCTATTTCGAGTACGCGCTGCCCGGCGTCGACGACCAGCTGACCGGCTTCGGGGCCGAGGTCGGCTACCGCTTCTACACCGGCGAGCACGGCCCCCATGGCTTCTTCGCGGGCGCGTCGCTGCTGGTGTCCGAGCTCGAGTACATCCACGGCAACCCCAAGAACGTCCCGCTCGATCAGGCCAACGACACCCAGTACGTGCAGCTCGGTACGGCGCTCGACCTGGGCTACCAGATCATCGTGCTGGGCAACTTCTGCGTGGGCGCGGGGGCGGGACTGCAATACACGTTCGACACGATCAGCCCGACGTTCGAGTACTCCTCCCACCCCTGGCACGACCTGGTCTACGGCGCGGGGCTGCGGCCGCGGGCGCTGCTGCAGGTGGGGGCCGCGTTCTGAGGGTTGTGCTAAGGCCGGAGGCGGAAAGGAAACGCCGTCCCGATGTCGAACCTCACCGAAGCTCTCACCGCCGAGTCCAAGAAAAGCGCGGTCGTTGAGGACTGCATGCACCTCATCGACGAGGAGGTGCACGACAAGGGGGGCCTGACGGGGCTGGCCATCAAGGCCGGGTACAAGACGGTCCAGGGCATCAAGCCCGGCTTCGTGCGCCAGGTCGTGGTCGACCTGCTGCCGGAGTTCGCCAAGGCGCTCGAGCCCATCTACGAGGACGCGAGAGCGGCCAACAAGGGCATCCGGGATCACTTCGTGGCCCACTCCGCCCAGGTGGCCGACGCGCTGCTCACGATCACCGACGACAAGGCCAAGCGCTCCAAGAGCGGCATGGTCAAGGGCACCTACGAGAAGCTGCGCGGCAGCGCGAAGAAGAACGTCGAGGCGGCGGTGCCGCGCCTCGGGGCCATGATCGAGAAGCACGCGTCATGACCGGCGCGGGGGGGATCCTCGTCACGACCGAGTGGCTGGGCGCCCACCTGCACGACGCGAGCGTCGTCGTCGTCGACATCCGCGGCAAGGTGATGCCCCCGGGCAGCCGGCCGCGGTACGTGCCCAAGCGCGAGGACTACGACGCGTCGCACATCCCCGGCGCCGCGTTCGTCGACTGGACGAGGGACATCGTGGACGCCGGCGATCCCGTGCCCTCCCAGATCGCGCAACCCGGACCCTTCGCCGCGAAGATGGGGGAGCTGGGGATCGGGGACGCGACGCTGGTCGTCGCGTACGACGACTACGACCACATCTTCGCGGGACGGCTGGCGTGGGCGCTGCGCTACCACGGGCACGAGAGCGTGCGCATCCTCGACGGGGGCTTCTCGCGGTGGGTCGCCGAGGGAAGGCCCACCACGTCGGACGTGACGGCGCGGGCGCCGGCGATCTTCACGCCCCGGGCGCGGCCGGAGCTCAAGCGAGACGCCGATCAGGTGGCGCGGGCGCTGGGGCGCGACGACGTGCTGCTCATCGACGCCAGGCCCCCGGATCAGTACGCGGGCACGGTGACGGTCGCGGCGAGGGGTGGGCACATCCCGGGGGCGCGCAACGTGCCCTACGCCAGGCTCGTCGATCCGCACACGGGGAAGTTCCTGCCGGCGTCGGACATGGCGAGGGTCTTCGCAGACGCCGGGATCGACGTGGCGCGGCTGCCGCAAGAGGTGATCGTGTACTGCAACGGGGGCATCTCGTGCACCGTGCCGCAGAACGCGCTGCGGCTGCTGGGGCGCGACGACGTCGCGGTGTACGACGGCTCGTGGAACGAGTGGGGGAACGACGAGGGCAGGCCGGCGAAGAGCGGAAGCGAGCCCTGACGCGCTGGCCGACGTGTGGTGCATGTCGAGGGTGATGTGGACCGACATGTGGCGCAATTGCGCGCGTGTCGCAGCAGGTCGTCAAGAGGCAGCGGCGACGCTCATTTTCCATCGTCGCGGGGGCTCCGACACGTGCCCCGGCGGTCATTTGCGTCGTCGGGGGCGCTGCAACACGTGCCCCGACGGTCATTTGCGTCGTCGGGGGCCTTCCGACACGTGCCCCGACGGTCACTTGCCTCGTCGGGGGCGCCCGCGCACGAGCCCGGACCGCGTCGCGACAGCGCGGCGCCGTCTTTCCACATGCCGGCGCGCCGGCGACAGCGGTCGGGACGGCTCCCTGCGGTCGCTGCGAGCAGCGCGACCCCGCCTTCGCCCGCCCCTCGCTGACGGCGGCGGATCGGCACGGCGCGAGCGACGACGGCAAGCCTTGCGAGCTGCGCCACCTGGGCCCCGACGGCACCGTGGAGGAGACGCTCTCCGTACCGGTCAGCCACATCGCCGGCGTCGAACGCCAAGGGCGGGTTCTGGTGCGGGGGCGCGAAGGGCAAGCTACGGCTCGTGCGCAAGGCAGGGTGAGCCGCGGCGACGTGGGCGCTAGACTCTGGGGCCCCGTGCCCGCGCCCTCACGCACCGTCCTGGTCACCGGCGGCGCCGGCTTCATCGGGGCCAACTTCGTGCTCGACGCGGTGCTGCGGCGGGGGCTGCGCGTCGTGAACCTGGACCGGCTGACCTATGCCGGCAACCTGGACAATCTCGAGAAGCTGGCGGGCCACGCGCACCACCTCTTCGTCCAGGGCGACGTCTGCGATCGCCCGCTGCTCCGGCGGCTTCTCTCGGAGCATCGCCCTCACGCGATCGTGCACCTGGCCGCCGAGACGCACGTCGACCGGTCCATCGACTCTCCGGGCGAGTTCGTCCGCACGAACGTCGTGGGCACGTTCGAGCTGCTCGAGGCGGCGCGCGCGCACCTCGGCACGTTGCCCGCAGGGGAGGCGGGCGCCTTCCGCGTGCTGCTCGTGTCCACCGACGAGGTGTTCGGCTCGCTGGGCGAGACGGGTTTCTTCACGGAGACCAGCCCCCTCGCTCCGAGCTCACCCTACGCCGCGTCGAAGGCCAGCGCCGATCACCTGGCGAGGGCGTACTTCCGCACGTACGGGCTGCCCGTGCTGACCACCAACGGCTCCAACAACTACGGGCCCTTCCAGTTTCCCGAGAAGCTCGTGCCGCTGATGATCCTCGACGCCCTCGACGGACGACCCCTGCCGGTCTACGGCGACGGCGGTCACGTGCGCGACTGGCTCCACGTGCAAGACCACGTCGAGGCCCTTCACGCCGTTCTGGACCGGGGACGCGCCGGTGAGACGTACGTCGTCGGCGGTCGCAACGCGCGCACCAACCTCGAGGTCGTTCACCTGGTGTGCGACCTGCTCGACGCCGAGGTCCCGGGGCCGACGGGCTCGTATCGCGACCTCGTGACGTTCGTCGAGGACCGCCCCGGGCACGACCGCCGCTACGCCGTCGACCCCTCGAAGATCGAGGGCGAGCTCGGCTGGCATGCGAGCCACACCCTCGAGGACGGCCTTCGCGAGACGGTGCGCTGGTACCTCGACAACCGCGGGTGGTGCGCCCGGATCACCGAGGGCCGCTACCGTCGCGAGCGACTGGGGAAGCCGTGAAGGGGCTGGTGCTCGCGGGCGGCACCGGGACTCGCATGCGTCCGTTGACGCATTCCGGGGCCAAGCAACTGCTTCCCATCGCCAATCGTCCCATCCTCTTCTACGTGCTCGACAACCTGGTCGACGCCGGGATCACGGACATCGGGGTGGTCGTCTCCCCGGAGACCGGCGACGAGATCCGCGCCCGTCTGGGCGACGGCTCGCGCTGGGGCGCGAAGCTCGACTTCATCGTGCAGGATCACCCGGGCGGCATCGCCCATGCGGCGTGGACCGCCCGCCACTTCCTGGCGGGCGGCGACGTCTGCCTGGCTCTCGGCGACACCATGGTAGGGAGCAAGATCCGCGGCGCGGTCGAGACGTTCCGTCAGGATCGCGAGGTCGAGGCCTGGGCGCTTCTGAAGGAGGTCAGCGACCCCCGGGCCTTCGGGGTCGCCCAGGTCGACGACGAGGGCAACGTGGTGCGCGTCGTCGAGAAGCCAGCGGATCCCCCGTCCAACCTCGCGCTCGTCGGGATCTACCTCTTCCGGCCCAGCCTCTTCGACGCCATCGCGCAGATCCGTCCGTCCGCGCGGGGGGAGCTCGAGATCACCGACGCGCTCACGCAGCTCATCCAGCAGGGCAAGCGCGTGCGCTTCGAACGGCTGCAGTCCTGGTGGCTCGACACGGGCAAGAAGGACGACCTGTTGCTGGCCAACCGCACCGTCCTCGACGAATGCCTGGTCCACGCGGTGCTCGGGCAGGTATGCGGGCAGAGCGCGCTCTCGGGTCGCGTGCGGGTCGAGCCCGGCGCGACGGTGCTCCGCTCCACGATCCGGGGACCGGTCGTCATCGGCCCCGGCGCCCGCGTCGAGGACGCGCGCATCGGGCCCTTCACGTCGATCGGCGAGGGCTGCGTCGTGCTCCGCTCCGGGATCGAGCGTTCGGTCCTGCTCGAGGGAAGCCTCGTGGAGAACGTGGAGCGACTCGAGGAGTCGCTCGTCGGCCGGCGCGTCACGATCCGTGCGCGGCACCCGGGAGCCGTGTCGCTCCTGGTCGGGGACGACTCGTGCATCGAGCTTCCCGGCGTGCGCTGACGACCCACATCGGCCCCGCTGGAAAGTGGGCCACTCGTCGTCCGGGGTGATACGCGCTCGGCGATGGGCATCGCGGTCTATTGCGTGGGGTCGGATGCGGCTCGGGTGGCGCGGGCGCTGTCGGGTGGCAGGCGACGGGTCAGCTGCACCCGGCTCCCTCCGTCGCCCGAGCTCGTCGTTCGCTGCGTGAAGCAGCAGACACCGGACCTCATCGTCCTGGGTGGCGACGGGGTGAAGGCGGCGGCCGTGGTCGAGGCGCTCGCGGACGAGCCGGCGGCCGAGGGGGCCCTGGTGGTGGTATGGGGCCTCGAGGGCACGAGGGGCCTGCCGCGTCTCATCGCCCTCGGCGCGCAGGGCGTTCCCTCGGGTGACGAGCCGTTGCGGCGAGCCTGCGAAGAGCTGCTCGACGCACGCGACGGTCGCACGGTCCGCGTGGACGCGAGCTCCGACGACGAGTCGCAGGCGCTGCACGGCAAGCGCGTGCTCATCGCCGAGGATCACCCGGCGGTCGCGTGGTACTTCGGCGACACGCTGCGCCGGGCGGGTTGTGACGTCGAGGAGGTCCACGACGGCTGGGCGGCCCTGGACCGCGCCCGCCGCGCGGGGCCCGACGTGGTGCTCGCCGACATCCGCATGCCCGGCCTCGATGGCCTGCGTCTTTGCCGCGCGCTTCGCGCAGACCCCATCCTGGCGGACGTGCCGCTGGTGCTTCTGTCCTGGAAGCAGGACTGGCTCGTACGTGCGCGCGAGGCCGACGTCGGGGCGACCGGATACCTGGGCAAGCACGCGGTGCCGCAGGACGTGGTGGAATGCGTGCGCACGGCGATCGCGCGGCACGTCGCCTTCGAGGCCCGCTTCAGGGTGGCTGGCCCCGTGCGAGGGCTGCTCGGGGACATCTCGGCGCACAGGCTGCTGCGCCTGGCTGCGTCGACGCGGACGAGTGCTCGACTCACGGTGCAGTCGGGCTCGTTCGGCTACGAGGTGCACCTGCGCGACGGGGCGCCGGTGACGGCGGTGCGCGTGTCGCCCGCCGGCGACGAGCTGCGCGGCGGGGCTGCCCTGGGGGCGCTGCTGTCGGTGCGCGCCGGGCGATTCGTGGTGACCAACGATCGTACGGACGTGGAGCCCGAGCTCAAGGGCAGCCTCTACCAGCTGGCCGCACCGTACGTGGCGCGCGCACGCGAGGAGGGGCCGCACCCCGTGGCCACGCCGAGCATCCCCATCGTGGTCGAGCCGACGCAGACGGTGAAGCTCGACTCTCCGGTGGAGGCGAGCGTGCCCTTCGTCCTGGTGAAGCGTCCCACGACGACGACGCCTCCCATCGCCGTGCAGCCGCGCGGGTCCAGCTTGCGTGGCGCCTGGCGCATGATGCTGCGCGCCGTGGCGCTGGCGGCGGTGGCCTCGCTCACGGTCGCCCTGGGCGCCGACACCCATGCGGCGACGCGTGCTGCGAGCCTCGCCATCACGCCCGAGCCTCTGGAGGCTCCGGCCCAGGCGATGCCCGGCATCCGCGCCGCCCGGACGGCACCGCTTCATCCGCGCTGAGCCTCGCTCTGACGCTACGATGCGGAGCGGCACTTGGACGATCCGTACCTCGCGAAGACCCTCGAAGCCCGCATCACGGCCGATCCGCAGCTGGCCAGGACGGTGGTCGACCATCCTCGCCAGACGATCGAGCCGCCGCGCCCCCCGTCTTCCGGGGCGATGGCCGCGCTCACGGCGCTGCGGGCCCTGGGGGCGAGCGTCGGAGGCCGCATCGACCTGCACGACACGCTGGGCGAGGGAGGCATGGGCGTGGTGCACCTGGCGACCCAGGCCACCCTCGGCCGCCACGTCGCGGTCAAGACGCTCAAGCCGGGCGTGACCAGCCCCGAGGCCGCGCTTCGCATCCTGCGCGAGGCCTGGGTGACCGGCACGCTCGAGCACCCGAACGTGGTGCCCGTGCACGACGTGGGCGTCGATGCCGAGGGCGCACCCGTCATCGTGATGAAGCGCATCGAAGGTCGCGCGTGGGCCGACCTGATGCGCGAGCCCGACGAGATCGCCAGGCGCTTCGGTGCCGCGGATGCCCTCGAGTGGAACCTGCGGACGCTGGCGAGCGTGTGCAACGCCGTGCACTTCGCGCACAGCCGCGGCATCCTGCACCGCGACCTCAAGCCGGACAACGTGATGATCGGCGAGTTCGGCGAGGTGTACGTGCTCGACTGGGGCATTGCCGTGAGCCTGCGGGACGATCCGACGGGCCGGCTGCCGTGCGCGTCACAGGCCACCGAGCTCGCGGGCACGCCGCACTACATGGCTCCCGAGATGCTGCTCGGCGATCCGACGCAGCTGTCGCCCCGCACCGACGTGTACCTGCTCGGCGCGATTCTCTACGAGATCTTCGCCGGCGCTCCTCCCCACAAAGGCGACAGCCTGCAGGCCATGCTCGCCGACATCCTGCTCACGACGCCGACCTTCCCCGCCGGCTTCCCGGCCGAAGCGCGGGGCATCTGCATGCGCGCCCTGAGCCGCGAGCCCGGGGACCGGTATCCGAGCGCTCAAGATCTGCGCATCGCCATCGACGAATACCTGCGTCATCGCGGCTCGCGAAAGCTCGCCCACGACGCGAAGGGGAGCCTGACCCGGCTGCAGGCGATCCTGGAGGGCGAGGGCCACGGCGACGCCGAGCACGAGCTCGAGATCGCCAATCTCCTGGGCGAGTGCCGCTTCGGCTACCACGCCGCGCTCTCCGCCTGGCCCGGCAACGAGGCGGCGCGGCAAGGGCTCGACAGGGCGTTGCTGCTCGTGGTCGAGCACGAACTGCGGTACGGCGACGCCGCGGCCGCATCCACGCTGCTGCGCGACGTGTCGCTCGCGCCTCCCGACGTGGCCGCGCGCGTCGAGACGGCGGTGCGTGCCCGCGCCGTCGAGGACGAGCGCCTCCGCAAGATGGAGGTGGATCACGATCCGCGCGTGGGCTCGCGCACGCGCATGCTCCTCGGCGTGGGCTTCGGCCTCGCCTGGACGGCATCGACGTTCTCCGGCTGGATGTACTCGCGCAGCGGCGCCAAGGGTTCGTACTTCGCGCTCACCATCCTGCCCGGGCTGGTGTACCTGCTCGTCGGCCTCGGGGTGTACTGGTGGGCCCACGACTCCCTCACGAAGTCGGCGCTGAACCGCGGCCTGTCGCGGAGCGTCGCCCTCTACCTCCTGGGACAGAGTCTGCTCGGCGTGGGCGGCTGGTACATGGGCCTGTCGTCGCTGCAGATGCACCAGATCTTCCTCTTCGTCTGGGCGCTGACCTACACGTTGATCGCGATCTGGGCCGAGCCGTGGTTCGCGGCGCCTGCGACGGCGAGCGCAGCGGCGTTCCTGGCGTCCGCGGCGTTCCCCGGCCTGGTCTATCCGTCGATGGTGGCCGTCAACCTCGTGCTCACGTTCGTCGTCGTGCGCGTGTGGCTCCCCAGGCAGGATCGGGAGCGCATCCACGAGCGACGGCGGGAGATGCGGCGACGGGCGGCGCAGTGGCTGCGCCCCCCGAGCGCGAGGGACGACGCGTGAGCGCGTCAGAACCGCGTCTTCACGGCGCGGACCGTGACGGCGACGAACACGACCCCCTCGTTGAACGTCGTCTCCGTGACCGGCCCCACCTGCCCCGTGGCGCTGATCACGGGGTACTCTTGGTCCTCCCCGAGCGCGCGCGCCCCGACGTCGAACGACAGCGCCTCGCTCTGCGCATACGTCGCGTCGACCTCGGCAGTGAAGATCTTGGCCGCAATGGGGGAGCTCTGATCGATCGACTCGGCCGCGCTGGCCGAGGCGCGTAACGTGATCTTGCGCCGCGTCCAGCTCGCGAGCAGCGAGGCCTGCACGCGCTCGTCCACCAGCCCGAGCAGCTGGTTGACGACCGGTTCGACGCGCACGTCGAGGTCGATGGAGCCGTGGTTCTTGCCGTGCCCGAAGCGCTGCTCGAGCGACCCCTCGACGAGCGGATTGGTGGCGTAGTCGAACGGCGCGTCGGCCGCGGTACGTGTGCGCGCCTCGGAGACGCCGCCCGCGAGCATGGTGTCGGTGTCGTGCGACCAGGCGTGTCGCCACTGCTCCTGGGCCTCCAGCAGGACCACGTCGGTGTCGATGGGGACGAAGGAGGCCTCCAGCGCATTGAGCTGGGTGATGAGGTGGTCGCGGCGCCCCGCACGAAGGTCGGCGATGGCCTCGGCGTAGGGTCCCTGCCCGAACGGCAGCGTCAGTCGCGACTGGGCGTCCGCGCCGCCGCTCAGCTGATAACCGACGATTCCGGTCAGGAGCCAGGGGCGGAGGGTGAGCGTCGACGACGCGCTCGTGTTGGAAGACAGGAGCGAGTAGGTCTGCACGCCCGGAACGAGCTGGGTGTTGGCGACGGGGGGCGGTTGCCCGCCAGGTCCAGTCTCGGTGGGTGAGCCGGGAGCGGGAAGCGCCGACAGGCTCGCGAAGGCGTACGTGCCGTAGCTGCCCGTCTCGTGCAGCGAGATGAGGGCATGACCGGTGCGCCAGTCAGCCGACGCGAGCCAGCCGTTGAGAAGGCCGGGCTCGATCGCCGATCCGCCGTTGAGGTCGAGGACCGTGAAGCGCGGCTGGTACGACAGCGTGTAGAGCGAGTGAGCCCCGGCCAACGTCGCCCGCGCGTCTGCGGCCATGTCGATGTCGAGAGCTGCCGCGTTGGTGACCGGGTCGGGATCACGCCCCCGAACCTCGGTGCGGTCAGTCAGCGTGAAGGTCCCGACGTCGGCGGGGACGGGGAGCGCATGAAGCATGGCTCACTCGACGACGATGATGTCGCCGGGGCGCAGCCGGAACGTCTGCGTCGGGGGGTAGAGGACGAGCGAGTCGTACGTGAAGCGGATGCGGCGGGGCGCGGGCGCTTCGCGCAGGAGGTAGATGTCGTCGCGGCTCGCGTTCTCGGTCAGGCCACCTGCCGCGGCGAGGGCTTGAAGAACACCCGAGTTTCGCTCGAGCGATACCGCCCCGGGCTTGCCCACCTCGCCGATGACGGTCACGGTCGTCGGCTGGAACTCGTCGACCACGACCGTCACGTTCGGGGCGTTCACGAAGCTCTTGAGGCCGGCCTCGATCTCCCTGGCGACGACCGTGGGCGACTTGCCGAGCACCACGACGTCCCCGAGGAAGGGCATCGCGATCTTGCCGTCGCTGCGGACCTTGGCGTGGGTCGACATCGGCTCCTGGTTGAAGACCTTCACGCTCAGCAGGTCGCCGACCACGATCGAATAGTCCGCCGACCCGACCTCTTCGGGCTTGAGATCGCGTGCCCAGACGTACGGCCCGGTCGTGCCGCAGCCGAGGGCCGTCACGATCAAGGCAGACGCCAGGCACACGAGGGGGGTTGCGCGCTTGAGGTCGAGCAAGACGCGAGGGACGGTAGTCGGGGGCGCAAACCTCCGCAACGAGGCAAGCGGCGACTTGAACGCTTGCGCAGGCGCCGGCGCTGGGGCGCAACGGCACGCGGACGCGTCAGTCAGTCACTCGGTGGGCCATGAAGGACTCGAACCTTCAGCCAACGGATTAAGAGTACCGCCGTTTCGCCCCTTCTCTCGGGATTTTGAGGCCGGTGCCGGGAAACTGCCGGGAAACTCCCGGCAGAAGAAGCGGCGGATCAGGGCCGTCATCCCGAGGTCGCTCAAGGGGAAGCGTCGACCGACGGCCTGGGATCGGGTCGCCGAGACAGACCGCTTCGATGACGACGACTGACCGCGGACCATCCTCGCGCGGGCCGTGCTCGACGCCGGCCCCTTCGCCATGCGGAAGGCCGAGGAGCTGGCGGAGCTGGTGATCGGCGAGATCGGTCAGGGCATCGACGGGGACGGCGAGCAGGGCGCGAGCCGTTAGCGGACCCGGGCGGCTCTTGGGCGGCACTCGGCGGACTACGAACGCCGACGCCGAGCGGGTAGACTGCCCGGTTCCTCTACACCCCAGATCGATCGCGGGGCCAAGGTTCATCCCCGGCGAACTCCAGCCCCGACAGCCCGAGTACCGTCTCTGTACGCAGCTTCGCGTCCTCCAACCGCTCCAGCAGCGGCTGGCCCTGCTCGGGCGGCAGGTAGTGATGCACGATGGCCTCGCTCAGCTCGATGCGGTTGAAGTCCGCGTCCTCGTCAGCCCGGCTGTGTTGCAGCTTGTACATCTGGGCCAGCAGCGGGTGGTGCCGCGAGAAACTCACGATGCGGAAGATCATCAAGACGACCGACATCCCGGCTGCGGCCCCGAACGACAGGAAGAGCGCAAGGTACCAGCGAAGCGACCGGGCGCTGACGGCGGCGACAATCGCCCCCGTGGCCAGGGCGAGCGCAAAGGGGAGGCATCCCAGGGGATCGTGCAGCTTGCAGACGCGAGCCACGGCGACGTCCATCTCCTTGCAGGCGGCCTCCATCTCGGCCAGGGCCTCGGCGACCTCCCGCTGGCGGGCCGTACCCGCGCTGGGGCGCCTCCGCGCCGTTGGCAGCCTTGACGCGGGTCTCAACCTGCGGAGCTGCGCCTCGGCCAGCTCGTCGGCCCGAACATCTCCTGCAAGACCGACCGCACCGCACTTGCGGCAGACGTAGTCGTCGGTCCGCTTCCGGTACCGGAGCGAACGGCGTCCGCACGAGCTGCACGTGGGCGAGCTGGCCAAGACGATCCACCGAGTAGCACAGGCGGCCCTTCGACCGGAGCGTGCCCCTCGGCCGAAACCGTCACTCAGAGTCGCGCACCTTCTTGGCCGGCGCCCGCTTCCGGTTGCGCCCGGGAGCCTGCGCCAACAAACCAAGGGTGATCGGCGTCAACCCAACGCTGGGCTGAAGCGAATGCAGAGGACGAGGTCGTGCTACCCCTCGGCGCCACTGGATGCCTCATCCCCCAGCCTGCCCCGTCTGCGGCCACCCCGTCGTCGCCGCCAAGAACCACGACATCCCCGCGCCGAGGGCGGCGAAGATGTTCCCGGTGATGGTCTGCAAGTGCGGCAAGCCCGCGAGGGTGAGGTGCTTCAACGGCATCGGGACGTACTGGGTGGAGTGCG